>Ga0123357_10002066_pt1 | contig 22036 bp, 25 predicted proteins | sample TergutEmb28metaG_FD_89873 | JGI IMG/M metagenome (GOLD analysis project Ga0123357, IMG submission 89873) | Embiratermes neotenicus P4 segment gut microbial communities from Petit-Saut dam, French Guiana - Emb289 P4 | ecosystem: Host-associated > Arthropoda: Insects > Digestive system > Gut ... | reverse complement strand
TATTGGTGTCAAGGTTCTTTTTGGCAACAAACCATCGGCCGTTTTCTCCACCCTTTGCATCCTCTGCCAAACCACCAATCCCAAGACCTCGCCGCTGCCCCAAGGTGTAGTACATCAACCCAATGTGCTGCCCCACTCGCTTGTTCGTGCCCATCTCCACCATATCCCCAGGCGTATTGGGCAAGTACCCTTGCAAAAAGTTCCTAAAATTCCGCTCCCCAATAAAACAAATCCCTGTGCTATCTTTCTTGGCACTATTGACAAATTTGTATTTTTGTGCAATCTCTCGCACCTTGGTTTTGGGGATATCATACAGCGGGAACAGCACCTTGGCAAACTGCTCACTGCTCACTTGATTCAAAAAATAACTTTGGTCCTTGGTGTCATCTTGGGCTCTCAAAAATGCTTTTTGTCCTGCTGTGTTTCCATCTTGCAAAAACGGCACGGGGTACTTGCTGACATCAGACAACCCACAATAATGTCCGGTAGCAATCAAATCAGCACCCAGTTTTTTTGCATACTCGGCAAACACGCCAAACTTGATTTGGCGGTTGCAAAGCACATCTGGATTGGGTGTATTGCCCGCACGCAATTCTCTCAAAAAATAGGCAAAAACCTGCTCTCTATATTCTTTGGCAAACTTGATGCTATAATGCGGTATGTCAAGCACGCCACAAACGGCAATGACATCCTCCCAATCATAGGCTCCCGGGCAGATATCGCTCTCCTCCTCCCAGTTGTTCATATACAACCCAATGACATCGTATCCTAGCTCTTTGAGTAGGGCGGCCGCCACACTGCTATCCACACCACCGCTCAGCCCCACGACCACCTTTTTTTTGGTCATACCCATATCACGCCTCATCTTTCAATGCTAATTTTCACCAATCCGCAAAGCACTGTTTGCATTGACCCCGAGCCACGCCTTGTGCTCCCCATCATAAGCACCGTGTACAATCCGATTGTATGCCCGCATACAAATCATACTTGCATTGTCTGTACAATATTGTATGGGCGGTGCCCAGAGCGTTGCCCCTATTTTTTGTAGTTCCTCACGCAAGACCTGTCTCAACACAAGATTTGCGGACACGCCCCCTGCCAACACAACGGTCTTGCATCCTCTGCTTTTTGCAATGGCAAGCGTGGGTCTGACCACCATCCCCACCGCCTCTTGCAAAAACGAAGCACACAAATCATTGGTCAACGACTCCAACGACACACCTTTTTGCTGTGCATTGTGCACCACATTGATGGCAGCGGTTTTGAGTCCACTAAAACTGATTTGCTTCATTTGTTTGGGGTCGTTTTTGAACAACTGTATGCAAGGCGTCCCCATCCTTGCTCTCTCCTCTACCACCTTGCCACCGGGATACCCAAGCCCCAGCACTCTCGCTAGTTTGTCAAAAGCCTCACCGCACGCATCATCCACCGTACCCACAATCTCCTCATACCGATTGTAGTCCTCCACACTCACAATGCTTGTGTGCCCACCCGACACCACGACCGCCAAAAAAGGTGGTTTCAAATCACTGCCTATATAGTTTGCGTCAATGTGTGCTTGTATATGATTGACCGGCACAAACGGCACACCCAAAGTATACGCAAGTGCTTTGCCAAAACTGAGTCCGCAAAGCAACGCCCCGCTGAGTCCCGCCCCATAGGTGGCAGCCACAAAGTCAATATCTGCAAGCCCAAACCCAAGCACGCCTTGTTTTGCGTCTGTCTTGTGCTCGTGCTTTTTGCACAATATACTCTCCAAAATCTGTCTCTTGTCACCACTCCACGCTTTTTTGACAACCTCTCCCACCACAATGGGCAAATCCATCGTATGATTGCGAGATGCCACCTCGGGCACAACGCCGCCATATTTTTTGTGTATATGGATTTGACTAGACACCACACTTGCCGCCTCCACGCTCCCGCAAAAAAGGCTGGCCGCTGTCTCATCACAACTGGTCTCTATCCCCAAAATGATGGGTTGTCTTTGTGTTGTCTCCCTACTCTTTACCAAACTTGCTCCATCCATCTATCCGAACAAGGGCTACTCCCACCTTGTTTTCTCTTGCCCAACCACCACCCTTGCACTACACCATATACTATATAGCCGTTGCAAACTCTACATACTCGGTAACATTGGTACTCGCAACCTGTACAAAGTTGTTGGCACTGTTTTTCTTGTCCCAATAACTCACTCTCACAGAGTACAGTTGTATTCCCAATTGCTTGCTATACCCCGTAGCCTTGATAGCGACTTGCGAATAGAAGTCCAACTTTGCAAAATAATATTTCCTGCTTTCCGCACTCTCCGCATTGACGCTGATGGTATAAAAACATACATATTTTTTGTCCGTTTGACGGAGAGCATCTCTCTGCTTTTTGGTCAACGCTCTGACATCCACCGTCACACCAAACAAATCCTCTATCACCCATTGTTGATTGCCAAGGTCCGCCACATCTCGCCTGGATACATAGGGCTCATAATCCCAAAGATTGTCCATATTAATACTGTCACTGATACGCACACGGGTCTCCGTACTGCTCACCGCATACACATCTCTCCACACACCCACACTCTTAAAAATATCCCTATAAAGCGTGACAACACCACCCGCCAAAAGCACGACCACCAAAAACGCAATGACCCCTACCGCCCATTTTGCGGACCTGCTCATTTGCTTGGGTGCAACCTTGTCTTGTGTGGGGTTGCCACCTATCCACTCCACCGATACAGTCTCTTTGATGGGCTTCTCTTGGGCAAATTCGTCCACCACAAACCCCTCACTCAACGCAGGAACCTCCATACCAAACGACTCAAAACTTGCTCCACATCCGCCACAAAATTTGCCCGCCTCTTGGTCCTTGCCACATTCTTTGCAAAACATTTTGTCTCCCCTCCATCTTTGCCCTCATATCGTGACAACAGACAACGCACACCCGTTGCCGACACACCTCGTGTATGGCGCCAGCAACATTTATCATATTTGTATTGCACCTCAATTTCGCTCCACTCAATTGTGGTGAATGTTTTATTACAATTTATTTTTCAACATTCTTTTCCTAACTTTACTTTTCTTATGTTTATTATACCACATACCACACAAATTGTCAACTTTGCTTTGCAACTTTTTTGTACAACTTTTTTTCAAATCCATCCTACCCAATATCACACACAACGACAACGACTTTGTGCAAAAAACCCATCACACCCAGCAACACAACAAAATGCATAGTTATTTCAAATCGCCCAATACAAAAAATCACACTACCACACACACCACAAACGCATCAGCACCGCCACCCAACTTCATAAAATCTATACACAATACCCTACACAGCATACACAAGTTTTCACACAACACAATCTTTGTGTACAAAAAAACAACGATGCTACAATTGCATCGTTGTTCTTTTGTCTTTTTTGTATGGCTATCCTAGTCTTTGACAATTCTCATTTTTCCATTTTCATCTCTTTCAAATCTAGGCTTCTTTTTGGTCTCATCTGTACTAGCACCCACTGTCTTGGCTTTGGTTGCCGTACTTGCCGTAGTCGCTTTGGCTGCTAGGGATGCAGGCTTTGTGACCGCACTTGCCGTAGTACCCTTGGCCTCTCTCTCTTTTTTGAGTTGTTCCATTTTCTCTTTGAGACTTGGTTTTGCCTCCCCTGTCGCCGTACTTGCCTTGGTGGCTGTCGTTGTCCTTGGGGTGGTTGTCCGTGGCGTGGTCGTTGTGGTAGCCGGTTTACCCGCAGCCTTTGCCTCACGCTCCGCTTTCATTTGTTCCATCTTCTCTTTGAGACTTGGTTTTGCATCCCCCGCAGTAGCGGTCTTGGTGACCGTTGCTCTTGTCGTGGTCGCAGGCTTACTTGCTGCTTTTGCCTCACGCTCTGCCTTCATTTGCTCCATACGCTCTTTGAGCCCCCCACCAGCACTTGGCTTGGTGGCAGTAGCGGTCTTGGTAGCACCCGCTCTTTCTAGCAAACTTGGTCTTGTACTTGTGGTCGTTGCACGAGCAGGTTTTGCTGCCGCTTTGGCAGCATCCTCTTGCAACTTGGCATTTTCCTCCGCCAATCTTGCAATCTCTGCTGTCAATTTTTCTTGGTCTTTGATGAGTGCCTCTTGTTTGACTCTCTCGGCCTCTGCTTTTACAAGTTCGGCCTCTGCTTGTGCAATCTCCGCCTCAATGCGTGCTTGTTCAATTTGTGCATTGATGGCATCTTGTTTTGCCTTGATGTCAGCAACCGCTTGCTCCTCTCTCTTTTGTTTGTCTAGTTTTGCTTGGATTTGCTCCACTCTACGCAATTCTTCTTGTGCACGAGAGAGTTCTAGCCCCATACCATCGCTGAGTCCCTCAGGTTCACTGAGTGGGTCAAACGCCCCAGAGTTTGCCCAACCGCTTTCGCCATTGCCATACTCTCCAACATAGTTGCCACCACCGCCTGCACTTTGGTCCACCCAATTGCCAAACTCATCATAGTAGCCTTGTTGCTCACCATAAAAATCACCTTGCCCCTCACCAAGATAGGCACCTTGCCCCTCAGGCAAATAGCCCATACCAGCGTCCCCAAATCCGCCTTGGTCAAAAATGGGCATACCATTCTCATCCACCACAGTGGCTCTCGCATCTTGTGCATCACCCTTTCTTGCCTTGATGACACATACAAACAACAAAGCAAATGCCCACAAACCAATCACAGCAAATAGTTCGTACAATCTGCCGCCCACCAATTTGGTCCAATCACTCGGTAGTTTGCTACTCACCAACTCACGGGCTTTGTCAATAAAAGTAGACGCCCCAAAAAAGATGGTGACAAGGACTGACAAAACAAGAGCAAAGATAGCCAAGGCTTTTTTGCGTTTTGCAATCACAACAATGATAGACCACAACAAGAGTAGTCCCATCAACCCCAAAACGGCCGTGCCAACAATGGATGCAAGTCCGTCAAAATAATTATTATTCCACTTACTCATAGTGCTATTATATCACTTATTATATGCAATGTCAAATGTTTTTCGCCTGTTTTCAAAAATTTTTCATATTTTTTTAACATTTTGTACATATTTGCACCATATTTTACCAGTTTTTACCAATTTATGAACGATTACAAGCAATTTTTGCCTCCAATTTGCAAATTTACAAAAATATTTTCAAATTTTGTATAAAAAATTTTTAATTGGCAAAACTCCCTATATCAAAATTTTGTGCCAATAGGCTACAACAAGGAGTAAAAAAATTTTTTTATGAAAACTTATCAATCAACCAGCAGTACGACCGCTCTCAAAAGGCGTGCCACCCGCAAGGCTTTGTATATTGGCGTTGTCATCTTCGCCATTCTTGCCATTGTGACCACGGTTACCCTGGGTGTCGTGCTCAACCGAGACAACACGCCCGCAGGCGGAGACCCCGATGTGCCAACCAACACCAAACCTGTCTTTGTGTTGCCACTAGACGAATTTACGGTTGCCCAAGAGGTCAACTTTGAGGAGTTTGTGTACAACCCCTCTCTCAATGCGTGGAGAACGGTCACAGGAATGACCTTTGCCTCCGACGCAGGTACCGACATCAATGCAGTCTGCGACGGCAAAATCATTGGCATTGTGGACACCGTGCTTGATGGTCGTGCCATCACGGTAGAGCACACAGCTGGATACATCTCCATCTACAAATCCCTTGATATGAGCGAGGCGACCACGCTCCAAGTGGGACAAACCATCAAAGCCGGTCAAAAACTTGGCACAACCTCCAACTCAATGCAAGCCAACGCTCACTTTGGCAATCAATTGTACTTGCAACTCAAACAAGATGGCAAGTTTATTGACCCAGCCAGCGTGCTCCCCGCCATTGACAAGTAGACCTTTGTCTATTCAAAAAACACCGTGTGCTTTTGTGCACGGTGTTTTTTGTTTTTTTAGGTTTCTTTTTTGGATACATTATTGCTTGATACTGCCCACGCCATCCACAACGGTCGCACCATTGTTGGGTCCATACCCAGCCTTGCCACCACGCAAATCAATGTTATATTGACCACCCATACTCAATAGGCTCCCATATACAACCCCGTTGCCACCGCTACCACCAACATCCATAGACTCACCACCATCTCCGCCAACAATCAACATATCATAGTCCAATACAATCTCTTTGCCTTTGACTCCATCACCACCTTTACCGCCTTTGCTGCTCACAGTACCATCAGCACTTGACATCCCTTGTCCGCCTTGACCTCCCACAATGGTTGCGTTTGCCAAAATGCTCACCAATTGTCTACTCAATATACCATAGCCACCAGAGCCTGCCGTTGTGGGTGCATAAATACCAGGTTGCGGATTGGTTGGATATGCATTCCCACCTTTTCCACCTTCTATATGAATCTTACCCCCCATACCAATGATTTGCACAGTGAAGTCTGCGTTGATTGCATTGCCACCTGGTGCCCCTACACCATCCGCACCAGGCTTCCCAGGCAACCCATCCTTACCTTTGCCACCAACAATCGTGAGTGCAAAGAGTTCACTCCTAGAAACAACGGATACTCTCCCAGTAGATTTGATGGCATCTGCACCTCCATTTTGCGGTTTACCACTCCCAAAGTCGGTATGAACGCCGATATCCAATACCGAATCTCCACCCGCAATGGTCAAGTCTTGTGCCCAAATAGCATTGGCAAATCCCCCATCCCTGTCCAACCCATAGATACGACTGTGCCCCAAGTTTTCTAGGATGGTAAGCGGACTACCCTGTGCATTGATGGTCACATTACCCGCACTGCCAGTCCCAGGCGTGCCCTGCATCTCCCAGTCCTCCACTATGATTTTGATGGCATTATCGGCTCCTCGTGGCTCAACAAAGAGTTGCAAATCCTCAAACAACTTGCCCCTTGCACCCACCAACCATATTTGATTGGTAAGCGTAGGGATGCCGATGACCCCTGTGGGAAAATTGTTGACCCCACTCAAATCAAGCCTCGTGTTTTCTCTCCACTCATTAGATGCCGGTATACGATGATAGGTCGTAAACTTGCTACTGTCCATTGATTCATCTGGGATTTCCAACCGCTGATAAAAATTGTAGTCCACATCAAGCGTAGAACCCAGCGGAGTATTGTCAAAAAAGGGCGTCTGTGAATACTCAAAATGCGGTATCAAGTCCGCTGATTTGGTGGATGCAATAGCATAGGTCTCTATATCCAAGAGCGTCTGATTGTCCCTGCTTGTACGCACTTGCATCATCACATCCACGGCGTTGGAGTACAAGGCGTATCTATAATACCCTCTCTTCTCACCGTGCTCTCCCACCGTGAACTCAATAGCAACACTTTCTGATTTGCTGGTCATCTCACTCGTGTTGGTGGTCAGCGTATGGTTGACCGTATTAGTGAGACTCGTATTGATGCTGAGTTCTTCACTCAACTCCGCCTTTGCTTTGAGTTTGAATCCCCCAAAACCCGCTTCCGCTTCTACTCCTGCTTTCCATCCAACTTTTAACCCCGCACTAGTATTCATCATCACACTATCCGACACCGTATCTGTCAAGGTTTCTGTATAGGTAGTTGCGGTCACCGTCGTGACCGTTGAGGTCACCGGTGTCTGTCCATTATAGTTGACAAAACCCATATTGCCCACATATTGACCCAAGATATAGCCCGCATTGAGCAAATAATAATTACTGTACCCATCGGTATACTTGCCCAAAATCTGCGGTACATTGTCCGTGATTGCACTGGCCGTCTCTGTCCTAAAAGGCTCTCCAAAATCATACTGTGAATCTATCACCACTTTGTATGGGTCACTTGACACACCCTCCGCCTTTGCAACAATATAGGCGACACCATCTTTTTTGGCTACAAAAATACCATTGGCGTTGATTTGTCCAAACTCCTCATCCACCACGCTCCACTCTACACCAGCCAACGACCCTTGCGGAGTCACCTCACAGACATACTGTGCACTTTGACCCACTTGCAACAAGGACTCCCCTTTGACACGCAAGGATCGCATTTCTTGACCGCCACCATCTCCACCTCCACCTGCACTGACGCACCCCACAAGGAGACCCATCAAAGCAATCCCCAAAAGGATGAGTACCACACTTGCAATCATTTTTGCTCTTTTTGTTTTTTGAACCATTGCATCCTCCACATTGATTTGATTTTCAAATTCAATTTGCAACACACGCAAGGTCATCTTTTGTACAGGTCTTTGTGAGTGCTCAATCTACACAAACAACAAACCATAGGGTTGAGCATTTGACTTGTTTATTGGACACTCGCCAACAAGCCCCTGTCCACAAGCAAACACTACAATATAATCAATATATTCCATTATAGCACACTTTTGTGACCGTGTCAACGATTTTCTACAATTTTTTCAAAATATTTGCATTGTTCAAAATACACAAAAACAGCCTCGCCCCCAGCCAAAAGAGGTGCTTTGTGCAAAGCAAAACATCTACTCCACTCTATGAAAAAAAGCACAAGCAAAAATGATCGCACTCTTTCTCGTTTTCAACTTGTCAAACCAACCATTCCGTTTTTTTGCCCTTGTTTACAAAAAACAACCCACGCCCCTTTGCGTGCAAAACAAAAAGACTATCCCGCTCACCTCTATCATATATATGTATATGTTCTTTTCGTTTGCAACCCTTCTTTGCGGACTTTCCACCTTTTTGTATGGAGTTCGTTTACTCAGCACAAGTTTGACGCCCTTTGCCAATCAATATCTCTCCCAAAAACTCAAAAAAAAGACCCATCCAATGCAAGGACTTGCTCTTGGTTGCGGTGGTGCCGGTCTCTTGCATAGCAGTGGCACGGTCTGTATTTTTGCCTTGTCCCTTTGCAGCAGCGGTGCCATCTCTCTTGCCTTTGCCCAAAGTTTGATTCTGGGTGCCAACATTGGCACCACTTTCACAGGGCTCTTTGCCGCCCTTTCCAGTTTTGATTTATCCAAATATCTTGGTCTTTTGGTACTCTTGGGGCTTGTTTTGGGCTTTTGCAAGCACCCCAAAGCCCAAGCACTCAGCCCCTTGTGCACGGCCTCTGGGCTCATTTTTGTGGGCTTGTCTTTGTCATCCAGTGCGTTTGCCACCCCACAATTTGCACACCTGCTCACGCTCCTTTTTGCCAATTTTCAATTTGCCCCTTTGCTCCTTTTATTTTCTCTACTCTTCACCGCCCTTGTGCAAAGCAGCACACTGACCGCCACCCTTGCCATCTCTTTGGCGACCAGCGGCATCCTGCCCACCCACCTTGCCTTGTTTGTTGTGTTGGGCGCCGATGCGGGTACTTGTGCCACCACACTTTTGGCAAGCATAGGACAACCACGCATCGCCAAACAACTCGCCTATTTTCAAGTCGCCTTCAATGTTTTTAGCACACTCATAGTAGGTGCCCTCTTGTTTGCCCTACTCCCCTTGTTGCAAGACCCCATCAACCAAGCCAACCCACCCTTTTTGATTGCCTTGTTTCACTTTGGATTCAATACATTTGGTGCCTTGATGGTACTCCCCTTTTTGCATCCAAAACACCCCAAGCACACAAAACGCTCTCACCCGCCCCACGCTTTGCAAAACCCCCAAAACATCTAGCCCCCTCTACCCCCAATGATTTGTGCGCCATCGCCTGTACCCAATCTCTCTACCGACTCCACAGAAAGTTCGCTTGCAATATCTTTGCCGCCTTGCTGATTGTACACATCCGCACGGCTCATATTGATATTCAAATCCATACTACCACCACTCCGTTGTTGCATAGGACTTTGGTATTGGTTGATGGCATTGTTTCCATCGCTTGCCGATGCGTAGGCTCCAATGCCCGTGGATGGGCTTGTACCTTTGCCCGCTTCTTGTTGTGCCTTTTTTGCCTCGCTGGACATTCCAGGCATTGCGGCTTTCATTATCCCAATAAACGCACCTATCCCCGCAATAATAGCAGATGCCTTCGCTGGTGTTATGGTAATTTGCAGCATACCTGTGGTAGAGGTCAACGCCGTCAGTGCGGCAGTCATTCCTGTCACACTCGCCTCAAACCAGCCCATCTCTCCCCACCCACTCATCAAATCAAATGATTGGGTGCACTCAATACAGAGTTGACTCCCGCCAATTTCGTTTGAAATCCGTCACACCCTATGCACCTTTGGCATTATCTGTATTGCAATCTACTCTATGTGATTGTTGACCCCGCACCCCTTTAACAATTTTTGGAAAATAAAATTTTCTACAAACTGTTGTGCAATTGCTTTACTTTTTGTTTGTTTTGTGTTATAATGGTTTGTAATATCAAAATTTTCATATTGTATAGAATTTATTTTACAGATAGGAGTAAACCGCCGTGCCAAACATCAAGAGTGCCAAAAAAAGAGTTTTGGTCATCCAAAAAAAGAACTTGCAAAACCGTATGTTGTTGTCTGCAATGAAGACCGAAATCAAAAAAATCAACAACGCCATTGACACCAACAACCTCCCCCTTGCAGACAAGTTGTTGCCAGATGTTTTTAGCATCATTGACAAAACCGCAAGCAAAGGTGCGATTCACCCCAATGCAGCCGCAAACAAAAAGTCAGCCATCGCAAAAAGAATCAGCGACATCAAGAGCGGCAAATTGGTCATCACCATCAAAAAGACCAACGAACAAATCGCAGCCGAAAAAGCAAGAGCCGCAGCCGCTGTGCGTGAAAAACAAAAAGCAGAACAAGCAAAAAAACAAGCCGAGAAAGCCGTAGCCAAAGCAGAGGCTGCCAAAACCAAAGGCAAAGACGACAAAAAGAAACTTGACAAAAAAGTAGAAAAACCAAAAGAAGTCAAAGAAACCAAACCCAAAGAAGAAAAACCCGCCAAAGCCGAAAAAGCCCCCAAGCCCGAAAAACCAGCCAAAGAACCCAAAAAGAAATAATCACTTTGATTTGTTAAAATAGCAAAACACCCCTTGCCATAATGGCACGGGGTGTTTTTATTAGATTGGACTTGCTTGCATACAAAAAGAACTACCCTAATGCGGTAGTTCTTTTTGTGCACTTTTTGAGTTATTAAGACTGTCTTTGCATTCTTTATATTACGAACAATCGGCTACCATAGGTTCAAAATTCATCTATTTTCACTTCTTATACTTAATTTCATTACTCTTATCTCTTTTTGCCATCCTCTGATAAAATTTTAAAAGATTTCCATATACAAATCCATCCCTCTCTCTATAAAGTTCTTCCAGCATATAAAAAACAAACTCTTGCCTGTATCTATTTGTTTCCTTTTTAGCCTCCCACACCTTAGTCTTTTTATCCACCTCAAACGCATAGTCAAAAGTTTCTACAATTGCACGACCATAATTGTGTTCAAACTTTTTTCTATACATAATTTTAAAAGGCATCCTGAAAAGAACAAATGGAGAAAACAACAAATACCCAGTTCCCAAAGTCAACCAACTGCGACCAAACGGAATGCTGAAATAAAAATAACTGTAACAAATTTCATTCAAATATTGAAAGGATGCTTTACAAGCAGTAACCCAATTATCAAATTTAGACCGTGCCCTACCAAGAGCAATATTATCAATCAACCCCTCACGGTGTGCCGCCCTTTCACCAAGCCCCAACTGCCTCGCCACCTCAATGGCTATACGCACTTGGGTCACCACCGTTCCAGATGCCATTGTGGTGCGTTCATCACTACTGGGTGGTAGCGATTGCATCACGCATCTACGATCGCACTCCAACAAATACTCATTATATACTTCTATGAACTGGTCCCATTTTTCTTCTGTCTCTTTCTTTAATTGAGCCAAAAATTTTGAGATTTCCAAAAATGCACTTGCTTGACTTCCCACATAGACAGCACCAGCAATCAAAAGCCCTGCAAAAGGTATCCCCAAATTCTTCACAATATCCATCCACACTTCACTAGTGACGCTAAATAAATTGATCATTTGCACATTCTCCATTCTGTTGTAATTATTCTCTCTTTTGCTGTATGAACTTCTAATTATCCATTGTGAATCACAGAAAACATACCCAAGAAAGATTTTTATATACGACTTGCCTTGACATACCACACGCCACTGCCAGTTATCTTCTACATTTAGGAGGAGGACCTCCGCCATTCACAATTTTGCCCACCAATTTCATCTCATTGCTCTTCAACGAATATTTAAACATATATTTTACTCCTTCTAACTGACGCCCCAATCATCCAGGGACATTCTTGTACAATGATGGTTGACAAAAAATAAATATAATATACATATTTCTTCAAATCAACCTTCTTTATTATACCATAAGTGTAGCCAACCCGTCAAAAATAATAAAAAGTGTTTTCTTAAAATTTTTCAGAGATTTTGTCAATCCTTGTCCTTTTTGTGCGTATTTCACAAAAAATAAATTCTGTATGCTGAAAATCAACTTGAAAAACATCAAAAACTTTCCAATTCACAATCATAAATTGGAAAGTTTTGTAACCTTTTCGATGTTTCAAATCAAGTCAAAAGCACGGCAAACTTTCGCATTGCCGTGCTTTTGGCTTTTGTTTTTCTATATGTTGTTTCCCAAATTTCCTTATATACAATTTTTCAGTCCCTATTCTTCCTCCGCAACACCCAATGTAGTCCTCAAATATACCACAATCTTTCTATACACCCTCTACTGCTCACCGGCTTGTTCTGTCTTACTATTTTTCCGCCAAGACAAGATTGTTGCAAGGAGCACATATACCAAACAAGAGGCGACAAGAATCACATAACTCCAAAGAATCACTTGATGAAGATGGTAGATTTTCTCACTCCACGACAACGCCACAAAAACAACATATGTATATCCCATCAACACAACAGCAGAGGACAACAAACATACAAACAATATCTTATGCCTTTTGAACACACCGAGACAATGGGGTCTAAACTTGGGGCACCTACTCACATATATCTGCACGCACACAAACACTGCTACAAGTGCCCCAATACAGACATACATCCCTATTTTGAGTATCTCAATCAAAAAATCCATCTCTACACCTCAAAGACGCAACACATCCGTAACCTTCTCCCACGCCCCTATGATTCTTGTTTTTTTCTTGACAAAAATATCACCAGCACAACACTCACTGCAACCATCCACGCAAGCACACCCATCAAAAATACATTGACAAGAATCCCGGACAAGTCCCACGCTTTTGCTACAAACCCCACAACCATCAGCACCACCAATCCACCCACCATCACACAAAGCCCGCACAAGAATACTTTCCGCAATCTTTTGTGTCGCTTGCACTCACTCACAAAATGTACTCTCAACTCTTTGCTCGCAATCATTGCAACGCAAAAAATCAAAACTACCAACAAAACCAATGCCAACACAATCACCGTGGCGTTCACCAAAATCCCAAACAACTCATTATGCCCCACAGACCGAATACCTCATAGCAATCCCAAAAAGTCTCGTTTCTTTGCATACGGTGCATTCCTTGGCCCTATCCACCCTATCGCTTACATCACTCATTGCTTTTCCTGTTCACTATTTTTGCAGAGTCTATACAACCCAAAAGATTGACAAATCACTTTCACAAACACGACCATCACCGCAACAGCGCCCACTTGAAGCGAGACCACCAACCAACCCATATCTGCATTTTCTTTGACTTTTCCAATCCCTTCTTTAAAATTGATCACCACAAAACACAACAAGCCTAGCAACAATACTACCAGTGCACCCACCGTCCATTTCCTATTCTTTTTTAGACTCTTTTTATAGCATTCTTTCAAAACAGCGTTTCTTTGACACCGTATCAAAAAATAAACCAAATAAACCGCAAAGACTCCCCACAAAACAAGCAATCCCTGCCCAATCAAAATAATGAAATCACTCATATTCAACCCTCATACACCGAGTAGCCTGTGGTGATTCCCAAAAACCCGGTCTCCTTGTAGATCGTATAACCTCTTCCTCTATCCACCATATAGGACGCATCACTCATTGCTTTGGACGCACTCAACCCAATCTCCCAAGTAAACGACAATGCAGGCGTAAACAATCCAGCCAATCCAATAAAAACGCCCGCCGCAAAGCCTCCTACCACAGGGTATCAAGGTGCTAAAATAGCGGAGATTGTCAATAGGATTGCCAGGGCAGCAAAGCAAAAATTGAGTGCATCCCAATACGCCGCCTCTCCTCTCAACCAGTCTATACCACGCAAATCCTTGGCACTATATGAACCAATTTTTTTTGACCCTCTCGTGCTTGTTTGTTGCTTGCTCAACGACTCATTTTGTACCAATTTTTCATTGACTTCCCTAAACACAGAAATTCTTTGCTCTGTAAAAAAACTATTGCAATACTGTAATATACTTGCCCCATCCATATTAGCATCAAGCAAATCAATCAAACCAGGCAAATAAACCTCTATCACACTCCCCAATGCGTCTTTTTCTCTCTTCAAAACATTTTCCATAGAAGCAAGTTGCTTTTGCCCTTGCATCATAAAGTTCTGTACTTCTTCTTTTACCACCTGATACGCACTCGCCCGTTGCTCCAACGCCACATTTTGCGGGTCAATCTTGTTCCTAAACATTGCCTGCAACCCAAAACTCATACAAAAAACAAAGCGATAGTGCCACCACTGCCACCCACCGCTTTTTGATCATCCTTGCAAGCCATTGCTTGCTTGTGCCTTTTGCACTTTCTACACCTTGTGTACTCTTTACACTTTTCATACAATTTGTTCTCCTAAAATTATTTTTTTGAAGTCACAAATTTACAAGACACTCCATCACCCAAGCACCTATCACCACAAGGCGTACACAATCTCTCAAATAGAGTTGCACCGCAATCACAATCTCCACCTATGTATACTCCCAGACCCATTAGACACCGTATACACAAGTAATCAAGTAACTTGTTTTCTATAATACAATTATACTCCTTTTATATATGATTGTCAAGTGTTTTTTGTTATTTCTGCTTATTCTAAATATTTTATTTGCTCTCACTACTGCACCCCATTCACCCCATTATAGGTGACACTTGGGATTCAAGTGTTTTTTGTTGCTTGTTGAAATTTTTTGAATCATTTTATATGTTTATTTTCGCTTTACAGTTTACCAATATTCTACTTGCTTCACACAAAAATTGTATAAACACCGCCCAACCAAACCTTTGAATTTTTTGCAAATGGAGTGCATTATCGTTGCAATGATTTTTTTCACGCAATCAAAACAAACTCTGCAAAAAAATTTTCAAGCACATCAAAAGCACGGCAAACTTTCGCATTGCCGTGCTTTTCTCTTTTGTTTTTCTATATGCTTTTTCTTTGGTGGCTTATTTGGGGTTTTGCCTAGATGCTCACTTCGTGTGTGAGGGCAAAACTTTTGAGGCTGTCAAAAATGGATTGCGAGGTGGTCAGACCCATCACACGCAAGGCTCCGCCATTTTGGTATTCGCACGCACAACTGAGCAGGCGTACAAGAGCCATCGTGACATCTTTGTCGTCTAGTTGTTTGGAGAGTGCCATTTTGGTACGGTCAAGGTCCACATAGGCGGTAACTTTGACACCCCCTTGACTGATGCGGTTGAGCGTATACAAAGCGGTCAATGCCTTGCCGTATGCAAGTTCCATAGAGCCGTGCAACGGACTTGTGATACTGAGCCCACCAATCACATTGCCAAGTGCAATCTCATCGTTGGTAGCCAAGGGACACACAAAAGCATTTTGTGGCTCTTTTGCATCAAGGCTCTCCATATTGGACCTCTCGGTGCTTGCGGTATCAAACCCTGCATCGCTTTGCTTGCACATCTCCACCACTCTACTTGACACGCTAGGCACCAAGCAAAGTTGTCTTGTGGGACGCACTGTGACATCCAAAGCGTTTTTGTTGTTGATGGACAATATCTCCGTCGCAAACTTGATACGCTCATAGAGTGCTGCACGCACCACCACAAAATCCCCATACATCACGCCCACACTTTTTGCAAGCGTAGAGGGCAAGATGATATCCATTGGCTTGGAATTTGCATCATACATTGTCCAAAGCAACTTGTTCTCATTGAGCATTACATACCCACCGTACTCACCTTTGAGCATATTCTCTTTGGCAACATCCGTACTGATGGATTGCATTATCATTTCATCTTGCATCACTTGCAAAGACACCATCTCCGTGTTGTCCTCCGCCAACGCACGCACCAAATCCCTCTTGCTTTTGGTGGTCACACCTTTGACTCCACGAGTTTTTCCCATCTCTCGCAAAGCCAATATACTCATTCTGTTTAGACTATTTGAATCGTATTTCATAAAAAACCTCACTACGATTTGCACAACACGCACAAATCAACCAATCATACCGTCCATATGTTCGGTTCCACACCCACTCCTGAGTGTTGTATTATATTTATTATATGCAAAGACTTCTTTGTTTTTGTCACAATCGTTCAAAAAATTCAAAATATATTTTTTTGGAACGATTTTTCAAAGTTATGCTTGCATAACAAACTTTTTTCTTTTGTATCGTATTTTGTTTACTGTTTACTGTTTACTGTTTACTGTTTACTGTTTACTGTTTACTGTTTCATACTTTTTTTTGTATGGTTGGTGAATTTTTTTCACCAACTTTTCTCACCCTGGCATTTTCCTTGGCTTGATAGCACTCACATCTACACACAGCATTGCCATCAATCCAACAAGCACTGTGTATTGCAATACACGCACCAAAGGGTCAAACTCGTGCACCTTTGCCATCCCACCGTGAGCAACCACCATCTCTCCGCTCTCTTGCACTCCCACCAACACATTGCCCAATTTGTCCGTACGGTACACGGACGCCTCTTGGATACCAATTTGTACCAATCTATCAAAAACCTTTGTATTGGGCAACCCATAACCATTCTTGCCCACAGATACTACCGCCATTTTTTGCTCTCCTTGCTTTGAGCGATGCAAGACACGCTCCACACAACCTACCACTGCCCGCTCATTGGAGGCACTCGTCTTGGAAACATCCCCACACTCTTTGAGCCCCCTCTCACTTGCAACCCCTTGGGAGACCTTCCAAATCCCACGCCCTTGTTCAATTTTTGACATCTCTTCACCCCCTCTCATCACTCCCACTTGTTGCATACACACACCGCCCTCACACCTGTGACCACAACGCCCTATGGTCAAACCATTGCATCTTGGTTTATTGGCTATGTCAAATGTTTTTCTTTGATCACGATTCACAAACCTACAATCATACGCACTACCCACACGCCCTACGCCTTCACCAAAAACAAAATCCAAAAACTCTTGCGAATTGGAGCCATTGCTCGCACTCCCGTGGTGAGCCATCATTACCCAATCCGCATCCAAACCCATCACACCGGCTTTGCGGGCATACTCCAAAAATAGTCTCTCCACCACGCCATCCACATCACCCATCAAAACAAACTTGCGTTGCCTGCACGCAAGCACCACAATGGGACAATAATCATTGTCCACCGTGCCCACCAATGTTTTTGTGCCAAACCAAAACAACTCCATACTCCACTGATTGCGATAATCCTCACTCACACCCACAATTTGCGTAGGCAAACCATCCTTCATCCCGGCATTCACAAAGACTTGCTCACTCCGCTCATAAACCGCTTTGAGCACCTCTCTATACACCAGCGTATCTGTGCTGCTTGCATCCGTGCCAGCCCCTTGGGCGTTTTGCGTCTCCAAGGGGTCTACCCAACCGGGATACTTGGACACAATATTGGGTCTAAAAAAATTTTTGACCACATACCTTTGCAATACCCCCACAAACCCACCGCAGTGGTCCAAGTCAGGATGGCTAAGAATCGCATAGTCAATTTTGTCTATCTTTTTGCCTGCCACATAGACATTGGCATCAAGATACGCCAACAACTTGTCCGTCCCAGACAAGGGTCCCGCATCTATCAACACAACTTGGTCGGTCGGCAATACAATGACCGTAGCATCCCCTTGCCCCACATCCACCGTATGCACAACCATCCGCTCACCCGCAACACGCCCAATCTCCTGTCTCACCCTGCTCGCATCACCACCACGCACACTCTCTATCACCAAAACCATCACAAAGCAAAACACACACACCACAGCCCCCGCATACCAAAACCCTCTCCCATACCTTTGCACTCTCTCACCAAAAGTCCGTCCTATATCTCTTTTGCATCCATCTTTGTCCACCTTGTCACTCCCATTTGTCCACACGCCAAATATCTACACAACCTTTACCTTATCCACACACAACCATCCGCTCACTTGCCCTCCCCCCTCGCCTCACTGACACGCAAACCACTATCACCAAACCAATCAACCATACCACGGCACCCACATACCAATCCACTCCTCACATCTGTGCACCCTCACACCAAAAGTCTGCCCCACGCCTCTTTTGCATCCATCTTTGTCCACCTTGTCACTCCCTTTGTTCAAACTTTAACACACATCCAACATCTACACACACCTTCCGATACACGATACCCAATCATCTTATCACACAAATTTATCAAAAACAAAACACGCAAACCAAAGATTTCTCCACCACCATTACTCACACTCCCCAACGCCTCACCAATACCCTTGCCTTGCCCTGTCTCACTTGCCTATGTCGTTATCAATCTTGTCACCTCATTTTTACCTTCTATGCTACCACCAAATATCTACCACCCTTTTGTCACGCAAGCACATCACAACGCCTTGCATTTTGACTTTGCTGACCATCACTCGTCGTTGTTCATCTTTGTCACCATCGCCCACACATTGCCATACCACGCCATATCACACCTTGCTACCTACCCAAGAACTTACCCACAGTATTTTTAGCACCTCTGCATATCAACAAACTCGCCCCCTACACGCTACCCCACAAATATTGACACCATTGGGCGTTTTTATACAGTTTTGTGCACAAATTCGCCATTTTCCTTTCAAAATTTCGCATTGGTGACAAAATTTTCGCAAACGCCACTTGAATGAGTTGAATATTCAATTTGTTTTAAATATTCAAAACGCAAATATGTCCTTGATTAAATTTATCAATATGTCCTTGATTAAATTTATCAATTGGTGATAGTTTATTGACCATCAAAAAACCGTCAAATAAATGACGGTCGCAAAAAAAATACAAAAATCAATTCTTTTGCCTTTCTTTTTATTTTGTTAAATTGTTACACAATGATGGGGCACAAAGTTTACTTGGCTCCACAGCCGCACATACCCAGTTGGCGTGTCGCTCTTTGGATGAACCGTGAGATGTCATACTACAAACGAGAGCCGACTCCACCAACTGCCCTACCCACAGTCCACCGCACTGGTCTCTTGCTTTGGCCGTGGGCGTTGTCATACTCACCTTGCGTATACAATGTGTCTTGCTTGCAATGTTTAGCACACGCCATCAGAAACACACTCTCGCACAAGCACCCCAACAGTGTCAGGCAATGCGCCTTGCTCCAAGGGGCTCACGCACTCTTGATTTGCCTACACTCCGCACTGTGGCGACCAGAGACAACTCATTGCCAACTGCCAAAATGTCATTTGTTTGACCTGACCCTTGTCAAGCGATTGAATAGGATGGACCACCTGCATTGTTACTTGCATTCCACCAAACGCACTTGCCTTGCCTCGTCGTCCAATTGACTGACCCTGCCAAAAGTGCCGAAATCTATTTGACTTGACCCTTGTCAAGCAATTGTATCTAGTGTGACTGCATTGCCTTGATACCGCCAACCTGCCCACCCAAGCCTTTACTTGTCCGGTCAGCCAACGCTCAATTGCCGCCTTCTCCTGGTGGAGTCGTGGTTGCATCGTGCAAACCAAGTTCGCTATCAATCACCTCGCCCACAAACAACTCTTGCGTCTCTCCACCGATGGGTGGGATTCTTTTGAACATTGAATAGTTGTTTGCTCGGTCGTTCACCTTGCCAATATATACAATATACTCTCCCATTTTGGTTGGAATCAAGGAGTCTTTGTTGACGGCTTGCTCACTCAGTTTTTCAACCATTTGATTGTCCGCATCTTTGTCAATCCTTGCACGGCTTACAAAACCATCCACATCCAAAAAGTAGACAAATTGACCCTCTACAAAAAGTACGGTTGCCGTACCCCTATATATCTGCCTACTGGATTCACCATTAAAAAGTGTCAAGCCACTTGCATTGGTCGCCACACAAAAGGCACCATTTGATTGCATAGCCGTACGGAAGGAATAAAAATTATCAAACTCCGAACTTCCATAAGTCACAAGCGTGCCTTGTACCAACAACTCTTGCAATGGGTTCTTGATATCATTGGTCAAATTGGTGTAGTTGATTTGCTGTTGACCATCTTTGCTATCTTTATAAAACAACAAACCATCTTGCACGCTTGCAATCTCTGTGTTGCCACCCGTTGCATACAACTCAACACGACTCTCTCCGCTTGGCTTGACCATCTCCAACAAGTTGCCCGTTGTGACCGTGTCATCCTTGGTCGCATTCCGAGTAAAAAACACATAATCATTGGCGGTGTACTTGCGATTGCCATCAATAACATTGTACCCATCATAGTACTCTTTGTCATTGCCAAGCACTACACTTGTCACATTCTCAGCAATTTTGAGGGGTTTGTCTATTTTTTTGCTCGTGGTAGCCACGGATACAATATTGGTGCCATCTTGGCACACCAAGTACACTTTGCCATCTTGCTTGTAAAAACCATAAGGCGTGTCCTTGCTATCCGCATCCGTTCTGTACAAAAAGTCAACCTTTTTGCCATCCAATCTCACTCTATAATATTCCGTTTTTTCGTATACGACTTTACCGCTCTTGTCTCTGGCATTGGAAGGTGTTGCATAGTAGATATAGTCATCAAAAACCCACAAACCACCCGTCTTGTAGCCACTGGTACCCACCGTTTTGTTGGACAATCGGTTGGTATCCACTACGGTCTGATACTTCTCTCCATCAATGATATCCGTCTTGCTACCATCTTCGTTGCTATCATCGTTGTCAATCAATCTTTCTATCTGACGGCTTGCCCTAAACTCATAATCCGCATCATACCACTTATCTTTGTCACTTGCCGTTGCATTGTGTGCATCTACCTTGGCTTGACTGCCGTACTCGGCATCCATCCGTGTTTGTACATCAAAAGTATAACCCTTTTGAATGCGTTGCCCACTCGGCGTAGTAAAATCACTCACCAAGCGACTTGCCGACTTGTTGCCCCACAATTCCGCTCTATACAATCCACCCTTTTTGACATCATCATTTTGCTTGCCGTCCTCATCATCATAGCCCCTGTATCCATTGATATAATACACATAGTTGCCATATTGGACGGTGCTTGTCCCATTGCCATACACCATATAACTGGTGTCTTGTTGTGCACCAGGCATCTCAAAAGTTTTGAGCCCCACTGTCTTGTTGCACGCAACAATGGACCCAGAAAGCACGAGTATCAAGGCGAAAGCAATCACCTTGACCATCCATTTGCCTTTTAGAATCGTTTCAAACTTTTTCACAACTACCTCTGTCTTTTTCAAAATTATGCTTTCACATTGATTTGCAACTTGCTCTTTTTGAGCCCTTCACAAAACGCACCCACAAAGCCTTTGCCCTCTTTGAGCGGTATGACCGCAATTCTTGCTCTGCCATCCACTACTTGCACCGCCACTTCATCTTGTCTCATTTGGATGGTTTCCGTCTTTTTGACCGCACTGTTTCCAATCGCAAAAACTTGCAACTCCTCACTCACAGACAACAATATCTCACGATTTGCAAAAGTGACCACCTGCCCATTGCTATCCAAAATGGTGATATCTACCATCACCATATCTCTTTCTTTGGACAGAGACAACAACTTTTTGTCGGGCACCATCTTGGTGGCTTTGGCTGTCCCAATGCTACTGAGCGTCGCTTTGGCGTGCTCACTCCCTTTATAATACGCAACCGCCTGCAAATTCCCTGGCTTGTACGCCACCTCAAAAGAGGCTTTGCGTTGATTGCGTCTACCTGCAAGTTTGCGACTAATGGTACCTTTGTCATCTGCCAACCCAACGACATCTCCACTGGTAAACACATCC
>Ga0123357_10002065_pt1 | contig 22040 bp, 14 predicted proteins | sample TergutEmb28metaG_FD_89873 | JGI IMG/M metagenome (GOLD analysis project Ga0123357, IMG submission 89873) | Embiratermes neotenicus P4 segment gut microbial communities from Petit-Saut dam, French Guiana - Emb289 P4 | ecosystem: Host-associated > Arthropoda: Insects > Digestive system > Gut ... | reverse complement strand
ATTGAGCTTTGGATATAGGTGTTTTGGATTATATCGGTATAGTTTGACCTAAGGAACACTCTCCCGAAGTCTGGCACATTCCTCCTGGGACACCCTGTATATATATACATATATATATATATATATATATATATATATACACACACACATTTCAGAGAATGACACTGAATTACATCAGAAGAGTTTTATATGCAACAGGTGATCTTAATGGGATGAAGATCACAAAATTAACTGAAGAATTCTGTGTCACTGGACAGAACAAGGGAATAAAAAATCTGTGTAAAATACAAAAACTGGGAGAATGACAAAAGGAGAAAACAGAAATATCCTTCCAAACCTAGTCCTGAGCCATTTTGCCTACTATAAATCCCACAATGATTACCCCAACCATGAACTCGGATTAAGTGCCACTACTTCAGTTATCATCAAATTGGGAGTGATACCAAGCAGTACTGTCACAATGAAACATACTGGCTGTTGGTCACGGGGCTGCTGTTCCCTGGGGTGTACAGGTTCTCTGTCTCGCTGTTCCCTCTGGGGCTGAGGATGGTACTGCTGCTGCTGCTGACCAATATTAGCTGTCCTTACCGGACTGCAACAATAAACATCCAGATTCAAACAAAACCATACTGCAAAAAGGGTACTGTACAACACAGAACACAAACTTTACCAAGGTGCTCTTTACTTTCATTTCAGAATCTCACTTGTTCACGGTATATACAGAGTGCCGCAGAAAGAACACCCCGATTTGGGAGGGGCATAGCTTCGGATGGGGAGCGTGTACAGTGATGGGGAGCGCGTTGTCGAACAGCGGTGTACGTGCCGTTTTCAGTGTACACCATGGCGTGGTTGGGAGAACATCGAACCTTTATTGTTGAGGAGTTTATAAAAAATGGCGGGTCGCCGGTAGCAACACAGCGTGCATTTCGCATCTGCTTTGCGCTTGGTCGACGAGAGGCTGTTCCTGATAAGAAAACGATTTACCGTTGGGTATCAAACTTTAGACAAACAGGACGAACTTTGGAAGCTCTGAAGGAGGCGATATGACAGGAAGTTGCTGCCATTACATCTGAAATGATTCTCAAGGTCATGGACAACTACCGAAAGAGACTACATCACTGTATCAATATTCAAGGCCACTACTTGAGTGATGGTTTGTTCAAAACACGTTGATGTAAAACGACATTCTGTGTGCTTTCCAGAAATAGAAAACACATTTCCGTATCTTCTTCGGTTTTGAATTTATTCGCTTCTCAAATAGGGGAGTTCTTTCTGCCGCACCCTGTATAAACAATTTCATTTATGCCACTATTTAAAATACATATTTCATTGTACCCATTAAAAAAACTCACAAAACATTCTACAGTATTAAGTGGAGATTTCCTACACCATGTGTCACCTAAATTAGTCAAAGAATATGGAAAGTACAGGTGAAAATTCACTTACACCCTTACATGAAGTACAAATGTCACCGAGCCTTTCACAAAACTCATGCTTGGTTGACAACTTTTAAGAGCTCCTAAACTGAATTTCATGAAAAATACCTATGAATGTCCTAATACTGAACAACACACCTTTCTACATTGTGCCTCAGACTATGCCATTGCTCTTCTGGGATTTTTAGTGGCACAGGATGGTAGGTGTATGTTACACACCATACACTGGTAACCAACTACCAACCTACGTTACATAAATTCCTAGTATAGCGAAGGCCTCCACTACGCTGCAGCAGAAGCGTGATATCACTCACTGCTTCAGTGACATGGCAGTCTTATCTCAGACAAAAGCAGGTGAATATTCCTCAAATTCAAGGGAGGGAAATACTATCACAATCAGCAATACAACAACAGTCCATCACTACTGTCATTTACCCACTACTTACCTAAGTTAGCAACCCTACGTAAACTGCAGAGTTATGTATGAAAGATAAATCACGCACTTATAAAAGCAATGAGAATCCTGTAAAATATTAAATAAAGTACAGAGCAAAACAGAAAGTGGGATAGTGCAGTCTGTAACTGGGCAACCAAGGAAACATGGTTTGATTCCCTTTATGAGCAAGAGAATTTTCTCATCTCCAAAGCATCCAGATCATCTCTGGGGCCATCCGAGCCTCCAATTGTTTTCCGCTGCTCTTTCCCCATAAGTAAAGCAGCCATGGCATGTACCACTCACCTCCAACTAGAATTGAGGTTATGAATTAGTGGTTTGATACCTCCACCCACCCATATGCCTTTGTGGCATGTACAGGTGCTTTCCCTACATTTTGCAACACATAACAAACCAGGGAGACCAAGCAAAGGCATATGTACAATGAAAATTGTAGAGGCCAGTTGAAATGTGATGGCACACCCACAGAAACGAGAGTTCATCTTTCGGCAAAACGGACAAGTCCATTTAAATCAGCACCGGCGTCAGTTCAGTCGACTACTGGCAGCCGAGGTGTGCGCATCAACGCTAGTAATGCTGGATACACCATGTTCCGAGGAAGTGTGAAGGGTACTGGCTACCCACTCCATTTGCCAGTTTCTCCTTCAATTCCCCTCCTGTGTGTCACCGTGTGCCATCACACTTCAACTGGAGTCTAATACTCTTGCCATGTTATCCAAAACATAACAATTCCAACAAATGTGTTATTATCTGTAGTATACATAACATTCCAACTGGACAAACTGGCATATAACATGTATACACTACAGACCAACAGCATATTTCCTGATGCCTAAAAGGGTTATGGCAAGCTTTCAACACGCACTTGAAACCAGCAGCCGAACAGTACCTACCCATCTCTGGCTGGGTGGGGTGCCTGCATTTGTTGTGACTGTGGTGGCAACTGCTGCTGAGATTTCTTGTCATCTTTAATGGGAGTTGAACCGGGCTGGTTAACCTGTACACCCTGATCCATTGTAGGCGATTTACGAGTGACCAGCGATGGTGTAGCAGAACGTGAAGATCCTCCAATCAGATCTAAAACAGAAGCTAAATAACTGGAACCTCTCACTGCAGTTCAACAGCAACAGCCGGCATAATACCAATGTGACCAAGGTGGCTTCAAATAACATTCCTTTTATTTTAAAGACAGGCTAGCAATCACCTTGAACCATCAGTCACACTTAGTACACTGCATCTCACGTATTAATACTTGTGGTATACAGCAGTTCCTCTGTCACCTCAACTAGTGGGAGTGAGGGGTGGTCCAGTTCACCCAAGAATCCACACCATTGACAAGAAACCTTTTTACAGATATTCTGTCACTATCATCACTTCACTATAATGGCAAACTATGAGATAATGGCAACACTTGCAAGATTACATCCTTATTGCGTTTGACGTGAACAGAGACATGCTACTTCTTGCCCATTCACCCATGCCACACGTCTCAAGATTATGATCCTCTCAGATTTCAGCAGCTGGTCCAGACTATTGACAGGATCACACAGGGAAAGAAGAAATCATTTTCTTTCCAAAATTAATGGGTCCACTCACGGATTCAAACCATCGAGACCACTGTAACATTAAAACTGTTCTTCCAATTATATGTCTGAACACAGATTAAACCAAACAGTTCTTGGGCACTACACAATCTCAACCTGTTTCCCTCAGTCTTGATGGAATGAAGTCAGCTAGCAATAAAGAAACACACATACTTTATCACCCTCTCCCTGTTTTCCTTCGACTAATACTGGATTGATCTTCATCCAGGAGCCTGCAACATGTGCCTGCACAGGTGTTTGCCTGAATGTGGAAGGGGTGAAAACAAAAAAGTGTTACAAAATCCATAGAATCATTGAAAGGATAGCAAGCCTTTACAGGTACTATTTCACTCTTTCTCCTGGACACACTGTTATGTGAAATCCTATGGCAGACTATTCAGAAAGAGGGAATTTGTGATCTACTGCAAAACACTCTAAGGTGTAAGCACATACACTTACAAACATATCTTTAGCTTAAAATAATCATGATAACAGTTAACATTTTTGGACCAGACTGCTATGAATGACCAGACCGAACTGCATTACATTTAAGACAGTGCCTCTCAATCGGGAGGATTCACAAGCTGTGATATAACTATACTATTGTTGCTGTAGCAAGAGGGCATGTATGACCATAACAAGAATAGAAATGTGTACTCCCTTTTGTTGCACAGAGTGTAACTTGAGCACAAAGCATTCCTGAGTAAAGCACAGACAACAATAGTCTAGTACAGAACAGAATGAAAACTATCAGCTAATTTGAAACAGTGTGAACACCTCTGTCCATCATATAATTTTGAATGAAGCAAGATGTTTTGGAAGCTGGCTCTGCTTCTGTCTTCAAGCAAGGAAAGCATCTAATCTGAGGGAACCCTTAGACAGAGCCATTCTGTCACTGGGCCCCATACAGCTCTATCTAAGTAGTCCACCATATTAGGTGCTTTCCTTGCCTGAAGCAGAGACGGATTTTGAAATGTCACGCTTCAATGGACAAAGCCTCCCCCAAAAGAAATCTTTTCAGTGAGTCATACACCATCATCACAGCTCTAGAGAGTTAAAGGGTCACCATCATATACTAAATTTGATCCCACTCCTTCAAGAGGTTTAAAATAAAAATGTGGAGGCATAGGCACTGCTTGCAAAAAACATGTATGTGCAAACTCACATCACCGTATGATTAGCTATGCCTTCATATAATTCACTTTAGGGTTCATTTAATTCATTTCAGGGTTCATTCATGCCAAGTATTGATCATGCAGGCACAGAATGTTGAAAATAAGCTTTTACATATGACAGTAACTGCAGACACAAGGGAAGCTAGCACAATGCGTCATTCAGGAGAAAGATGTTCCCATCACAGTATTCATCCGTCTTACATCATCAAGCAGTGTACCTTGCACCATATTTCACACATAATGAAAGAAAGTGAGGCGCAGCCACATTATAAGCGATTCCATTCCCAGGTTAACTGAAGCATTCACATTTTCCAGGAATGTTATTCAAGGTTTCCACTCTGATGGAGAACAGTCTGTTCTTGCTACAAGCAGGGCTTATCAAATTTTGAATGTCCTTTCCAACTGCAATGATTTGCAGCACCATATACATTCCAGTTAGCAGGAAAGATGTGTTAGTTTGCATTGTTCAACACATTTCTACACTAAACTTTAAGAATGTCAGAAAACTATTCACTTCACACATCAACATTACATACTTCATAAATAAAGTCACAAGCAATCCCACTGCTAATACATCACCACATGCATTTAGAGAATCCCACAAACATCTTCAAAATAATGCTGCACAAACTACACTGTGGTTCCATCATAACATACACACATTCACATTTAGAAGAAATGGCAAAGCTGACACTTCATATACAAGACAAACAAAAAAAGTAGATAATGTTCTGCCTGTGTATGCCATGGGGAGGAGTGGGAGTATGGCTCCACTAATTCTTATCCTCAGAACTAGTTGGATTGAGTGGTCAGCCCCTTATTCAGCATAAGGTTGTCCCTGGGCACATCAGGAAGGCTTATGGCAGACTGGAGGTAAGAACTTAATTAACTCTCAGAACCTTGGCACTACAGTGGTCAGATTCATGTCCCAGCCCTTTCACCGGAAGTGTAACAGTCCCAGTAGTCACCAAATATGAGGTTTGGGTGGGCCCTTTAAAGACAAGCATTAACATCTTCCTCCTGGCCATAATGCAACCAAGATTCCTTGGTCATCCTGTGCACAGCCTGTCACTATGGTCAATATGTTTTCCCAGCTCTCATACCACAGACTACTCTTGGTTCCATTTAATTCACTGACATAGCTATAAGAGTGTGTTAAAGTCAGTAACTTAGCAACTACGAGGCATAACACATGAAAGTCAAAGTAAGGTTGCTTGCTTATATAAATATAATCCAGCATGCACAGTTTCTAACAACTTTGAAAGGGTTAATTCTGAATCCCTCTATAAATTTTGGGCAAGCAGTTTGGTAAATAAATACTACAGCAGTGGATTAACTCTTATGTCCTGCCTAACCTACCCCAGTCTTTGAACTGTCCTTTATATTCACACTCTGCTTGCTTTCGTTCCTCTCAGAAACATGCCGCACAGAATACAGTAATTTTTTTTTGTGATACACATTTCAGGTCAGGCATTTCCTGGTTTCAAAGACATCAAACACCCACTAAGGAAAATTGGTACCATAATAAGCACTTGTATATCTTGCTCTGAATAAAACATTTTTTGTGGACAGCTTCACAACATTAATATGTCACACTCCTTGTGGGTCAGTAATTCTCTCCTTCTGACATGTTCATATAATGCGGAAAAAAGTCTCTATTAGCTTTGCCACAACTCTCTGTCCACATGTAACAACTACAGAATCACTAAATGAAATCATGGAATCCTATATATGGGAATTTTACTTAGCTGACACATGCCACTTTTGGTTAAAAACACACAATGGCTATTTTACTGGTAAATCTACATAATCTACAACATCTTGAGTGTATACTGGATGCAACTTGCTAATCACTGGAATTAAGAAGATTTGAATGAAAGTTGTAGGAAAAAATAAACCACATTTTATGTCCAATACAGGGTTTTCCTTAGTGTTATAGTTGTGTCTACCTATAACTCTTGAGATATATCATAGTAATGATAAGTGATCCTGTAACAGTTCCAACTGGAAGAAACAAAAATTTGACCTAGCTAAGGTTCAATCTTATGACCATCCACACATGTACACAAGCACGCACACACACCCACAGTCTGCAATACAAAAAAATAGGCTTCATGATTCCTATCCGGAATGCTTGTACTTTTGCGGGGTTGTTCAAACAAAGGCTGTATGTGGTGCTGCCAGCAAATACGGCCGGTTGCTGGTTATCATAGATCTGTGTGCTTTACACACCAGTGGTTGACCACAAACTGCACGACAGAATGCGTATCTCAACTCAAAAGTATGCAAGCCACAAGTCAGACAGCAGAACTTCAGGACTTGGGACTACTCTTCTCGAGTTCTGAACTATCAAGAGTGCCGTAATGTAGTACCTTAATGAGATCAGTTCATCAAGAGTTGGATGAATGAGGGTTTACTGTACTCTAAAATTTCCAATAGGTACAAAAACTCAACAAAAAATTCAATCAGGTACTACTAATCCAGCATGTACTAAAATCAAAAAAGACTATGTTCACAGCAAATGCTACATTATTAAAACAAACAGCATACCAAAACAACAGGAGGAAACAGGATTAAATGATATGAAGATGTTTTGCATAACCAACACAAAGCTCAAATCATGCAGTGCGTATGAAAGAGTATTGTTACAATCCAAAACATGCCCTGGCTGATAGCAAAAACAGTTACCGTTTCTCACACCTTGGTCTTTATTGGTCGAATGGTCTGGCACCTGGACTGGATTAACCAACTCACTTGGTTGTTTTGATAATGTACGAGGATCTCTGTGCAAGCCCATTGCTGGGGCAACAGCATTTGGAAGACCTGTAATAGCTCCCATCGCACCATATGGACCTGTATACTGCGTTAACCCAGGACCCATTGGTCCAAGTACTGGATGTGAAAAACTTCCAGGCTGATGGTAGGGTGACGAACCAAGACCAGCTGGAACAGACAGCTAAAAAAAAAAGTTACAACATTTACATCACTTACTGCTCTACACATCTCTCCTATAACAATGACAGATATACACTAGGTACTTGCAACAGTAATGAGACATCATATACTGCATACAGCAACTCTTGCAACAGTAATGAGACATCCTGTACTGCATACAGCAACTCTTCACAACTGCTGGTGCCCAACACTGTAACATATTTCAGCCATTTCCAAGATATCTCAGATTTCTAGATTTAACATTCCCCTCTGTGGTTAATATACGTAGGCTATTCGGAAATCAAAGTCCAGTGGGCTGTTTCTGAACTGAGGCACTTGTCATAGTGTGACACGAGTTTCACTATCCCTGCATCATAGAAAGTTGCCGGCTGGGAGCTGAGCCAGTCCTTGACACCATCCATCAGCTCTTCATTCGTCTTTCCACGTAAGCGCTGTGTTCCCAGCCAGACTTTCATCCACGAAAAAAGATGGAAATCACTCGGGGCGAGGTCCGGGCCGTAGGGTGGGTGGTCAAACAAGTCCCAACAAAATTTCTGGAGCAGGGCTTATGTGCATGCAGCTGTGTGTGGGCGTGTGTTGTCATGCAGAAGCACAACACCTGACATCAACATTCCTCTCCTTTTGTTTTCAATGGCTCTGCGCAGTTTTTTCAGAGTTTCACAATATGTTGCTGATGTTGTGGTTCCAGGTTCCATAAACTGGATCAACAGCACTCCTTTTCTGTCCCAGAACACTGTTGCCATCAGCTTTCTGTTTGCCAACGATTGTTTGAATTTCCTGGGTTTATTCGGAGAATGTGTGTGCATCCATTGTCGAGACTGCTCTTTGGTTTCCACATTAACAAACTTAACCCATGTTTCATCGCCTGTCACAATCTTGTCAAGAAATTCATCCCCCTCATCGTGATAACATTGCAAAAACGTCAAAGCTGATGCCATTCTTTGTGTTTTGTGAACATCAGTGAGCATTTTTGGCACCCATCTGGCACAACTTGTGGTAGCAAAGTTTTTTTTGGTGACAATTTCATACAAAACCGTTCGACAAACTTGAGAGAATTCCAGTGAAAGTTCGGAGATAGTGAATCGACATTGCTTGCGAACCACTTTGTCAACGTGTTGCACAACGTCGTCAGTCACTAGAGATGGCCGTCCTTGACCCCCCGTCATCATGCACGTCTGTTCTTCCATCGCGAAATTTTCTGCACCACTCCCTAACACATCTGTCACTCATAAAGTTTGGTCCATACACTGCACCCATTCTGCAATGAATTTCAGCTACACTATGGCCTTCAGCTTGCAAAAAACGGATCACTGCACGAATCTCGCACTTGCCGGGAGTTTCTATAGCAGCACACATGTTAACATGCTCATAGCACAATGAGAACTAAGCGCAACGGCCGGCCGTGTCGTGTGAGGCGAGGCAATTGTTTATCGCTCGGTACTGTGCCAGTGCCAGGTTGCCATTTTTACTGGACTGCCCACACTAGCCCGCCGGACGTTGATTTCCGAATACGCCTCATACATACACGATGCAGTGCATAAGTTACTAGATCTACCAATGAATCATAATACTGGGCCTATATACAGACATAAAAAAGACAAAAAAAGGAAATAAAACATACATTCACGTACATCAAGGTGCATTAGAGGCACCAAACTTTTTAACACTATCCTTGTAACAGTACTTTATTGGAATAAAAAACTACATCGTCTTTTTAACCACTTATTGAATTCTTTCAATTTTAATTCTATGTTAATGTGTATATTACTCTTACAGTCATATATGTATGTAAACCTCTGATACTTTGATCCGTATTGCACGACATGGGCCAAGACATGTTAGTGGTATAACATAGCTGGGTAGTTTCAAAAGTAATGTATATGGCTGGTTTTAACTTCTGTAAATTATTAAGGTGGCTATGGTAGAAATACAATATCACAAGAAAAATTTTGTTCGTTCTCTAAGTTGGCAACTCCGCCTTGGGTGTCATGTTATCAACAGTGTGCAGCGTATTCAGTTCCATCTTCCCCTTTTTAAATGTGTTATTAAACAATGCTGTCAAATACCAAGATTATATACTGCCTGTAACGGATGGATGAACAGGCATGAAGCATTGGTGGGATGACACCAAACAGTAAACCAAGTACCTGGAGAAAACCCTATCCCAGTGCCACCTGATGCAGCACAAATCCCACAGGGTCTGTCCATGGCCTCACTTCTGCCAGTTACCAGAAAGGGTATCAACAATAAATTATATACAATATTAACATATACAATAGCACATTCATTCAGAAATGCTGCATTTCTTCACACAGAATATTCCAAAATGTCTGTGCACGAAGAATGGTAAACAAAGTATTAAAGACACACACACGTATCCCATGTTCTATGTTCATGCACAAACAATGGTTCAAGTAAGAGATATATGAGTATGAAAATAACATAGTACTCGTTACTTTTTTTGTAATACTTGACTCTTTATATTTCTTCCCTTTCACTGTTCAGGATACCATTATTTCTTTAACAAAAGCAACATTTGTATGTGGACATGAAAATGTCTAATCACAATAGATGTGTACAGCTGTTCTGCTTTCATCCTGCATCTTACACAGTTCTCCCACTATTTTACCTTGGTCACAGTAGCCCAAGTCACAGCTGTCAACATGCATAAATGAATAGAAAAAGTAACTGACTGAGGGTGTATGTGTGTGCTGGCAACTGTTATGCGAGTTACTGTTACTATTTTATGTTTGCAATATAGTTTGTAACCAAATGGATGAGGAAAGAAAAGACACTAACTAGCTAACAGAAAACCAGACCTTTTGTAAACAGCAAAAGGACGTAACTTAAGAACTTGGCTGGTTGGGAAGCCGTAACTCTTGGTGTATGAGCAATGGGGCTACCATTGTTCTGTCTAAAACAACATATGAGGAGTTGCTGAAATTAAAAGTTTAAACAATTGGAACATTTGGATTTTGTTCAAAATCTGAAAGTGTAAAGAAATTGAGAGATGCCGGCTCGCGCTCTCTGTGTGTTTATCAGTCAGGACGTGACAACCGCATACCTTATTCAAATTATTAACAACAGTCAAAATTGGAAACTGTTTGAGTGCCAAAACGTGACTACAGTAACATGAAGTGAAGTGTAAAAGGCATTACACCTGATGTGTTAAATTATCCTTGCAATTTAAAACCACCAAAAAGAAAAATTTAAGCGTGTCAGTTGGACTTAGTTATACGCGGAAGATGTTGGTTGAGTGATAAGGTGTGTGTCAGTGCCATGCGACAATCAGCATCGTCAAAGAATTATAATACATGACTTTGTAAGCTAAACAACATTTGTTTAGTCAATTCAACAACTGAACACTTAATTCTTCTGACTGTTCATTCAAATCAAGGGGCTGGGTAAAGGCGCCTCTGAAAACACATCCCCCGTAGATTCCCTCAAGCAGCAGTCGTGACTGCAACTATAGCTAGTAACCTGTCCCAAATATCTGCATCCTCATAATTACCATACCAATCATATTAAATAGGACATGTGAATGAGATGTAATCAGCATACCACAAGAAAGAAGAAAACACATCAAAATGTAGGTCAGTTACAAGTTGATGATGATGTGCATTACATGAAACAGGAATAACAGCACACAAATTTTGGCATATGTCATTTTCGCTGTTAAGTACTGCTTCGGTTGTATGCACAACTAGTGTTCTTCACGGTGTCTGCGAGTTACAGGAATGCAAATGGTTCAACAAGACCAAAGAAATAACATGTTACAATAGTGTACAAAAGAATCCAGAAATTACAAACACAGATAAAATACCACATTACAAGTCTGTTTTGATCTGAATCATCTCTAATTCCATGCTTGTAATATTACATAGCACAGATATTTAATCAGAATAAAATGACGTAAGAATTTTCTAAGCAATGGGCACTTTCTACCCATTCTCAAATGGATCCAATATAACAAATAATTAAAATAATTCTAACATTCCGGTCCCTCAATAAAACTCACCACTAATACTGTTCCTTCATAACACAAAGGAGGAATCTACAGCTAATGCAGCTATATGTTCTAATAAAACTCGCCACCATTTGCATGAGTTGTTATATCTGTACTTACTAAAATGACAGTATTTTTGGTTACCCAGAGAAGCACAGAGCTTCCATTCTCTTACCTGTACAATTGCAGGGTCATTCGGTACGTTCTGTAAGGGGCCAACATTGTTCACAACACGAATGTCTTTTATATCAGAACCCCTAAATAATATGTAGTCATAGATCTGATTCTGCGGTGCTATGGGATATTGTGTCTCACGATCCTCCGTGCCAAAGGAACGAACTGTTAACAGAAGGAATAAACCATTACCAAGTTATGATTTTCGCACAGCAAAAACATATCCTCCTGGAAAATGAGTAGAAAAAATGTCAAGAGCATGACGTTAGACCCGAAAACGAATGTGCTTTAAACGAACCGACAAAATTACCACTGACATAACATACGCCTCCTAACACCTATGACTCTTAATCATGTGCATTTTCCTCGCAATACATTTTCAAACTTGAAGGTGCATATGCTTAACGTCTTTTCGAACTTACCATTGGATAATGCAATTGTACATTCCTGAGGGTCCACTGTAAATAATCGCCCTTCATATCGTATATCTGCTTTCGATATCAAACTTATTTTACTTCCAAGTTCGGGCATTCCCGCACTCATCTTCAGTCAGTCTTAAAACACACCGGATTGCTGCGATATTTACGGAATCACTTCCACATCGGCACTGAAACACAAAACTTAATACACGAACAAATGGCGTACAAACACGGATCGGCTGCATATAACTAAACTGTTCCATGCTATTGGCTGACAAGTTGTGACGTTAAGCAAATGTGCTGCCATCTATCGCAAAATGCATGTATAGCAACATCCCCGCTCTTAACGTCACTCAGTCGGTACAAAGGTCAACTACTATTCTTTTCGCCAAATCCTACCCCTCCAAACCCTAACATTCATTTTTTAAACGAGGTACTGTAACGGAACTTACTATTTTGTGGAGGGGAGAGGTTGGAAGGGTCAACTTATGTGTTTGTTAACCGGTTTAACCAGTATCATTTCACTTGTATCCAGGAGATGAGAGTTTCTAACTAGTAAAAGGATTCTGAAATGTACCATCCCCATTGTGTGTATAAATAAATAGGTACAGGTATTTAGTCAATAACACAACAAATATTTCTATTGATGTTTATTAGAGGATGATAACAACTACATGTTTCGGCCTATTCCGGCCATCATCAGGTTTTCATCCGAAGGAGTATTAGTGTTTATAAGATTTATGCGGTTATGTAACGATGGTGAGATCTCATCACCTGTGATTTGATTATTACTACTATTAAGAGACGTGGCTTGGGGGGTTCTGTAGTGTGGGTATTGTGCTGACTTGGGGTGCAATGCTCGCGTAGGTGTCTATTTTCGTTGCAGCTGTCCTATGCGGGATTCCAGCTCTCTTAATAGTAGTAATAATCAAACCATAGATGATGAGATCTCACCATCGTTACATAACCGCATAAATCTTATAAACACTAATACTCTTTCGGATGAAAACCTGATGATGGCCGGAATAGGCCGAAACATATAGTTGTTAACTTACTCTAATAAACCTCATTAGAAATATTTGTTGTGTTATTGACTAAATACCTGTACCTATTTATTAAATGGATTCTTTTAAAAAAGCACACACGTTCCATTTGTCAATCCAAAATGCCCTTACTAAAACATAAAAGCCAATTTTCAAAGGTTTCATCGCTATAAATTTTGATATTCTCAGGTATTTAGGACAGTAGAGGTTGGGAACTACTGAAAATGTTCCTAAAGGTCGAACAGAGCACCGCAGAGTGGGGGCCATCATCTGCCAATAAGTAACAAGTACAGCAATGTTGCCTTTCTACTGCGCGCAGTGCAGCGTTAAAACGGGCGGGGTCATTGGTCGCCATACTGCAGTGCAGTTACAGGTGGGTTTGTTGGTTGTATGAGTGAATGCGGTGTTCAGCAAGACACTCCGTAAGATGATAAATATGCCCCGTAACAGATATTTGCGTTCAAGCTCACAACTCATTGTGATTAAAGTATTTCAGGATGTAAAAAGTTACCGACGTTGCGGAGGAACATGTTGCCGGCACGACTGGGGTCCAAACTAAACTAAAACTAAACTCCGTGGCTTTAGTCCGCGAGCGAACCATGTCCAATACATATATATATATATTGGACCCCAGTCGTGACGGCAGCATGTTCCTCAGCAACGTCGGTAACTTTTTACATCCTGAAAGACTTTAATCATAATGAGATGTTTGTAACATTCAGTAAATCCAAAAGTGCAAGTCACAGCCTTTGTTTATAAATTTATACACAATATTCTCTCCCCCCCTCTCCACGCCGCAAGGTCACATAGAAGGAGTACTCTTAGACGGAATTGAATTGTCAGCTTCAGGCACCGGACACTTTATACCCTCGGGAAAGAAGCCCGGTAACTATGAAGCTCGGTGGACTCTAAAGCCGGTCTGGACGTTTTAGAGAACAGCAAAATCTATTGTCGTTGTCTGGATTCGAGCCCAGGATCATCCAACCCGTACCTGGTCACTATAACCACAGATCATCTGTAATGACCACTTAAGTATTTCATATCTACCACTGAAATATTACATATCTACCATGGGATATTTATCCCTCACGTACTGGAAACAACATGCACTCAAAAGTGCCTTTCTCTGCCATCTATGTGGACTAGACACAGCCAACTGAGCAATGGTGGCCACAAGTAACGACGTCCCAGCCGCTTGTGGCGCCAAAAGCGCCTATTTCCCCATGTCAATTGAACTTTCACCCGGTTGCCACGGATGCTGCACGCTTTGCTGCCCTCTGTATCTAAAAAGTCGAACAGATGGCGCTTAGATATTTTTTCCCTCACAAAATAAAATTTCCACTGAAAAATGTATTCACTTATTTATATTGTATAATTATTATACATTTATAGTACATTATCGATGTACGGAAATTTGATATGAAATAGTTAATTTTTATAGTCTGCTTAGTAGGCTCATCCGTATTAATCACCCCCACTACCTCTTGTCCACAATGGCGGCTGCAGTGGGTAGGATCTGTGGAGCTAGTATTTTAAAAGCGAATCATGGTCCCGTGCGCCATCAGGTATGCCGAATGGTTATTTGCAAGAATAACTTGGGCTCACCGTGTCGTATTTTAAAGCTTCCGACTTCGGGAAGCATTAATTATTACGGAGCATGGAACTGGGATGCTGGCAGTACTGAGATGCGGTGAAGTAGTTGTGCTTAAATAATTATTTACAGGAAGATATTTTTATTACATAATTAAAATTAACCTCAATTTTACGAAATTTTGTGCCGAACATTTTAATGTAGGTGATTATATTGGTTGAAGTGATGAAATAGAATGGATGCATTATCGTAATGCTCCTTTTTTTTCTGCACGTACAGGTTAGCACGTTCTCCACAGCAAGTTTCAGTGGCTGGACGAAAAAACGTAAGACGGTGAGTGTGACTTTAGACATAATACTGGTGTATGAATGACCCAGTTTGGAATTAAAGTTTTTGGCATTCATGGGTTTTAAGTGTTGTTTTATCTGGTTTATTTTTTACAGTTATTTGCCACACTAGGTATTGTGACAGGCGGAACAGGTGCACTTCTGTTTGCTCTTGATTATTCAGTAAAGGCTTCAGATCTTGAGCTTCATCCACCAAAAAATCCATGGAACCATAGTGGTTTCTTTGCATCACTTGACCATAACAGGTAATTAGCATTATTTTGTGAGATTTGAGGCTCTCGTAGTGGTGACTATGAAAATTACCGATGAATGTGATGTTAAATTGTGTTGGCTGGTAGAATACTTAATTTTAGTGGATTCTGCCAGGGTTGCCATATTGGCTTTTTTTAAACCAAATTCCAGAAACCTGGATTTTTTAAAATTTGGGTGGCGTAACAAAATTCAATTGCCTTTTTGGCTTTTTCCTGGCTTTATTCTATGCTAAAATTATCTGCACGAAAATTACATATCATCCTTTTTGTAAATCATTTTTCTTTAAACAAAAATGTTTTTTGGTAAGTTGCATTTGGCAATTATTTCTGCTGCCAAGAGTCTGGGCAAGAAATTACCAGCCGCCAATAGGTAAGTCGACTGAACACGGTGGACATGTGACATGTTCAGGGACCGTTGCTCAAGTTTGTCTCAGATGTCCAAAGTGTTTGAATGGATTTATAATCGTACTAATCTACTGTGAAGTGTTTGAATGGCTTTATAATCGTACAAATCTACCGTGAAGTGTACTTTCTATATGTAATAATGTGTTGTGTTGAAATTGTGACACCATTGGCTGTTTTTATAAATCATTTATTATCAACAGCCATGGCCATGTTTCAAATAAATGGGAAGCTTCTTATGATAGCAATCGTAAGTACAGAAGGAAATAGGACAAAGTATTTGGATGGGTCCAAAAGGCTGTTGATGGATCGGAAGCAGCTTATTTTAAATTGTGCCACTGCAACATTTTACCAAGAATTAGCAGCCTCTCAGATCGTGAGAAATTGGAGAAACACAGGTGGAGAACTCCGTTACAAGGCTAGGCGCAACTTAATGTAAGAAAGACTGCTAGGCAAGATGTGCGTAAAGTTGAGGCAGTAGAACTGCAAATTGCTATGAGCATGACCTGCCATTGTGCGGTATGTACAATTGACCACCTGAGTGAAGTCATGGTAGCACATGGGCATGGGAGTACACGGGAGTACATAAAGTTACATAGAAATAAATGTGCATATTTAATCAAAAACATAATTTCGCCTGCATTGAAAACTGATATTGATGACTTTCAGAACAAGAAATATGCCATAATTACAGATGGATCTACTGACAATTCAACACGAAACAACTTGTGTATGTTAGTTCAATTTTTAAGTGATAGAAGAAAGGAAATTGTAACTGAATTTATAGGTTTAATTCCAGTGCAAGAGGCCACAGGAGAAAAAATGTTCAATTTGATTGAAGAGGAAATAAAAAGATGTGGCCAGAGTCCTGCAAATTACATTGGTTTTGCAACAGATGGTACATCAAACATGGTTGTGTGCAACTCATATGTATCTGTCATTTGCTGGCCCTGTGCATTCAATGTGCAGTATCCAAGCTACCATCAGATATTGGATTTTTACTGTCAGAAATACCCAATTGGTTTTGCCATAGTGAATTAAGATGAGAAGCATACAAAGAATTGTGCGAAGTGCAGAAAACCTTATCCTATCTTTTTTTGGGGGGGAGTTAAATGAAAATTAATTTGTGCCAATCTTTGGTTCATATTTTCACCCTTAATTAATCTGTAAATGTGTTATACAGCAGTGTACATCAGTGTACGGTTTTGAATTATGGCACCAGTACTGGTTTTTATCATAGTGTCTGGGAAGTTTGTGTTGTGAATTGTGACAATTTTTGAGATTTCAATTTATATCTCAGTTATTATATTTAATAACTTGTTTTCAAGTTTTTTTTTTTTCTTTTGTATATTGTAACTGGTTGTCTGATGATGGTCTCTGTTTAAGGTGAAACATGTTGCATGATTGAAAATAAATATTGCCAAAGTTATTTTTGTAATTGAAAGTAATATATAATTTTTTACACATTTCAATGGAACGTCCAACCCTAAAAAGATAGGATCACTTATAAATAACAAATTAGAAAGGATGTGAAAGGAAATGGTCATTGTCTAATTTGAGTGATTATCCTTGAATTTTACTGGAGTTATTAAGGAGAATGCACAAAGAACTTCAGGATAATCAACATCCTGGCTGAGATTTGGAATTTTCACCTCCTAAATCAGGGGTGCACAAATTCTGGACACCAGGTCACCCAGGAAACTAAATTTTATACGTTGGCATTAATATTTATGAGTCCTAAGTGTAAAATTTACTTTGTGTCACACTTCTGGCACCTAGAATTTTGATGTGGCTCCTAGATTTTTGGAAAATTTATGTACCTCTGTCTGAAATACAAGTTAGAAGTATTACTGCTCAAGCCAGATTGCTGATTATATTTTTGTAGTCAAACAGAGCTTCTGGAGTTGACTGTTGAACAGGCTGATATTTGTTCAACCCTGACTATCGGTGCTAAGTGTATTACATAAGAGTTGTGCTCCAAGAAGGAGAGGAAGATTAAGTCGGTAGTATCAAGATAATAGTTAGGTTTGTACCCAAGTACTTGTAAGCATGTAACACCCCACACTCTTCATTTGCATTGTAGCAGATCACATAGAAGTAGGAGTCAAATGGTGATGTCAGGACATGCATGTCTGTCAGTTGCATTACGTGTGTGAAGAACATGCTACAGATATTTGTTAAAGTTGAACATAGACTTTTTTTTCCTTCCATTAAATTAAAGTTACTTAATGTGTAATTAATACATATTTAACAAATATGTCATTGCTTGAACACTTTAATATGTTTGTCATCTGTCGATAGAAAAGCATATTTTTTAAATAAATTTGTAGGGTGTGGTAGAGGTGAGAATTTAATAAATTTACAAGACACTGAAATAATGAAGTTACAGTTTCGGTAGTTCATCGTGAACGTACCTGCCAACCCATAATATGTATATGACAGCACAGTGATGTAGTACGTGGACAGTGTGGAAGGCGGACAGAATTTTCAGCATTAAGCTAAATGTTTCTGGTGACTTTTGATGGAACACAGTTCTTACAATTGCAGATGGTTTACTGATGTGGAATCCTCTAATTTGCAGCATTCGCCGTGGCTATGAAGTATATAAGCAAGTATGTGCTGCATGTCACAGCATGAAATATATAGCATATCGTAATTTGATTGGAGTTTCCCACACAGAAGCGGAAGCCAAAGCAGAAGCCGAAGAAGTTCAGGTGTGTTAATTTGAGGGTAAAGTGTAATGTGATAATACAATTTTTTTTACACTTGTACTGTGCATCTTGATACTATCAAAGTTTATTATTTAGTAACGAATGCACAAGTGATTGTCTTAAAATCAATATTAAAATTTACATTAAAATGGCACCACCATGTTTCAGTACTGTCACACCATCTTCAGGGAGCTCATTATCCTTGCTTGCTAAAGTTACACTTGTTAAAATAGTCAATTATGGTGCATTGGTGTGTGATTAAATCAGTGGTGATGTGGCTGCATATGTTAGTAGTGTCCTTCTTGATGTGTGTGTGTGTGTCACTGTTTGGAATCAGTGCGACATACGCACGTCTACAAGGATACTACCACATTATGCAGCCACATCACCACTGCTTTAATCACACACCAATGCACCATAATTGACTATTTTAACAAGTGTAACTTTAGCAAGCACGAATAATGCACTCCATGAGGATGGTGTGACTGCACTGAAACATGTCGGAGCTATTTTAATGTAAATTTTAATATTGTTTTTAAGACAATCACTTGTGAATTCGTTGGTGAATAATAAACTTTGATAATAATAAACGGTTGTGTCTGTGTATGTTGTTTTACTGAGTGTACTTTTGTACAGGGGTTCATATCCTTGTGAGATGAGATGAAGCTAAGAGTACAGGACAAACCCTCTTTCATTGGGATTATAAAGAATGCTGTTATGGTAGATGATGGACACAGCAGGATCTTACAAATTGTTGGTACTGTTCTGTTCTGTGATACTACAGAGCGTCACATCCTACAAAACAGCAGCCTTTTAGTATGAACCCTTGTTTGCTGACAGAGATTCAAACACCAAAGTCTGTGGATCTCATCAACAGTGCTGTGGAAACTAAAATTATGCAATCATGATATCAGAGTTTTTTATTTATTATTTTATTATGACAGTTTAATAACAGGAAACCTCTGCACCATTCTTGGTGTGCATGAAGTGATTGTTTCATTAGGAGTACAATTTGTTACCAGAGTTTTCCACCAAAGCTGTGTGTATATTTCTCTTCTCTCCTGCTGTCCTTTGACCAAGAGATAGTCTGTGTGGAGGAATAAAGTAGATGTGCTTGTGTATGATTTCTTGGTGACTGATGAATTGCTACTATGCATCCTGAAAGCATTCACACAGTGCACTCGCCCACCACCTGTTACCCACAGTTCTCTTTATTATCTTTTTTTTTCTGCATCCTCTTAGGTCCAGATGTTGTCTTCAGCACCCTCTTTGCAGACATTCTCAGTCTGTGTTCTTCCCTTAATATGAGAAACCACATTGCTCATCTGTACAGTAGATTGTATATTTTAATCTTCACAATTTTGGACTGCAGATGGGAAGACAAAAGATTCTGCACAACACAGTAGCAAGCATTCTCTGTATTTAGTGTACTCTAATTTTCTTCATGAATGCTGTTTCAATTTATTAGCATCATTTCCTAATATACTGACTCCACTGCATTTGCAGATATTGTTTTTATGCTATATCACTTTAATTTTACTTTTTACAAAGCAGAGCCATGAATGGTATGTAATATATGGTTATTAAGTGGGAAAATGAACCACACGTTTTGTAAGCAACATCATGGTGGCTAGGTACAATATTATTTCATTTACCTTAATTTAATTTAATTTTCTTCCCCACCGCCTGCAGATCCAGGATGGTCCAGATGAAACAGGGAGCATGTACATGAGGCCTGGAAAGTTGTCTGACTACTTCCCTAACCCCTACGCAAATGAAGAAGCTGCCCGAGCTGCAAATAATGGAGCTTTTCCACCTGATTTGAGTTACATCACACTTGCTCGACATGGTGGAGAGGTATGTGCAAATAGATTTATGTCACTTGTTTGTTAACCACAGATAGGGAAACAGTTTTTATTTAATTGAGGCTTCACTAAGAATGTGATATTACACTAGGCACAATGTTACATGTCAGTTTATATTTTCCTTTAGTTTGATTCATTTTATTGGTAATCCTGGCAGTTTTCCCATTTAAATATACAGGCAGGTCTCCAGGGATACAGCCCTGAAAAGTGTCACACAAATCAAACACAAAATTATTGTATAAAACAGTGTATTTCTTGGGAGTTAGGGTTTGAAAACCTCATTCTATATAGTGTATGACTTTGCCAGCAGTGGACATAACAGACCTGTAGAGTATGTATCTACTGTATATACATTTCTCTATAACAAACTTATTTATTTATAATAAAATAGCAAATAAGAGACTCACTTCCATAGTTTTGGTACTGTTCATTCCAATAGGACTGTGGTTGACTTGCTACACGAAGACTTTAGTTCCTGACTTAGCAGTTTATATAATTCTGTCAGCATTATTACTAATTGTACATATCCTAATATGAGCAAATCTAACATTATGACATATGTTAACAATTCATTCAACCTTTTCAAGTCGGCTTATTATGTCTAATTTCTCTTCAATATTGATTGTCTTTCACCGACTTTTCACTTGCCTTACACTAGGTGATGTATATTTACATTTCTCACTCATTGTTGTACCAAAGGCCAGTGCTGATGACGGGGATCACATCAGTCGCATACTTATATCTCCATTGTCAACAGTCCATACTACATATGACTGAAGGCATGATAGTGACGTCACTTTCGGTTAGCCTCCAGCACAGGAGAAGTGCAACCACATTTCGTCTGTGTCATATCGCACTAAATCGAAATTATACTAATTGCATAATACAACATTATTGCATAAATCCGATAAGTGATGTAAACTTTCAAGTCGTATTGAAGCAAAATTGTGCAAATAAGAAACTGCATAAAAGGAGACCTGCCTGTACTTAATTACAACTGAAAAAATGTAAATGGAAGTTCTTATGCATACTGTAAATTGTTTTTCTTGTGCTACCTACTGTGACAAAAGTGTTGAGTACTTCAGCCGTCATAGTTTTTACCACAACCAACACTCGTTTATAACATTCGTGCTGATGCATATATTTTTCTGTAAATTAACAGCATGTGTCAGTAAGTATATAAATGAAATTGAAGAGAGCTTGTCCAAGATAAGTTAGTGGAATTCTGTGTCACAGCATTTGCACATCCTGTAGAAAATACAAAGTTAATTTTATATAATTTATACAAGTTATGTGTTTTGTCTGATATGTTATTACTGTGTAAATAAATTATAAACTAGAAAGGATCTGGGAGGAAGTGAATCCCAATTTCAGGTGTAGTTGTCATTCGTAGTGCTTGACTGACCTGTTGAAGGTTTGTACCAGACCCCTCTGATTAAATATGAAAAGTATTACTACTTACTATTTGAGTTAGCTTATATGATAAAGTAAGGTAAAGACAGTTGAAGAATAAAAGACCAACTTGATGTCACTTGCTTTTTTATTTCACTTCTTATGTGCTCAACATGTTTCGGGCATTAATATATCCATCATCAGGAGCTTGCGACTATTCTGTTGAATTACCACAT
>Ga0123357_10002064_pt1 | contig 22040 bp, 15 predicted proteins | sample TergutEmb28metaG_FD_89873 | JGI IMG/M metagenome (GOLD analysis project Ga0123357, IMG submission 89873) | Embiratermes neotenicus P4 segment gut microbial communities from Petit-Saut dam, French Guiana - Emb289 P4 | ecosystem: Host-associated > Arthropoda: Insects > Digestive system > Gut ... | reverse complement strand
CAATTGAAGGACACTTTGAAGGAAAAACGCCGCGAGAAGTTCACCAAAGGGGTCTTGTTCTTGCACGACAATGCCCCGGCTCACCGGGCACTTGCAACCTAGAAGAAACTGGCCTACCTGGGCTTCCAATGTCTTGATCACCCACCCTATTCTCCAAATCTGTCCCTGTCGGACTACCACCTGTTCCCTGGACTGAAAAAATTGGAAGGTCGCCATTTTTCGTCCGATGCGGAGATCATTGCTGCTGTGGAAACCTGGTTGGACTGACAACTTTCTGAATTTTTTGAGTGGCTTGCAAAAGTTGGAATAACGGGCTAAGAAGTGTATTGAGCTTCGTGGGGAGTATGTTGAATAAATCCCGAGTTTGTTCGCTGTAGCTTGTTTCCTTCCTGGTCGGGCCAAGGACTTATCAGCACCCCTCGTACTTGTCAAAACTTAAAAAGACATATAACAGCATTTGCTAAAATGAGGTCTCACTTTTTACAATGATGTTACGTTTCATCCTATAGCAGCGGACAGGTAGGCAAACATTTGTCTGACATATTTCCTATTACGAATGGTTTGAAATAAGGAGATGTTTTGTCGCCACTGCTTTTCGACTTTGTTTTAGAATATGTCATTAGAAGGGTTCAGGTAAAGCGGGAGGGATTGAAATTAAATGGTACACATCAACTTATATGTTACACTTATTATGTTTATATATTGGACGAAAGCATACCTGCTATAGAGAAAAACACAGAAGCTATAATCGTCGCTAGTTAAGGGATTGGTCTGCAACTAAATGCTTAGAAAACTAATTACGTGGTCATGTCTTGATATCAGAATGCAGGAAAAAAATCACATTCCCTTGAAAGGGAGGAACAGTTCATATATTTGGGAACAACCCTAACAAATCAAAATTCCATTCAGGAAGAAATTACGAGCAGAATGAAGTCGGGGAATGCTTGCTATCATTGGGTGCTGAATCTTATGTCTTCCAGTTGACTGACTAAAAATATAAAGATTAAGATATACAGAACTATAATTTTACCCGTTTTGTATGGGTGTGAAACTTGGTCGCGTACATTAAAGGAGGAACATAGGCTGAAGGTGTTCAAGAATAGGGTTCTGAGTAGGACATTTGGGCTTAAGAAGGATGATGTAACAGAGAGAAGAAAAGTACACATTGAGAAGCTGAATGACCTGTACTCGTAAGAAATATTATTCAGGTGATCAAATCGAGAATGAGATGGGCGGGGCATCTAGCACGTATAGGGGTAGGGAGGTATACACAGAGTTTTGGTGGGGAAACCTGAGGGAAAGAGGCCACTTGGGAGACCCAGGTGTATATGGGAGAATAATATTGAAGTGGATCATTAGGAAGTGGAATGAGGGCATGGACTGGATTGATCTGGCTCAGGATAGGAACAAATGGCAGGCTCTTGTGAATATGGTAATGAACCTTCAGGTTCCAAAAAATCTGAGAATTTTCTTGACTAGCTGAAAACCTGTTAGCTTCTCAAGGACTCTTGAGTTAGTTAATTAGTTAGATATGTTATGTTCCACATTATGCATGTTGCTTTTGTCATGAATTATATTTAGGTTAAAATAAATATGGTTAAATTGATGGAAGGCAGTGTGTTGACATAGCTAAACAGAGTAAGGCAGACTATAACATTACCAAAAATAACGTTATGTTAATTTATTAACTAGTTACATTAAAACACAATTGGATAAAACTAAACTAAACTAAACTCCGTGGCTTTAGTCCGCGAGCGAACCATACCGACGATATCCAACTTTAAATCAGTTTCGCCCTGTTGTTGTGAGGGAAGTGATGATGTCCTTTTAGTTCTAATGCAGTTCTCATCCGTTTAGATCTTTTAATATTGCTGCGAAAGGTCAGCATGCTTATTACAGAGCTCAGTAAGATGTTCATGATTTACCAAAAATTCAGTGATGCCAAGAAAAACAAAGCGACTATCTAATGCTAATAAGTATGAAAAACAATCAGAAATTTCAACTCTAATTTTATCCATAATTATTTGTAGAGCATGGTGCATTGCTCCCCTAGCACTAAATCCAGCATCACGTGTAATTTCACAAAGAAAGAAACTGTGTTTTTAATTTGCTTACTACCCTATTTATTGTACATGTCTTAAACATCAGAGCTGGCTGTGGCACAGAGGTCATTTTCCAGTTACTGATTAGGTCAGTGTTCCCAGTTGATTAAGTGCTTGATGGAAGGCTGTTCCTTTGGCCTGTGGATATTTCTGAATCAGATCAAAAGAAGAGAAAACTTCTAACCAGGACAGAAGATATATAAATTTGAAATTATCAACACTACTGAGTTTTATAGCTGCAGCCATACATGTAAAAAGCATTACAGTTAGATCACCTTGCAGCTATGGCAATTAGTTTTTTAACTTCACACAAAGTGGCATCCAATGCAGCTGCTCTTAAGCTCCACCTATTATCAGAATGGCACTTAACTGTAATGTTGACAAAGTCTCCTCAAAAACTTCATTGGTGAGTTGAGAAAGTAGTCAACAGTACCACAAACAGGACAGTGCCTGGACACTGACATGTGCAGAATGAAAGACATAGTGACTGTTGTTTGCAAGAAAAGCTACCTATGGATTCAGATATAAAATTTTCCTTTGAACACTAGAATAAACACCAGACATTGTTGCTTGACTGTCATGTGACTGACCCTTCCAGTCAAGATTCAGTGAAGTTTATTCCAGTGTCTGTGTCATTTCCACTGTGATTACATTCAACGTTTTAACACCCAGAGGCCTGAGGTCAATAAAAGCTTCCTGAATTTTGGGAAAGTCACCCTGATAGCAGAAGTATCAATTTGCAACATCTCTTCAATGTGTGCATTGTTGACTGTCATATGAAATTAGACACTGTAGTACTTGGCCTTCTGGAAAGATGAAATAACTGTCTGATGAACTCTTCCACCCAACTGATTAATGAATTTGTTTTGAATGTCTGGAGAAAAGTATGGCAAACAGCCATGTTTTTTAGAAACCGAGTCCAATAAGGATCAAATTTGGCCAAATACTTCAACAGTGCCAGAATATTTCCTGGTTTGGGAAAACTTAACAGTGACTCACAGTGACCTCAAAAGCACATTCTGTTAAACAAGAGTCTGAACTCTAGCACTGATTTAGTTCTCTCTGCATTTTAGTGCTCTGGAATTTTACAGTTGCAGATGGTTAATGATTAATCTGACCCGCATTCAGACTCTTTCCAAGCTAGAAATGCACAGCACAGTGCATGGTCATGTTTTAAAAATCCTGAACGCAGGGCTTTAGTTTACGCCACATTTTCACCACATTCTAATTGTTACAGTTGATTTTCTGATTGGCCTGGTTCCAACTGAAAATGTACAAGAGAAGCAGAAAAGTGACCATATTTTTCAAAGAAAATATATCCAAGTACAATGTGCTTCCTCACCAATCTGAAACTTTTCTTTGAGCTAATCTGTTACAATAAGCATCCAATTTCGTTCTCAGGAAAGTGACTGTCACTGCTCTGGAACTGATTAGCTCCTCTTCCGACAAAAAAAACAGAAAGGGACAGTCATGCACTCATAGCACAGGGTATACACAACCTCAATATACAATGCAACATACATAAGTCACTCTAATTTTTCTGTTAAATATAATTCCTTTCTTTAGAAACCATCACACTACACATCATTTATAATTAAATTCTTTCAATTCTTTGCCGGTTCCTTACTCCAAAAACTATAATACAGAACCTTTACTAACTAAACCCTTAAAACAAAACAGCTCACAACAGCATTTCTCCAACTCAAAATCTATACAGTTCACCCAATATCTTCACTTCACTCACAGTTCTCTCAACCCATCAGGTAAGCTTAACAAATACCCTCTCTTCCCACATTAATGTTACACACATTCTGTACCCTTCACATTTAACATCTTCCAATTCCTTTTCAGGTTCTGTACTCCAAAGCCTATAACAACCAATAGTGCATACATAACCTCAATATACACTGAAAGATATGTTAAGTCACTCTACATTTTGTACTTATATATTCCTCTTTTCCTAGAAACCACCACATTATACATAATATACAATTAAATTCTTTCAATTCCTTTCTCAAACATTAAATATAAAGCCAACAGTTCACACATAACCGCAACTTATGCCTCAAAATATGTCCTTTCCACATTTCCATTTCTATGTATTTATCCTTCTCTTGCAGACCATCACACGAAAATTGTCACCCCTTCATTTTCATATTACTTTTAATATTTATTTCACTTTATTTTCCAGAAATGCCGTTCAAAACTGGCAATTCTTCTGAATACTACAACTTTTATCTAAAAACTGCTTCTAATATAAAATCCTCAACTCAGCTCTGGTTAAAGACAAACACAAGCCTCCTCCCCCACATATTTCACCTACCAAAAATTACTTCAACTACAATGAAAAATCAAGAGATTGCAAGGAATAAATACGACACATATTCTCTCAGCCATTTACCACACAATCTCAAAATGAAAAGCATCTATAAACACCCCAATCACCCTTTAATATTAACTGATTTTTGTACCAATGAGATCTCATTTATAAACCATCCAAAACCCAGTGTGTCTTCTTAGTAGTTTTGGATATATGTATTACCTGAACATGGTTCCGTTCAATGGCGTACCGAGGAGGGGGGTTTGGGGTGTTCAAACCCTCCCCCCCGAAATTCCGAAGGCCCTCCAAAATCGTGCCAAACTCGGCCCGATTGTGAAAACTGTTAAAAATGGCTGAATTTAGGGTGCCAACACACCAAGATGTTCAGAAAAAAGGCAGTAAAATTCTAAAACTACCTAGGTTTGCAATTGTTTTACATTAGCAATGACAAATAAATTGGTTGTCATCATAAATAGTCTTAAAGTACCAAACATTAAGATAATTTTACTATATGAAATGAAATTTCTTGTACCAAATTACAGCTGCCTCCAGAAGCCCTGACTAGGAGGCTACCATCCACAGATCCCCATTCTCTCTCTCCTCTGTCCTCAACTGAATTTGTTGAATCCCCCCCCCCCCCGAACAAAATTCCTGGGTATGCACCTCGTCCCATTGGCCTGAAACATGTTGTAATAACCCTCATATACTAATAATAAAATCTCCTGAGTTGTGATTGACAGATTTTTTTTCTATATATTTGTTACTCATATCTTGTAAGTTGCTGTGTCTACATTTCCATTACCAACAACAGTATGCACTTTATTGTCATTCTTTGTAGAACCTGGAGCTAAGACTATGTGCCTTCAGCTATATTTTCAGAAAAATGTACAGTCCACTGAGAGTGCGGCATAATTATATTTCCAATAACTTTACAGGAGTACAGAAAAATTCTCTACAAATCAATGGAACAGTCAACAAGTATGTTTTTTCATTGTTATGTGGACACCTGGGAGATGAATGTTCCTGCAGTGATGAAGTTCACACATACTAACATGTACATGAAAAATGAAACAGAACAATTTGGAGACACCTTATTCTTACATGGATACTTCATTATATCATTTTCTAGGAAAATAGCGCTAAATGCAAATATATGCATCCCAAAAGAAATCACTTAAAATTTTTATTTTGGCACCACAATACCCGACCCCCCAGCTTTACCACTGGTTCAACCGATATGCCGTGAGCTTTGTAAACATGCTGCTATCAGTTACATACAATATATACAAACTCAAAAACTATTTTTGGTTTGTCAACAAATCAACTGACTGTTAAGTTACAGATAACAAACACATGTATGAAACGTCCTTGTGGTAGGGAGATCAGATGTCCCCTTCTTAATGGTAACTTTTAATGTCTGGACTCTTGTTTGTTATATTTATGAAATATCCACATTCTATTTCATTCTTTCATGCTTAAGACCCTCCATAATACATTCTCTTAAATGTTTTCAAACAACTGTACGTTTGTGACTTGGACAGCCAGTGTGTCATATCAGAATTCAGTTGCTATGCAAAAGGTACCATGTTATGCCTACCATTTCAAAAATACCAGCACATGTTTCATGTGACAGAAAAAGTCTTATGTCATTAGGGCTGCACATTAAAACAATGTGTGTTACGTGTCTTTTAAGTCATAAATGCCATGACGGGCATAGCTAATAGGTCACATGCCTACAGGCCAACACCTGCAAAAATGTTAAAGATTGCAACTGCTGCATTTCATTTATATAGTCACTGTTGCAGTAAAAGAAAAAACATTTTTGCAACTCAGTCAAGTCCATGATGAATGTCTTTGCCCTTGATTAAAGGTATAATATTTACCTATACACATGTGCTGTGTTCTGGTATGTGACCGTGCATCAAAGGTAAAGATAAGTCCTGTGTATGGCACATCATCTAAGGCTATACCATACATTATGCAAGCCACTGTTTTTAATTTATATTTTATCAATAAACTTTGAACTACAGATGTCTGAACATAAAAGCACAGACATTTCAATGTAAGAGTTAAAAGTGTACTTTTTAATATCGGTTATACACTGACTTGTTATATCTAAGTGCCATGATTATGATTTTAGGTAACCCTTGAAACACAGTCATCATATTTCAAGCAAAGATAATGAATTTCTATACATACATTTTAAATTTCTGAACCTTGGCCTACATAAATCTTGTATGACTTATTTCACATCCATATTGTGATATATAATTTTGCACTGCATAAGCATAACTGCGTGTTAATGTATGTAACACCATGTTTATTGGACTGCTGTGACTCCTTGATAATGACCCATTAAGGGTCAAAACACGTTGGAGCCATAACACAGACTGTTTGGGGCCACTCTGTCATAGTGCGTTTGTTGATTTCATTCTGTTTATAAGTTTAGAAATGTGTTAACTTTTAAACAACCTCATGGCTATTAAATATGAAGTCCCAGTTTTTATCAATTAGATGGGTTGTAAATTCATTAAGTGTCATTATCTATTAGATTACTTCATTTCCTGTAATTCTGACAAGTGGAGGAGAGGGATGAAAATAAAATGAAATGCACAGAAAATGTTGATCTGGAAACCCCACAGAAAATGGTGGTCTGGGAGAAAGATGGGATAAAATCTGAAATCAGAGCATTAAGTTAGACATAAAGATATGAACGATGAAAAGAAACTCTGTAAGTGAATAATGCAGTAGTGTGCACAAACTATGTAGGGATAACACAAATCCTATGACAGCACCAAAAAAAAAACTGGGAAAAGCAAGGTATAGGTACAGGAACTAGCCGAAGGAAAACAAACAAAACAGCAAAAGAATAGGAGCATATATAAGATGATTATGGAAAGGTATGTAAGATGGAGTAGGGTTTGGCATACAAGGGAAAATAATTGGATTGAATCCTACCCCTCTAAAACCGCCCAATTGAATCGTAAACCAACAGTGGCCTAGCTGGGTTTTTTGGTTCCTGGGGTGAATAATAACAATGACCACCCTGAACAGGAATTACGAACTATAGAAAAATCAGAACTGTTTATTGAATTTCCTAGTTTCATTTGGCTCAATATTTAAAAATTTTCAGCTTGTGAAAAATCAGATTTTTTCACTTATAATATTAATTTTGCCACCCCTCACATTTTCTGCCACCTGGGGCAATGTCAACAATCCCCCACCCCACTATGCCCCTGTACACTAACATAACTTCATATGCTGTCCCAAAGTTTGGGTACTGAAGACAACATGCTTGACTTCATAAAGACCTTGATGCTTAGTGATTTTATTGAGTGGACATCAAGTTATCGTCTTCCTATTCATCAACTGTTTTGTAAATCAATAACTCTTCCGTAAAATTCATACATATCATGGAACATTCTGATATAAATATATTTGCACAAAAAAAAGTTACCACTATCACACATTCATTACTTCAACCACACCTGATAATTCATAAGATGTAAGCACAAGCAACCATCAAGCATCATCAGACATGTCATGATACAAACTAATAAAAATATCTGAAAAGTGAATGAAATATTACATTCAGTTAGTTAACCAAATCTATTATCATTTCCAAGAATCTGTCTTTTTCCTTTGTATACAGTCATTAAGAATATATGTTAACCTAATGAATGACCTCACCTTTAGAAACACTCAAGCCCTGCAGAAGGCACCCAGTCATGACTTGTATGACAATTATATTGATTTCAGTGAGAAAATCCTGACATGTACAAAATGCTAATTCTTGCTATTTTGTTGTTATGCATATTTATCAATGTTTGTCATCAGACAGAGTTTGTAACAGTTATGAACAGTAGTAGATAATGAAAGCAATAACTGGCAGTGAAAGATATGCTTCAACCAGTGATCCAGCATCCACTTTTGTTACAAAGTTGTCTCTATGCTGTGTAATGACTTGGTGAAGATTCTTGCTCTGTTAAGTGTTTATCACAGCAAAAATGGTCCTGCCAGAAGCTGCATGCAGTGAACTTGCCCGCATAGACAGTAAAACACGATTTCAAAATGTTCACAGAAGACTGTAATGTACACAAGTGGATTCTAATGTCACCAAGTTCCTTCCTACAGTATAACGTCTACAGAGACAGAAATTTCAACAAGCCTTATCATAATTTAATAAAATACAATACAAATTACAGTACAATCTCCCAGAGTGAAATGTCAAACATGAAATGTTTGGACTGTTTTATAAGGAACATCTTAATATACACACACACTCAATCACATATTTTATCTGCACTGGGAACCGTTTTCTGACACATGAGGGTACATGTTATGGTGGGGTTTCACTGTATACCCAACTGTCTGCACTGACAAAGGATAAGTTCCTGAGACTACTGCAAATAGTAAAATTTGCAAATAAGATAATGGACTCTCTTAAATACTGTACACAGGGTACTTTAACCCAATGTAAAAAGTGATGTTTAAAAATAAAATACCTTATCACACAACATGCTCATAATATGGGTTATAAAAAAATTTCGCATTCACAGAACATAGAAGACTATGCAGTAAGCAGTGCACAAAGATGGTATCACAGGCAAACCTTTCACAGGAAATCTGTAATAATGTATTGTTGTGCTGCTCACTTTAAACAAGCAAATCACAAAAAGCAATTATATGATGAGTGGGATAAGTGAAGTTGTAACTGTCACATAATCACTTCTCTTTGCACATGATTATAACCTGCAAACTACATTTTAGGACAGACACAAAATGGCCCATGATATTCAAGGGTTGTTCCATAATTAATGCTGCTTAATCACATACAGGAGCATTATTTTATCTGACAACTATCATTAGTCAATTTCTGTTGGCCAGCTTAACTTACAAAACTTTAACATGCATTCAATGTGTGTGTGTGTGTGTGTGTGTGTGTGTGTGTGTGCACGCACGCGTGCGTGTGATTTGACATGTCTGTGAGCCAAAGGTAAACATTTCCAGTACCTTCCTTAAAAGTGGTACAAACCAACATATAACTGCAGCACACAGAACAAAAAAGCATGGACCCCGAAGATGGAAAGGAACAGCAGAGAGCGTTGTGCTGCCTGCTGTCACACAACAAGGCCTGAGTGAAGTAGTTATTTGGTTTGTCAGATAAAATAATGTCCCTGTGGGCTGACAATACAGGATGCAGAAAAACTCCATGCCCAAACTTCATTAGGTGATAGGGGGGGACCAATATAAATATTTATTATCAAGGAACTATGTGTTAGGAGATGCGTCCTTGCAGTGCCATGGACCGTCAAACTGGGTTTGATTAAGTTTGGAAATCAAGCAAAACCACTGAAGTATTCTAAAAAAATGTTGTATTTCATACCAATTTAGAGCATATGTTCAAATGTACGGCCACCGACCTCTATACACAGCCAATGACGCAGCAGAGACTGACAAATGACGTGCGTTCAAGAATGCCAGGTTGCTGCTACCTCAACAATATGGGCAATAAGATCCTCTTCAGAATCAAATGGTGATGTGTAAATCAGGGCTTTAATATGGCCCCATAAGAAGAAGTCTATTGGTGTGAAGTCCAGTAACCTGGGAGGTCAAGCCATTGGCCCACCCTGTCCAATCCAGCAACTGCTGTAAGTGGTGGTGAGATGTTGATTCTGAAGAGGATCTCATTTCCCTTATCGCTGAGGTGGCAGCAACCTGGCATTTCTGACTGCAAAGGTCAGTCTCTGCTGCGTCACTGTCGGCTGTGTATTCAGGTAGGTGGCTGTATATTTGAACATCTGTTCTAAATGGTACAAAATACAAATTTTTTTCAGAATATTTCAGTGGTTTTTCTTAATTTTCAACCTTAGTCAGACCCAATTTGAGAGTCTGTAGGGCTGCAAGGACGCATCTCCGACATGTAGTTCCTGGACAATAAATCTTTTTTGTGGTCCTCCTTTTCACCTTACAAGTTTAAGCATGGAGTTTTTCTGCACCCTTAGAATATGAATAAGAAGTTGTATTCACCACACTGCTTAACCCTTTCACTGTCAAATAAACGAATTTGAGCCATGCAGCATAGTATTTCTAGGAAAAAAATTGCATTTTTACATAAGAGTAAAAAAATTGTTTTCTGAATTGGCAAGTGGCTTAGTTTCAGAAGATACAACATGACATAAATAAGTCCTTAAAAATTCATTACCGGTGGCAGCCATAAACCATTCCTCCCGATAACTGGATGGAAATTCTACAAACTTATTTCTATGCAAATAAATCATGGTTACATCACAGCCTTACCAACTGACCTTGATAACCTGAAATAAATGTGAAGGCACCACAACAATTTAACGTGAAAGTATAGTTGTCCCTCTGCTTAAGGAAAACAGCATGAAAACATATATGGCTTTGGAAGTACAGCTCCAAACATTCTTAATCTCAGGACTAAGACTGTGGTGACTGGTTAATGCCATATCTTAAAGAGAAAAAGTTTCTGCCCCCACCATGAACTGAAGCCCAACTCCCCACTCTGACTTGTCCCTATGAAACTTCTGTGGCAAGCTTCAACCATCACAATTACTATTCCTTTACTGACTACAATCTTCTTGGACTGCCTGACTCTGAAGGGGGAGGCACTATGCTTCTCTGAAAGATCAGGAACCATCTGCCGGTCAAAAGGGAGTAATATCCCAGAAGGTTTGAACTAAACAGTCATCATTATTTAATTGATATTTAAAATTCTGTATATAAATTAATTATATATTTCTTCTTAAGTCTTCTTGAGCAACCAGCCAAATGGAAATGGACTTATTACTGAATGTTTTGGAGACTGTCACTGCACCCATTATCAACAGCTGATGTGATAAGGCATACTACTGCCCACAGTATTTGCACATTGGGTTCCAACATTGGTGGAAACTTAATGGGTTTATGAGAGAAGCCAGCAAAGACCAGTGTCCTGCACATGGTGACATAATAATGTCATATATATATATATATATATATATATATATATATATACACACACACATATATATATATATATAACTTTAAGATTTGCCACAACATGCCACTGGAGAGTGCAGACAGTTTCTGTGAAATGGAAGAGCTTCCATACAGAAACAGTTTTGAATAAAACTGTAAAGTGAAGCAACCAAAACTTTCTTTGGTCACCTGTTCAAAGGTAGAAGAAAGCAGGAAATGTGTGCTATGACAGTCATTCCTCATGTGAGCAAACAAGAACATACTAGGTATCCATTCTTTGGGGAAATGATGACATGCCACTGGATATACAATGCCAACTGTTGCAGCAATTCCACAACTACAGAACTGCTGATCCAGCAAGTATCTTACACATTTCCAATGACTGGTAAAGCAGCCCTGCTAACAACTAATTTTCAGTCAAGGACAGCAGTTCTTCTTCAAGAGGACAACATTCCTCCCTGGAAACTAGGCATCACTAAGATCAATCAAGGTTCAGGCAGGTTGGTCAAGATGGTGACTGCACTTTCAAACATACAGTTAATAAATTGTGTCAGCCTCCTAATGATCATATACATTACTCCATTGAATTGTTCTAACTATTTCATGTAGCTATTTTAAACTATATGAACTATGTATCATTGGCAAATGTAAGGATTACTTAAATTAATCAAGGCAGTCAGAACACTCAATCAAAACATGACATCTTTGTTCATTTAGCCCACGGAGCTTACAGATGTACTGTACCACCAGGAGGGGTGATATGTTTTGTGCAACTATTTTGGTTGAAGGACACAGAAGCAGTGTGCTAACTGCCATGTAAAGCAGACATGAAAGAGGTCTCAGAAGCAGTCTCTGCCACCATTACAGTACAGGAATATAATCCACCATAATTAGCTGTACTAGTGCCCCCCCCAAAAAACAGGGAGCATTGCTTTATAATGTCTACTACAACAACCACCAAAAAATCTGATATCTAAACAATTATGAAAGTACACACACTTTAAGTCATTAAGTGCTAAGTTATGTCAGCATGAAGCTGTACATTTTAAATGGGGATCCACCCCATCAAAATATGGGAGGTGGAGAGAGAGTTTATAATATCACAGCACAAGCACATTCATTCACTTATTCATTCATTCTCACTGTTTATGTTTTGTATGATGCTGTATTTCTGAACCCCTCTCCTCACCCTCCAGTGAGCAGTTTTCAGTCTGTGGATAACAAGCATAAAGTCAATAATTATTATATGTTGTATTACATAAAGTTATCTGTCTGAAAAATGACTTATGTTTCGAGCAAAAGTATATAAATTCTCTACTGTACTGATAAATGTTTCAGTAACAAAGTGATAGTCAAAGTCACAAATATGACAAGAGTTAGCAAATGTGATCAGCTACTGTTTCTGTCAGTGAGTCACTCACTGTACATCTTGGAAAAGTCAAAATGCCCGGTTTATGCTATGTTTCTACCTATGTGGCTTATGGTATATGATCTGTAAATAAGGACCATTATATCACATGCAATGTGATATAAAGTATCACAAGTTGAAATTAAAAACATCAAGATTTTTACTGCGCTTGCACTTTATTATTCACACTTCCTTTCCCATGCATTATACCAGATAATATTCTCTTGTGTTTCAGCTTGCTGAAAGTATGATAACCAATATTTACATCTGTTTAAGTTACCAATGTGGAAACCCATACTGCAATCTCTTTATCATAAAGTACAGAAGAATCCCATGTTATGTTTCTTCATTTTAGGATTGCTGTGGTCTCAGTCAAACTACTCCTGTGCTACAATTCTTTTGTTTATGTGTCTCCTCAGTTCAACATTCAAATTTGAGGTCCATCAAAGAAACAATAAAGAGGAACTTAAATGAATTCTGCTAAAGATCAAGGATTTTGAAATCATATTTTCCTGGTTGCAGATATGTGACTTAGAATGAATCATGATAAAATCCAATGGCATGATTTTCTAGAGTACTTATGCAGAAAGCACTTCACAATTAAGTAGAATACAATGCTGCATAAAGTGTACATGTATTATTACCCTCTCATCTATCTACTGCTTGCCCCTTACCCAACAAGCATGCTGCATACATATTTGTGCATGCCAAGGATAGTTTCACTCTGCATCACATAGTTGTAGTTTAAGGGCTTACCCTTCTTAGCTGCCTTCCCAAAGTGGTCATGTCATGTACAAGAAGTCACTGTAACATATGTGTGAAATGAATGTATCAGCATCTGTCCATTAAGCCTCTAGCAACTGCTCTGCCCTAAACAAGTGACATTTAAGCAGCTGGATTTAGTATGCAGTGGTAAGAAGTTAGACGAACATGTCTGTTTGCAGTTACCTGGCACAGGGCTTGCAAACTGTAACTGAGACATACATTTTCCTGTAAAGGAGGTATATTCAAGATGGACTTCACTGCAGATAGACTTGAAGTTGCAAAGCAGACTGTAAAAGAACTTTCAGTCCAGGCATGAAGCTAGCAATCTGCGAGAAGTCTGAGCCAGAAACTAGTTGTGTGTGAAGATTCAGGCCACCAGTATAGTCTCCAATCTGCACCATCTGCACTATCTGATGTAGGCCCTGTAATGTGGCTGGTGAAAGCTGGAAGACAAAAAACAAAACTAACACAGAAAAATTTACTGCAAAAAATACAGCATCTTTTGAGCCACTTTTTTCCCCCTTTTCTTTTCTTTTCTTAAATCCATGGTTTACAAGTTTTGTTCCACACACACAGATTCTGTAAGGCTTCCATCAGAAATAAAATTTCTTTTCTTTCTTCCTCCTTCTTATTTCAATTATAAAAACTTAAGGGGGAAGACAAAGAAGATAAATTTATTTAAAGAAATGAGGGGAAAAGTGAGGAGTGTCAATTGAAACATCTGGTCATGCAGCTGCTTCACACTGCAAATGTCCAAAACATAATAAGATTCTGATATAAGTATTCTTCACAGCAGTGAATGTGATGCTGCATAGTGTGGTAGAAATGTGCCACGTTTTGAGAGGAAACTGCTTTCTCCATCATCAGAGTACAGCTACCCTACAGGTTCCTCTAAAACAGCAGTACCCTTCTACCAGACTACACTGTGTCACATTCCAGATGACAGCAATCTTCAAAATCAAATGTGTTCATAGTACCCCAATCACCCAAATTTCATGTGGCAGTTACCGGTAAAAGGAACAAAAAGGTACTAAATTCTGCATGCTAAAAAGCCACAAGTAAATATTATCCTAATAACACAGTTCCCAAAATGTCCACAGTTTATAGAGTCACCCTGAATGGACAGTCATATGAAACACAGGACCGTACCTTGGATTCCCTCAGGGCATCATACAGGCTCTCCAGCTTTCTAGACACATCTTCTAACTTCCGTTTTAGTTGCTGAAACAGAAGAACACCCATTCAATTCAGCACCCAGTACGCCTTGAGATGGTGATGAACTGGCTACTTCACATACTTGGAATCTTATTTAAATGCCCAAAAGCATGAACCTACCTACAAAAATCAAGTTAGGCTCAAAAGTTGGTCACATCAAGGCTCATTATTAATTCACAATGGGTTAACAAAGGTAACAGATACCTTATGATAGCTCAGTTGGTATAGTAACCAGGCTAGGGACTGGACAACCAGGGAATCACAGTTCCCACAGGCAAAGGACAGTATTCTCTTCTCCAAAATGCCCAGAATAGCTCTGGGGTCCAGCCAGTGTCCTATTCAATGGGCACTGGGGGGCCACTGCCACAGAAGAAAAGCAGTCAGGGCACAAAGCTGACCACTCACCTCCATACATAGCTGAGATTACGAATGAGCGGAGCTATACCTCCACTTCTCCACATTCCTTCATGGAGTTCACATGTAACACTGTACCCTTATGTTAATGATAACGCGCCTCAGGATAGAGAATCCGATGGTACACTGTCAAAATACTACATTCACCCTCTTCCAGTTTAATTCCAACCTCATTCACACCAATTACAAATTAATATGCACAGATATTAAAAAACAGCCCCTTTGGTAGAGGCATATATAAAACTCCTACTATCTGTTATTCTGATAAACTGATATAACATATGTCAAGGACTGTAAGGAGTACAGGCAAAACATTCAGGTAAGCACTCATACAGCGGCAGTAAATATACAGTGCTATTCAAGAATTTCTGGACTGAATTTATTCCTCCATAAGAACAACACAGCCTTTCTAATCAATGCTGTCCCCTACATACACAGGAGGTTCTGTGGGACTCACACAGTCAGCACAGAAATCACACCACCATTCAAGGCATTTCATGAGATCCGCTGTTTAAAATTCAACAAGTGTGTTCTGCAATTATTTTTGCAATATGGTGATATTAAATCTCCATATTTTCAGGAAAAGACATAATTCATACAGTGCTAAATCTGGTAAGCATGTAGGGTCTTGAAGGTTCTGGCACATGCTGACAAGGTTCTCTTTCTACTCCTCATTCAGCAGGCAGAACACTATGTTGGCAGCAAACTGACACACATTCAGACTGTCTTTAAAAATGCTCTGAACTGAATGAAATAAAATTTCTAACATCTTAGCATGTTCATGCACAGTAATTCTTCCATTTTTCAGGACAATGTCCATCACTTGATCCACACTCTCCCCTGTTTTGCTCACTGATTGATTAATGGCCACAGCATCCATCATTTTCAACTGAAATCATACCACTTTCTAAGACCTCTTACGAACATGTGTTCTTCCCACTGTATACACTCCAAAAGCTACTTTCACATTTAAAAAATTTCTATACCATTTTTCTCCAGTTTAAAGCAAAATATGATCCAAACACACTGCCACTGTCTAAGCATGGCAAAATAACAAATGAAACAGCACACACTTGTACTTTACAAGACACAACTGAAAAATCACATGTGCCTGATTCAAAGTGGGACACGATGTAGCAAACTCTACCATATCAACATTTAGTAGGAGTTCATGCTAACAGCAGCAGTGCCATCTTCTAGTCAGTCTGCAAACTCTGTGATTGTACCATGCACAAACAGTTGCCAGACAGCTTCTAAGAGTGGACATTTGCCAGAAGACTATGAAATTCAGAAACTTCTGACAGAATATAGGAAAGGCTTAAAGATCATGTATTCAGTACTATACAACAAAGCCAGTGAAGGCCCAATCCACTGACTAACCAACCAGCCAGTTATATGTCTTCCAGTCATGATCTACCTAACCTTCCTGTCTGACCTGATAATGAAGGGACTGATCTCAGTTGTGGGGTAGGTAGTAGAACCTCAACTACTTCTGATGACAGGATGATAAAAATGACAATGACAATAATGACACCCAAGTAGCTGAATGTTGTGATGACCAGTGAATAATAAATTAGAAAGGATATAGAAAGAAGCAATCATGGCCAAATTTTGGGCAATATGCCTATGCTACGTGGGTATTGATAAGTCCTTAGCCCGACCAGGAAGGAAACAAGCTAATGTTTCTGTCAGAATGGCACATATTTCTTTTGGCACCTTGCCTTGCAGGAAAAGAAACTTGATGGCGGCTCATGTCTCAATTTTGTTGAAATCGCGTGCGTCCCTGATATGCTTTTGAGCTCCTTTCCTTCCTGGTCGGGCTAAGAACTTATCAGCACCTCTGTATTATTTGCCTGAAGGGATTGAGGAAGTCCAAGAAAAGCTGTCAGATGTAACACCAGGAGAATTGATAAACATTACGCTGTACTTACTGGATTGGTTGCAGTACACGCACATCTGTTCCGTAGTTCCTCAAATACTGTCTGCAGATACATATGTTCCTCTGGGATAGGCCCTTTTGGTTTGGAGGGTTCAGCCACCTTAGCTGGTATAACTGGGGGCACAAACTGCTGCTGTGGTTGTTGCTGTGGGTACACTTGCTGGGGTTGATAAGGAGCCCCAACCAATGGGTCAACATACCCACCATTCACACCCATCTGAAAATACAGTTGATTTTGTACTCACTTGAGAGCCATCATGTTCAGCCAAGGCAGGACATGGGACAGAAACCACCTCCATGGATTACTTAACATGCTGTCACTATTAAACAGCCTAGAGCAGTGACAAACAAGATGACTGATAAATGAACTGGTAAGGATGTGACTGGAATTAATCACATCCCATTCAAGATATTCTGTCCCTTGAAGAACTGATAAAAGGTAGGCCAGTTGCTGTCTCAGAGGATATTTGAATCAGAGTACCGCCTAGCTATATTCGAGTGTGTTACCACTATGACAACCCGTCCAGTTAAACAGCAGTTTCAGGACACCATATGCAGCCAAGGTTGCTTAGTGACAGGAACAAAATCATCCTGACCTGTATGAAGTTCAACTCAATAATCTGCCTCCAAAAGAGACACAAATCTCATCCACTCAAGAAACAAACAAGATAAAATTAAAAACAGATGGGGAGAGACCAAAAAAGGACACAATAAAGAAGACAGAAGAGGAGAACAGAACAGGACAGACAGAACCCTCTGGCACTGGAATTAAGTGCCCAACCAACCCTGCCAAAGAACCACAATTTAAATAGCCACCATTACTTCCCATGTTCTTGGCAATGACTTTAATCAATGTTCAGTTTTCTCATCATCACTGTGCACTCACTAAAGTCTATTTTCGGGACTAAAGGGTTAATAATACTGTCAACAGCTACAATTATATAGCACTTATGGCAGATGAATAAAATATGACTATTGAGCATTAGTGACATGATACTAACAACGGAAAACAAAAGCACTCGGAGAAAATCTGTTCCAGTACCACTCTTCCATCACAAATCCCACAAAGACTGGCCCGGGAACGAACACAGAATGCTTTGGTAACATGCTGGCAACTAACCACCTGAGCCATGGCAGGGCCAACGAAAGACCAGAGAGAGAAAACTGAAATATTTTATTTATTTTCTGCCTTCTCTGAGTACCAAGGAGAATGAACCAAAGAGGGTGCACAGAACTGGCTGCAGGAGGAAGCTGACTAATAAGGAGCTTCAAAATTTGTACTCTTCAACAATCATCACATCAATGATTAAATCAAGGTTGATGGTATAGGTGGAGCATGCAGTATAGTGGAAGAGAAGAGAAATGCACGCAGGTTCTTGGTGCAGAAACCTGACAGAAATACACCACTTGGAAGAGTTAGGCAATGATGGGAGCATAATATTAAAATGGATCCAAAATAAACATGGAGGGAAGGTGTGAAATGGGCCCATCTGGATCAGAAGGGGAGCCAGAAGCAGGATCTTGTGAACATGGTAATGAACCTTTGGGTTCCCTACAATGCAAGAAATTGGACTAGCTGAGCAACTATTAGGTTGGTGGTGTTAAAACTCTGGGTTTATTTAATAACAGTGTTACAATGTTGTATGTATAGTTTATTGAATGAAATACAAATGAACACCTATAAATGAATGCATGATGATGAACTGGGGAAGGAAATGGAAAGAAGCAGCAATGGTGTAACTTGAGGCAGCAATTATTTTGGAGGAACTAAGAAAGATCACTAAAAATCTCAGGATAGTCAGTGTGCCAGTAAAAACTAACAGCTCCACAAAGCAAAACAGCAGTGCCACTGCTTCAGCCAACTTGCATGATAAAAGAGAAATAGTGGGAGAAAGACAAGCAAAAGGGAGGAAAAAAAGGAAAGAGTGAAGGATAGAAGAAACAGGCAAGAAAACTGTAAACACTTTGGAGAACATGAACATGCTATTTTTGCAGCTACAGTAATATTCTAAATGCCAAATAAATGTACGGTAAGTTATGTACAAATTAAATCAGACACGTACATTTTGCATCACAGGAGGAGCAGGTTCTTGTGGTGTGGCACCATACAGTGGATGTGTAATAGGATTCTGTGCCAGATAGTCCCCTTTTGGCTGCAATAAACACAACTGTCAACCACTTCCTTCTCCAACAAACATTGTAAATATGCTAAAACACTCACAGACTAACAAACAAACACAAATTAAAGAACTCATTCACAGAATAACAATTGACACAAACTCTAGAACTAACAAGCAGACTAACAATCAGGCACAAACTCTAGAATGCACAACTGACCCTTATCCAGCGCACATCACCTCATCAAAACAAAGCTAAAACTACAACTTTCCTACAATGTTACACCAAAGAATCAAATTCACTACAAACAACATTGAATTTTTACATTACTTCAATATCACGTACAAAATAGGCTGGTTTTTCACTAAACTGGGTACACTGATCACAAAAGTGACATTCAAATCATTACAACATGCACAAATTTTAGTTATCCTCTACTTTCCTCTGAATGCATGACACCCGAATATATCTGTACATACCCCATACTATGCAATATTAAATAATGTTTCTTAAATGAAAACAAAATACTAATAAACACAGTAGTCTCACATTACGGTTCACAGAAATGACAATACATTAAGATAAATGAAAAAAGTGATAAAAAGTACACTGTTCCAGCTACAAATTCAGCACACCTAACACAAAGATGTGATCTGATGCAAAACCTTTGCATCCAGAATTGGAATCAACTTGTGCGAATTAATTTAAAAAGTCTTCTTTTATGTTAACAGTACCTTTGTTAACCTGTGTAATGATAAAATAATAAAAGTAATTACACAATGCACTATCCTATATAGGATATAAACATAAACAGATGTTAAAATATGTACCAAGAGTTAAAAGAAACATAAAGTTCAATTCATACTTGAAGATGTCTTTACATAACACTGCTTTATTAACAACAGATAACACATTGCATACACAAAATTTAATGTTACTGTACTGGGCAACCATTCATTACACAGGGTGAATATTTAGTTTCATTTTCTACTCCTAATATAAGCCAAGTTCCTACAAACATATGGTTGAAACTGCTTTGCCAAATGGAATGGGAACCATTAGTAAGATGGGTAATTAGAAGCACCTTTATTTATTAGACATCACATCAACATAACAGCAACCTAATGCTGACGAACTGTTTAAAACAGTTTTTAGTCCACATTGATAAGCAAGTCCTATGACACCAAAAATTTCAGATGTGTGTTGCAGTGAAGCTACAGCCACTTACATCAAATGCCAAAGTTCACTCCACATGCTGAATCTTGTCAAGTCAACTATGCCCTTCAGATGGCCCCAGAGGTAGAAAGTGGTATGAATGAGACTTGACAATTGTGATGGTCACAGCACCAGTCACACCCATCGATCTGGGTACTGACAGTCCAAAAACTGCCTTAAGTTGCAAGTAAAACAGACAGGACCTCAATCATGCATAAAATACACTGTATGCTGTGTTGTCAATGGTACATTCTCTAGTAGCTGAGGTAATTTTTCTGTTAACATTTGTCACTAACAAAGATGTTGCAACCACATGCTTACTGGCTTGAATTTAGGAGCTGAACACAAACTTATATTTCTTATATGCAATTAACATCACACTGTCACATGTACACAATGTACATACATCAAGGACAGTAACTTCACACACAACTTCAGAGTACTGAAATGGATGTAATAGATATAAACAGTACAAATAAAAGGTAAAGTTGCCCCTTTGCAAACCATGAAGGCATATGGAAATTGGAGGTATGGCACCATGTATTAGTCTTCACACTAGGTGGAGGTAAATGGTCAGCATTATCACCACAGAAACAGCTCTTTGTACCCAATGAACAAAATGCTGAATGGGTCTCAGAGCAGGTCTGGATGTTGTGGAGAAGAGAAAAATCTCTTGTCCCTACCAGGAATAAAAACCACATTTCCTCAGGTGTCCAGCCCTTAAACAAGACACTACACCAATATGGTTGCTTGGCTCTTTTGTTAGATATATTCAATAATAATAAAAATTATAAGTTATTATTATTATTATTATTATTATTATTTTAACAGCTATTTGCCAGTAATCTCTCACAGATCATATGAGATAACAAAAACACACTTCAAAGTCTACATTTATACTTAACACTTATTGAATCCAGTTTCGTAACTTTCATTTAAAGATGCATGATTTGATCTTGGCTAGGACACCAACTACCCGAACTAAGTCAGATTTTAAGGTTCTCATGATGGAGACTATAAAGACATGTAGCCTGACAGAAATTTACCAACTTTTCGTTTGAGTGTGCTTCACTGCTCACTCTTCCACATTGCATATGCAGGCAGAACAATCATCCAAAATTTAGGTATATTTCTACCAGACTACAAAGTGTCACATGACAGTACAGAGAAATCTTTAGCTTCACTGGGCACTTCCAGGTTATGTGTAGATCCCCCTAGGCAAATGCTGGGACATTACCACAAATTACACTATAACTACACCCTTCCACATCCTCTCCATTCAGATCATCCTACGACTGGATGTTATACACAGTTACAGTATTGTTTAAAGAACTATAAATAAATAAATAAAATAATAAATTATTATTTAATGTCTCAGCATAATGTACCTTACAGTGAAATACATAGCGAATTAATAAAGTATTATACGGGGTGTAACATGAGGAACGGACCAGACTTCGGGAGGGTGTTCCTTATGTTATACTATACCGATATAACCCAAAACACCTATATCCAAAGTTGAATGGTTTGGGAGATAATGGCAATTGAAAATTGTGGACT
>Ga0123357_10002063_pt1 | contig 22042 bp, 20 predicted proteins | sample TergutEmb28metaG_FD_89873 | JGI IMG/M metagenome (GOLD analysis project Ga0123357, IMG submission 89873) | Embiratermes neotenicus P4 segment gut microbial communities from Petit-Saut dam, French Guiana - Emb289 P4 | ecosystem: Host-associated > Arthropoda: Insects > Digestive system > Gut ... | reverse complement strand
CGACGTGACCGTCCCCGCACCAGCCGGATTCACCATCCCCACCTCCCAGTACGGCGTGTGGGTATGGCGCATCGACAAGAACAACCAGACCGACCCGGTCAAGGCGCTGATCGCCGCCAGTGTGACCGACAAGTTCGGCCAGACCCTGGAGACGCACGTCACCCAAATGGACCTGGACATCCAGTCACAGGTGAAAGACGCCTTCATCACTGAGCCGGTCGGCAAGGCCACCTCACAGGTGTGTGACACGGTGTGGGTCGAGCACGGCTCACCCGAAGACCTCTGGCTGAACCAGTGGGGCACCAACACACCCGTCCAGGTTGTCGTCGACGGCGCGCTGTTCCACTCGGCTGTCCCCGGCACCCAAACCCTTGACCCAGGCGATGTGCCTGCCGTCGACCAATGGTCACTCACATTCACCGGGGCCGGGCAGGAGCACGCCCAAACCGTGTGCCACACCATCGGCTACGGCGACTACGGCGCGTTCGGCTTCCAATGGAACATCAACCTCGACCACCAACCCGAGCCGACCAAGGACATGCTCGCGCATGGCACCACGACACCGCTGTGGCTGCCTATCGAAACCAGCATGGTCAAACGCACACCGGTGATCCACACCGCCGCCACCGAATGGGACACCACCACCGGCGGTGCCACCACCACATTCCTCGCCGACGGCATCTGGCAAACCGACTGGCCCGACAACCCCGACGACACAGACATGCACGGCGCGGTCGGACACGGCCAATGGACTGGCCTCAACCCGTGGACCGGCGACGGCAAGACTGTGACCGTGCAGTTGTGGCGCATCGACGGTTCGGTCACGCCGGACTCATGCAGTCTGGACAATCCGAACGCGGCGCTGATCGCCACGAACACCGCCACCCCAGCTGTCAACACCTGGGGCGGGGCGCAAACCGTGTCCGGCTCCCGATTCCGAGCCGACCTCGACGGCGCCTACACCTTCCTGGTGTCATGGCCCGGCGATGACCGCACCCAGCCCTATCAGTCCGTGTGCGGAGAGAACTCCGAGACGATCACCATCATCAGCGGCAAGCCCAACTTCGTCACGCAGCTTGTGGCACCAGCCGACGCCAACGGCTCCAGTGTCGACAAGGCCAAGGCGCAGACGACAGGGTTGACGATCCGGCCCGGTCAGAAGCTGGTCGACGTGCTCCACGCCTGGTACCCCGACACCAGCATCCGCCCCGCACCGATGGACGGCTGGCAAGCATCGTGGCAGGCATACTACGTGCCCGCCGACGGCACCGACCCGAAGATCGTGGACGGCCCCAACGGCGGCAAGGTGTACTCGAACGCGGTCTGCACACCCGACACGTTGTACTGGACATCCGATGAACCAGTCACGGTCGAGAAGGCGGGCAGCTTCACCTCGCCCGAGTTCACCGCACCCGACCAACCCGGCTCGTTGTTCATCGTCGAAACGATCACCGACACCACCGGCGACCAACCCAAAATCGTCCACCGAGGCTCATGCGGCGCAGTCAACGAATCCGCCATAATCCCCGTGATTCCGCACGGGCCGGGAGCCCTAACCGGCGGCACCGTGCTCACGTCGATGTCGTGGCTACCCGTCGGCCTGGCAGGTGGCATCATCCTGGTCGGTGTCGGCATCGCGACTGCGGTAGTGCTGAATCGGCGGCGTCACGTCATGGGGTGAACTGTTGGACATGTGGGCGGGGCTGGCCGGCTGGCTGGCGCCGCCCACACTTTTCGTATGACCTTTCAGCTGAGTTGGATCAACTTCATCGGTTTCAGCGCGCCGTCCCGGTGCCAGCATAGGTCTGAGACGGCGTCGGCTTCGGGAACGCACTGGGTTAGGCGGGACGTCCTGCTTCCCTTGGAGGCAGTCGGACTATCTGGTGTCGCCCAATGTGTCTTGGCTTCCTTCGGATTCACGTCGATCTGTCTCAGCCCAGCATCGGTGGATCGACGAGTGCCGCTCCATTCTTTCTGAATGGCTGCCCAACCACACGTACGTCAATTTCCGGGATTATGGCTATCCGATGACGACAGCCGCCACACCCTATTGCAGCCTGGAGTCTGCGTACGGAGCGTCACTGCCACGACTCTCGGAGATCGTCTCCAGGATGAACCCCGACCTTGTTGGCAGCGGGGCATATTAAGGGTTGGCGGCACAGGGATCTGCCTGGAGATCACCCCTCGAGACCCACGGCAGGGGCGCCGTTTAGAGGCTTATCTACCAGCAGACGATCTTTCAAACGTGTGGCAAACCATCGTCTTGCACGAACGCCGGATTGTTGCGGGGCTACACTGTTCGGTCGGTGGCCGAACAGTTCGCCAGGCGGCACGAACGCGCAAGACCGCATCTGTGGTTGAGGTCTCAACGAGGATCAAACGTCCAGCAGTCTTGCAGGTGCACTGTCGACGCTCGTGGCCAAGAGGATGACGCGCTGCAAGGTCCAAGCTCGCTATTTGGGACCATCATTTTCAGCACGGCTTGTATCCGGCGCGACACGTATGGCGCCGCGGGTTGCTCGAAGGGCTCGTAAAACGACGAGTGATCGTACGTCTTGCAGGAGTATCTCGAAGAGTTCACCTTCCGCTTCAACCGCCGTCGCTCTCACAACCGGGGCATGCTGTTTTATCGTCTGCTGCAGCATGCCGTCAACGCCCCGCCGCTCACCTACCAGGACCTCGTGCGCATCGGCGACACCAAAACAGTCACACCGGAACCGCCGGGTAGCCGCCGACTACCAGGATCACTGGAAACCGAACAGGCTCATCGGTCATGGCGGCAATTAGCCACCACATCAAACTGACTACCCCCGTGGCAGCGACATGGATAGCTGTGAGTATTGAGGTGGCTGGTCTGGGACTGGCTGGCAGTGTTGGTGTTGGTCGTCGTGCCTGCTTGTGGCTCTATGGATAGCTGGCCTCTTTCGGGTGCTCTTGAATGGGACTTGCCCAAGTGGGGGTGGCGGCTGACGCCGATGCTGTCCACGTCGATGACTTGATTAGAAGCTTGTCCAGTTCTCCTGTCGGAGGGCTGTGGCCCGTCACAGTAGTGTCTCGAAGTGCCTTTCCTAGATCGACGTCAGCCGCGTAGCGGCCGAACCATCAACTGAAGGAAGGTTAACCGCATGACTATCGTCGCGCATTTTCATCCATTTGTCATCGGCGTGGACACCCACGCCCAGACCCATACCCTTGTCGTCTTGGCCGCCTCGGGCGAACTGGCCGGCCAGGCGCAGTTCCCGGCATCCCCATCCGGGTGCGCCGCGCAATCGAGTGGGCCGGCCGGCGCACCGGCGGCGACTTGGCCACGCTATGGTCCATCGAAGGTGTCGGCTCGTATGGCGCCAAGCTGTCCGCCCTCGCCGAAGCATCGGGATATCGGGTCGTCGAGGCGCCACAAACAAACAGCCACGGCTAAGGCAAGTCCGACCCGCTCGACGCCGCCCGGATTCGCTGTCCGCGTGACCCCGAGGGCGTGCGGGCGGCCTTACGTGTGCTCGTCACCGCCCGCGAAGACATGACACGGGAACGCACCAGACACGTCAACGCGCTCACCGCGCTGGTCCGTGTCGTCGATCTTGGCGTCGATGCCCGCAAACCGTTGACCCACGCCCAGATCGCGGCTATCGCCGCATGGCGCACCCGCCAGGAACCAGTCGCCGCCAGCGCCGCCCGCGCCGAAGCGACCCGTCTGGCCAAACGCATCACCGACCTCGACAAACAACTCAAGACCGGCCAAGCCCAAATCACCGACCTGATCCAGCAAACCAAAGCCTCGCCACTGCTCGACAAAACCGGCATCGGGCCCGTCATCGCAGCCACGGCACTCGTTGCCTGGTCGCACCTTGGCCGCGTTCGAAACGAAGCCGCATTCGCCGCACTTGCGGGCGTGAGCCCGCTGCCCGCATCCAGCGGAAACACGGTCCGCCACCGCCTCAACCGCACCGGCGACCGTCGCCTCAACCGTGCGCTCCACATCGCCGTCGTCGTCAGAATGGCACACGACCCCGACACCAAGGCCTACACGGCCAAACGCCAAGCCGAAGGACAAACGATCAGCGAAATCCGGCGCAGCCTCAAACGCTACCTATGCCGGCAAATCTTCAGAACCCTCAACCGCCTCTACGGGACGCCCGCCACGACTTGACAAACATAGAAGCGTCCCTTTGACAGGGCGGGCCCGGTGCATTAGCATTTGAGGTGGAGAATGAGGCCAAAGTCTTGGCAAGGATGGGCTTGGTATGACAACGCTCAGTTTTCAGAACTATCGGAGACTGAGACGTCTCCACCAATGAAGGAGCGTAATCGTGAAGAATAAGAGGCTACTGACTGCAGGGCTCGCGTCGGTGATCGCTTGCGCTGGGGCTGGTTTGGCCGCGATGCCGACAGCAAGCGCAGATAGCGGCATCCACGTCGGCACCGGCTGTACCTCGAACTGGTCGGTCACTTTACAGTCGTACGGCGCTTATCGGATCATTGTCGGTTCGGGCAACTGTACGTCCGCCCAGGTGTCAGCGAACTACGTCTCAGGATCGACCACGTATACACTGGTCGGACAGAAGGACCGAAGTTCTGCGATCGATGTGTATACGTACATGATCGTCTGGAGGCAAGGTGAAGATTGGTATACCACCGTCGCGCATAACCTCTACCGCTTCTAGGCGCGCGCGGCTGACAGTCTCTCTGGCGTTGCTGGCGGGGGCTCTTGGCTCAATGGCTGGCTGTTCTGGCGGTCATGATCCAACAGCCGACATCGCACCGATGTGGCGTGATCAGATAGAACAAGTTCTTCGCAACAATCCGAGTGATTTCGAGAAACGCGTGCTGGCTGACTTCAGCATTAGTGACGCCGAGTATCAAGAAGCCCGCGCGCTGTACGGACGTTGCATGGCAAACCTTGGCTGGACAGTGGTGGATCAGCCGGACGGCAGCTACCTGATCTCAGGCACGGCCGGCACTGCAAACGAAGGTAAGGCGGTGCCTAACGAAACCAGGGATACGTGCGCTGCCGGCACCATCAACTGGATCGAGCCTCTTTATCTTGGCATGAAGGACAACCCAGAGGGGTTGACGCCAGTGCAGTTGATCCGTCGATGCTTCGAGCAGCACGGGGTTCCAGACGGCGAAGGGATGTCCGATGACGCGTTCAACGGGATGCTGAATGATGCCAACTATCAACCCAGTTCACCGCAGGCGTCCGCTTGCCTGCTGGATCCGCAAGGGAAGATGTCTGACGAGGCCATTCCAGCGTCAGCCCAGCCGACCACGGCGCCTAGCTGACGTACACTTTAACGAGACGGTTTGATGGTGGGGTAATGACAGTTGCCCATGAGTGCAGTCAGCATGTTTTGGAATCCGCAACGCGCCTAGGGTGTGTTGCTTCTATGTTTGTCAAGCTGTGAGTTTGGCTAGTTCGCGGAAGACTTGGCGGGCTATGTGTGGCGTTTCAGGATACGCGGGATTTCCTTGTGGCTGCGTCCTTCGGTGAGGCGGCGGTCGTCGTACCGGGAGAGACGGTAGCGGGCAGTGTTGCCGCTGGATGCCGGGATTGGGGGCGACCCCGGCGAGAGTGGCGAATGCCGCCTCGGATCCCACGGGTGCGATGGGCAATACAATCGAACGGTAGAGCAATTCCAGGCCAATGTGGGACCTAGTGTAACGCACACCACCCAGCCCACGACCACAAACACCGGGCACTAGACGGCAGAGTCGTCATTGACATTACGACTCAGCGGTCTTTGCTGAAGCGGAATAGGTGGTTTTCGCGGGTAGTGATGACGGCGCCGCTGGTGCCAAGCAGGCTTGCGGCGGCGCCAGCGGCGGCGATGCGTAGTCCGTCTATCCATACCGCGAAGCCGGGGTCTGGGTTGTCTAGTCTGGCGGCCCATAGTAGGCCGGTGGCGGTAACGAGGCCGGCTGACAGTGTCCAGGCGGCTGTTTCGACTAGATGGGTCCAGAGGAGATCAGCGCGTGGTACACAGGCGTGGAGTGCGGACGCGATTTCCAGTCGGCGCAACTGAATGGCAAGGTAGCCCAACGCTAGGCCGATGAGTGCGGCGGCCCACGGGGCAGGCGCAGTCAGGCGGTGGGCTAGCAGGTTGGCCGTGTCATAGGTCGCACCAAGGGTGGTGTTCAACTGTCCAACGGTCACTTTGGCGTGTGTAGTGTTACCGGTGAGGCTCAAATACGGTAACCCGGACGCTGTACCGTCTGCCGGCCAGATTTCGGCCCAGCATTGGTCGAATGATCCGTCTGCCGGAACCGGAGTGATCATCGTATACCCCAGGTCCCTGGCCCGCCCATCATCGCGCCAGGTGTACACGCCGGCGACCACGGTGTCACCGGAGGCGGTGTGAATGATGGTGCCTGGCGTGGCACCCAGCACTCGGGCGAGGTCGGCTGACAGCCACACCCCGCCGGTGATCGCCGGGTCGGTCTGGACGGGTTGCGCGATGACAGGCAGCATGGTGACCAGGCCTGGTGTCGCCTCGATGACGGTGACCGGATTGGCAGGCAGGTTGAGGATCGTCACCGGCGCGGCCCGGCGAAGCGCCCCAGCGTGGTTGAGCGCCCCCGTGCCGGCCAACTCGTCGCAGCGCAGCCCGTCGACCATGCTGGGCGCGGTCAACGTCTGGACCGATGCTCCGGCCGCCCGGAACTGGGCGGCCCCCTGCAAGATGGCGACCATTGAGCGGATGTCGATCACGCCGATCAGGCCGACCCCGATTACGAATACGAGCGCGAACACCCCGGCCCGTGTCGTCCCGGACACCAGATCACGCCACGCCTCGCCCAGCACCGATCCGGCACGCATCTGCCGCCTCACAACCCACCGCCAAGCCAAGTAGGAAAGCTAAGGTGGCTTGGCACTGTGCCGTCGCCCAGAATCGGCGCTCGACCTGTCAGGCCCACATCCGGGACGGTCTGCTTCCCCGCTGCTGGCCGAGCCATGTGTCGCGGGGGTGACACCATCGCTGGGGCGAGCGAGGTCGCTGGAACGTTGTCGGTGTTGTCTGCAGGCTGGTAGTCGGCCAGGTTTATGACACGGGTGCAGGCATCCCGTGTGTGCGGGTCATGGGTGGCCACCACGACAATCGTGTCATCGTGGGCGATGTTGGCCAGCACCTGGTTCACAGTCGCAGCAGTGGCCATATCCAACTGGGCGGTCGGTTCATCCACCAACAACAAGTCACACGCCGTCGCCACCGCCCGAGCCAACATCAGGCGCTGCGCCTCACCACCCGACAACGCCATGAACGGCCGATCCCCAATCTCACCCAACCCGAACCGGCCCATGATCGCCATGGCCTCACATTCGGCGGCACGTCGGGTCAGATCTCGCGCCAACAGCGGTAGAACCACATGATCCAAAGCTGTGCGACGCGGCACACCGTGCGGGTTCTGGAACACCCAACCCATATGATCGATCCCCGTCCGTGTCACCGCACCGGCCAGCGGCGTCACCCAGCCCGCCAACAGCGACAACAGGGTCGACTTGCCCGACCCCGATGGGCCAACCACCGCGATGACCTCACCCGGCGACAACGCCAAGTCAAGGCCGGTGAACAGCAGCCTGGTCCCAGGGAACTCGTGGGCCAACCCCAACCCAACCACTCTTTTCACCGCCACCCCCCAACGATGGCGCGGCATCGGCCGCCGTGACACCCAAATGGGCCATCCATCATGAACACCGGGCCGACGGATCAGGCTGGACGACAACCTCCGATGGGGGCGTGCCATCGACCGCCACCATGGTTTGCCCTAGCGACGACGACACAATGACCACTGGCACCATGCCGCCCGCCGTGACCACACAACCTTTGCCCGCACCCGCCACGACCACCGACGACGGGGGTACGGCCAACACCGTCAATGGCGAAGCCAACCGCACGGTTACCTGCAACGAGCCCTGCCCTTGGCCCGACATTAGAACGGCGTAGTCCGGCCCCGCTGCGACCGCCGTTAGGAACGCCGTATCCGTGATAACCCCGTTGGCGTCCATCGCCGCTGTCGCATCCCCGTAGGTCGCCACCCAGCCGTCACCGGGCGGGTTCGGCACCGTTAACGACCGCAAACCGCCACCAACCTGAGCCAACTCCGTGCCACCCGTGACAGTGGCACCCACCGGCACCGAACATGCCGACACCACCACCGCAGGGGCGGACAACCACACTATCGAACCCAACGACAGATCGCCCTTTGACGAGCCGCCTACCGCCGCGAACAGAGCCGCCACCGCTGTTCGTGTCGCGGTCCCATAAGTGCCATTCACTTCAACCGAGTAACCTAAGCGGGCCAACTCCGTTTGCAGGTCCGACACATCCGAACCCTTCACACCCGAAGCCAGATCCCGCCATAGCGGATGCGCCGTCGCCAACCCAATCACCGGGGCGCCGTTGACGAACACGACCGCCTGCCCCGACTCCACCGCCGCTCCCACCCCACAGTTGCTCGCTGTGACGACCCCCGATGTTGCCGAAACCAGGCTCACCCCAGCATCAGTCTGTGGGGTCACCGCCACCTGGTGTGTCCCGTCATATGACTGGCTCGACACCGCGACCATCGACACAGTAGCGGTTGGCTCCACCGACGTTGGTAAGCAGGCCGGAAGAACCAGCGCTCCAACCAGTACTCCTGCCGCCACCAACACAACGCCGGCCACCCCCACGGCAGCCCCGCTCACAACTCGCCGCGCCCCCGAGCGAGACATCTTCAGGTGGTTGGAATCAGCCATCACGACCTCCCATCAGTGGATACGCGAGCGACCACAATCAATATTACCTTTCATTGTACTGACGGCCTGTCCACAACACCGGCAAGCCGTATTTGCCGGATGCCTATTCGGGACGTCTCCAACTACGCCCGGACGTGTCCTCCGATTGGGAATACCTGAGCATGGGGTCGTGGAAGTAGTAGTGATAGTTGTTCACACCCGCGGCGATTTCCGGACGGCCGATCACCATCGGATGCGGAAGAACCTGACGAGCGACGTAATCGGCGGCTTCGCAGACCAAAGCAACACTTGCATGAGTAGTGAACCTGGGCCACGTGCTCAGAAACGCCACGGCTTGTTCTGTGGCAAGGTTCCCTGCGCCCCGAGCCATGGATGCCAGTGACGTGTCGATCCAGCTCACGCCGACCTCTAGGCCCGAAACCACGTTAGCCGACGCCAAGCCCATATTGTTGTGCACATGAAGCCCCAAAGGAACCGGAACCTCCTGAATCAGGACTGAAACGCACCGTCGCACACCGTCGGGGTTCATTGCGCCAAAAGAGTCAGCCAAGAAAATCACATCGGGAACCTCAGCGACGAGAAGCCGAGCGATCTCAGTGAGCTCGTTTTCAGTGATGTAACTCGCCGCCATAATGTTAACGCTCACTGACAGGCCTAATGATCGGGCGAAACTGACGTAGGACGGAACTAGGGCAATGTTCCACGGATAGGAGGCGACTCTCACCATAGAAACGGGGCTGGAGGCCAGATGACTCATCCCGGATAACGAGCACACCGTCGGTACGACCATCACCGCGAGCCTCGAATGCGAAACCGTTGGCAACGTTCCAAGATAGTCGAGGTCGCAGCGTGCGGCGGGGCCTGTCCCCTCGAGACCGCGGCTTCCTGACCCGCCACAGTACCCGACCTCAATGACGTCAACTCCGGCCTCATCAAGCATACGAACGATCGTCTGTATGTCATCATGACTGAAGTTCCAGTCATTCTGGTTTCCTCCGTCGCGGAGAGTGCAGTCGACAATCGTAGGTGTCACCTCGAGGTTCCCTTCTGCTCGCTCAGCCAGTTTCGAATACGTTGGGCCAGTTCCGGAGGCGGGACTCCCAAGCGCTTGGCAGGTGGGTGGCTACGCCGCTCGCAGCGGACCCAAAGTAACTCTGGCCCATCGCAAAGCTCACACTCGACCAATTACTGCTGCCAGGTCGTACGGCAGGCTCACTCGCCAGTCACTCTCGCAAAGACAGTTGGCAGTGCACCGAATGAGGCATTAATTGCGTACGCAGCGGGAATTGGACACGACACCCAAAGTGCGGACTTTGCAGAATCAAGCGCCACCAGCGCCGACTGCAGACAGACCAACTTCGGCCCGAGCGGGACGATTACCAGTCGTTCATCAGAACGTGCGGTCTTTCCGACGAAGGACCGGACCCCAATTGCTACCGTCATCAAGTCCTGCTGATAGACGAACATAGCCGTCCAGTCTCCCATGACCCCGCTCTCGATATCCTCGAGGAGCGTTGCATTCTGCTGCCTCGCAAGTTGAACAGCGTCCGCATCCTCTTTGCTTCCTACAACAACCGCCATACCCACATTGCACGTCACAACAGAAACCCCGAGCCGGGCACGGACCCCCTCATGCCCCAAGATGGCAATGCACCTCGACGCGCGTCCCTCAGCCTCCGCGGCCGCTCGTTCAGAGAAAGGCCCGATTGGCGCAAACACGAGGTCAATGTACTGTTCTCGAACCAGGTCAACATCGTTTGAGAATCCGTACCCCCGTGCAGGTGTATAGGCGACCACTACTCGCGACCAGCTCTCTGGGTGTTCGCTGAGCCACTCCGCGAACGCCAAGACATGAATTCGCGTCAGCGTTGTCACGTCTACAACCAAAGTGACAGAACGCTCCTCCGAGGCACCCCACGCCTCGTCGAGTACACGCCGGAATGACACAAACTGATAGGGCTCAACTGCCCGGTTCGACATCACGGCTCCAGAGTTGGCGATGGAGGCCCGCAGCGCTTGCCTGTTATCGGAAATCCGCCTCCGCGCACGTGTGACAGGTATCACCCGCGTGTCGTAATCCACAATTGAACCAGCCTGAACACTATCGCCCAACCAACGTAGCGAGCCCGCACATCTACTATCGAAACTTGATGCACCAACCCACAGGCTTGGTTTCAGGCTCGCTCTTGGCATCCGGATCGTCTCCAGCTTCACAGGGCACCCCTGACCCTTCCAACACCGCTCCTGGCCATGGCATCGCGAGCTATTGTATCCAAAGCAGATGAAGCCTCGTCCAGGAACGAAGTATAGGTCGACTTCGTCAGCGCCAAGATCATTGGCTTCATTGATGCACGGTCGTCTAGCTGAGGTCGTGTATCAAGCACAACGGCGCGCCGATAGATCGCCTTAGGCACCGTACGAGACTTCGGATCTGAGTCCTGAAACGTGTGTGCACCGACCGCCACCGCAGCGAGGAGATCGGAGCTAACATCCCCAGACAGGACGATCCCAAGACAGCAAGCACTTCGACTTCTTGTGACGACCTCATTGAGCATGTTCCCATTACTATAGGTCGACGTGTCGATCAGTTCAGGGACACCCTCACCGCGCTCTGTTCGAATGGCCCTAAGGCGACGATGAAGTTGCTCGAAATTGTCTCCTGATCCGACGATCAGCATGTTTGCGAGAGACCGCGGTCGAGAATCAATCGTCGCACCATCTTCATCAGTCAACCAGGACGCCCGAACCGATGTCACATCGGCAAGCTTCCAGTTGAGCTGCTCACACAGCTCAACTTGCTTTGCTTGCGTGCTGGTGTCCTGAATCTCAAAAGCCTTCAGCCAGTGTGGCACCTCGGAAAACGACGCAAAGTCACCACACGCGTACATCACCTCGCGACCCTTACCCAGGGCCCATCCGATTTCCACGCCGACAGACGGTCTCGGGGGATCCAGTTGAGCTATTACGAGTGAGCATTCTGCGATGCGCTCGCGAATCAACTTGGCTAGGTTCTCGGACTTCGCCAAGTTCTCAGACCTGGCTGGCCCCTGCCCCGTACCGGTCTTCCCGATGAGAAGCCTCCACGATGGCTGAGCGCCAAGAAGTGTCTTAAACTGTGCAGAGGCGGCATTTCCGTCACCCATAGAATGCGAATAGAAGATCGCAGGCCGAGCATCCGGTCCAGACCGACGAGATGTAGCCCGCTGGGCTGTCTGCCATCCAATGATCTCTTCTTGTGACACGGGCACTGGCTCAGTCTGTATGAACGGATGCGTCGGATCTGGAATGTCGGAGACCGACAGTGGCAAGATCCCGTAGTCAACTACCGTCGAGGCCCCGTCGAGCCCATACTCTTCCGGCTGATTCGGAATCAGAAGAGACTCCCGAACTGCCACACGAATCAGCCGTGTTGCAGTGTCATTGGCGAACAGGAAGGCATCGGTGCCCGAATGAAGACGGACGGAACCTCCTTCAGGCTTTCGCGACGGAGACGCGCTGGCCATGTGGCGCTTGAGTTCCAATAGGAATCGGTCAGGTCGCTCATATCCCACGAGTGCGGTAGTGACCTCTCTTTGCCAATCGGCTCGGACCTCCCTGACCGCGCGGAATAGGGACTCTTCCACCGCTAGCCGATCCTTGTGGAGATGGACGGCGAATCTTCGAGCAACGTCAAGATACTGCCGAATGTCGGGACCGGTAATGACAGCGAGCGCGCCGATAAATGGTGTCAGGGCAGCCACGACACGCCCGTTGAAAACCTGACTCGTGATGTCGGCGAGAAACTGTGTCCATCGCTGGCTACTGGCAGGCTGTTGCAGCCAGGTATAGGACGTGTCGCCAACTCCGAGGGCCAGGCGCGTCTCCTCGGGAGCGCACGGGCTGGGCCGTGTTGCCAGAAGAAGTGAGTAGGACTCAGTTCGTCCAAGAGCCGTACTGAACAGTTCAAACACGTCTGCATTGGTCTTGTCGAGCTGGTCGAGAATGATCAATAGTCGCTTGTGATTATGCTTGTTCACGACCTGACCAAAGTACTCGAACGCGCTATGGAGGTCGGGCGTCGCACGTATGTCACGATGGTGCGATAGCCCTGCCTTGGTCTCCCCGAGCCTTCTTAGTTGATCTGGTATCCAGGCGACCGAGCTATGGCCAGCATCGGCTGCACCGGGAAGGATCGTCAAGCATTCGTCGGCAATTTCGGTGCTTGGGGTGAACACGCGATTCATCTTGCTGAGAATGGCAGCACAGAGCATAAGCCTCGCTTGGGCACTCATGTCAGTCGAGAGCTCTGTCGTAAAACTTCCGGGTCGCGGCACAGCTCCGTCAACAAGACTGCGGGATATCCACGCCTCGGTGTGAATGTAGAGTGGCTCAATTGGGCTGTCGGGAGTCGCGAGCCGCGCACATGCCTGGCGCATGGCCATACTCTTGCCGCTACCAGCAGGACCAATGATTAGTCCGTTCTGCGTGCCGATGTCATCCCCCTCAATGGAGGGATGTGCGACGACAAAACTCTTGATCTCAGCGAACCTGTAGTCCTCAGCGCGCAGCATCAGCCGCACGGGACCACCTAACTCTCGGCTCGATTCAGACACGCCAATCAGCTCTCTACTTTCTTTGCGGGTGTGGAAGACGTTCTACCGGGTGGCATGTGGCCGGCTGCCTGCTCATGATCAGCGCCGGCCTGATGGTCTCGTTGGCGCCATCGGCCATGTGCATGGAGCCCCAGCGCGGCTCCCTCCGTCGTTCCTGGGAGCACGACCGCGTGGAGGCGTGTGACGCTGCCCACGCGGTGGCCGCGAGTCATCGCCATCACGTACCCTGCAGCATTCGCCATCGCTCTCACCTCCGTGGCTCCAAAGCCGTCCGCTACAAGAAGTAAGTCTACGGTTGGAGGTCACTTTAAACTGGCATCGCCAGACCATGAAATGGATCGAAGACTCCGAGGCACGGGCGCCGCCTGCAGGTTCGCAGCTCTAGTCGACCTTCGGGCGGGCGCCTGGACATACCTGAGTGGCATTCCCACATCTTCGTGAAAGGCCACCACCATGCCCGAGCCTTCGCTGCCCGTCATCCAGACCAACACGTCACCGTCTACTTGGGTGACACCGTCGCCGTCTTGCCGGTGCTCGACCCGGACTCGGTCGACTCGATCATCACCGACCCGCCCTATGGGTTTGGGTTCTGCGACCAGACCTGGGACGAGTCGGAGGGTTCCGGGAATCGCTGACGGGCTCCGAAATCAGCACCATGTCGGATGCGGAGGTGTTTTGGGCATGGTGCCGCGCCTGGGCGGTCGGCGCGTTACATGTGCTGAAACCGGGCGGACATCTGGCGGCGTTCGGCGACACGAGGACGTGGCATCGGATGGTGCGAGGCGTCGAGTCCGCCGGGGTCGAGATCCGCGATCAGATCGCTTGGCTGCACTCGACCGGCATGCCCAAATCGATGGATATCTCCCGCGCCATCGACGCACACCTCGGCGCGGTGCGTACCGACCGGGTTGTGAAGATCTCCGACCACGACACTCTGCTGGGACGGACGACCAAGGTGCTCGACTCCTGCCACCCGGTCACCGCTGAGGCGAAGGCGATGGCCGGATACGGCACGAGGCTGAAGCCGGGCTTCGAGCCGATCCTCATCGCCCGCAAACCAACGTCTTGACCCATGCTCTGCGGCCTCGCATCGGAGGGCGTAGCAATCTGGGGGTTAGCAAGCAGAGTGTCCATGAGCATGACCAGAGCCCGCAAATCGTCAAGAAACTGGCACGGGGTCGCCCGCCGACGCAAACCAGATGCGGTGCTCATCGCTTGAATTATCGAGAAAGCACGCCGTCGCAGTAGGTCAGAACCGTGGACGAGCCTCCAATCTATGTCAATCGCGAGGTTTAGTTAGGGACGATTGTTAATGATGAGATAGGTGACTCATCGTGGTAACTTCAGCAAGAGCCAAGCATCCGTTGTTGTGGATGGTAGAGTAGATTACTTCCCTTGCTGTCCAACCATTGGTGGCACAATAAGGCCAGCAAGTCCAAAGAATGCCATTATGAGCGGGCCTAGTGCGCTCCCCTGTAATAGGCTTCCCTCTTTGATTGCAGCAGCAACACAAACGAGCACAGCTCCGCTTAGCACCACAATGACGGACACAACCACTCCGACTGCCCGTATTTTCCGCTGCTGCTCAGCCTTCTTGTGTTCATCATCAGCTTTTCTGTGGGCATCTTTTGCTGCTTGGTGGTCATCCTCGGCTCTCCGGTGGGCATCTTCCGTGGCCTGCCGGGTTTGCTGGGCGTGAACGTGTCGCAACTCCTCCTTGGAACCCGCCGCAAGTTCAGTCCTATCAAGGGCAGCCTGATGCGCAAGCTCACCGACGCGACCCAGTGTTTCTGGCCACTGTGCATTAGTCTTCTGAAAAGACTTGGCGACCTCGCCGGAAACAGATGGTGCGGTTGGGGGCTGGACCGGGGAGGCGCTACTTTTGCCATTGAAGCCTTGCATTGCTTGGCGAGTCTCATCACCCGAAAAAATCATCGGTATGCTTGCGGCGGCGTTCGAAGCGGCCTCACCTGATTCAGTTGGTTTCATTCCCTTGTTCCCAGAGCGTTTTACGAGTGGATGTACCTAATAGGTTTGCGAACCAACGTCGAAGTATGACAAACGACGCCGAGCAGACCTTTCGGTCACTCCAAAAAACCCAGCCATCTCAGACACATTCCGGCCCTGTTGTAGGAGGGAAACGACAGCGGCATCAGGCATGAGAAGCATGTGCGCAAATGTGTTGGCTGCGTACTCAGACGGGCGCAAATCCTCATTGTCGGGGTCGAGGCTGTAGTCCTCTTGGGTGTAACCATGGTCGTGGTCAGGTCTGACGTCACCCCAGGCGGTCTCCGTGTGAGCTTCCGCTGGTGTCATCGCTTTCCAAAACAGGTAGTGCCCTAGCTCATGGCACGCGGTGAATACCTGATGTTGCGGATTGAAACCTCGTTGCACAAGTATGTGAGGGTCAGACTCGCCTTCGCCTTTATAGATCAAGCCTGCAAGAGTTCGGGGAGGATCAACCAGCACATCCCGAGGAATCTCGGCTTCCTGAACCTTGATACCGAGTTTCTCAATGGCCGCATAGGCATTTACGGGGAACGTGCCAGTGTTCCCCATCGTCCCGTCAAGATATAACCTCAACGCCGCAAGACGCGCATAATCCACGATCTGAAGACGCTGGTTGATGGTCAGGTCATTGGTTGTTCTGCTGTCAGCGAGTAGCGCTGCTAAATCTGCACCAGCAAGATCTTGGACAACATCGAGGGTCGGTGTGGTTGACTCATCCATTGTAGTGACGCTCATCTGAGTAGACTCCTCTGCGCACCCATGCGTTTGCTCACGGTACTGCTTCCTTTCGAGCGGTGGCAGTGCGCTAGCACTACCGAGCAAGTCCTCAACTCTAGTGCTGACGTCTGATAGGCCGCAACTCGACTGTTGTCCCCTAGCCTACCCGACCTAAAAGCCCAGACAATTAGGCTGGCCCTAGAAACTTGCCCCTGTCCAGCACGACCTACGCTTTCGGACAATGGTCCGACTTGTGGATCAATGGGACGACTTGGTGACCTCACAGTTGCAGTGCCGGGTTTTGGCGGTGTGGCCCGTTGTGGGCGGGTTGTGGCTGGCTAGCCTGGGTGGCGGTGAGCATGGCTTGGATGCGGGCGGCGTCACGTCGCTGCACCAAAGAGACTGGGTCGCCGAAGGGTTCTGGGGTGTCGACCTGGTAGCGGTCACGGTAGGCGGCTATGGCTAGCAGGGCTTGCGTCCAACGGCTGGCTGCCGTCTTGCCGGCTGGGCGTGGGGGTAGTGCTGTCAGCCAGGGTGCACGGTCAGCGCTGGCTTGGCGTAGCAGAGAAGCGGCGCGGGTCCGCATGGCGGTTTCCCGTTGTGTTAGGGCGCGGCGCATGGCCGGGCTGGTGGTCGCCTTGATTTGCGGGTACATTCCGAGCAGATAGTCGGTTCGCCTCCGGCGGGGTTGGGTTTCCAGGTCGTCGATGACGCGGGTCAGGCGGGCGTGGAGGACGGCGGCGGGATCGTGCGCGTCGGCCAGTGTGCTGGCGGCGGCGAGGCGCGGGAACTGTGCCTCGGGGTTCCAGCCGACGGTGTCAGCTCTGGCTAGTTCAGCGGCCAGGGCGCCGAACGCTTCAGAGGCGAGCACTTGCTCGGCCAACGGTTCGGGCAGGGCGGTGGTGATGACTGCCGCCCAGCGGTCTTCGAGGGCGGCGGTGGTCAGTGTTTCGTATTCGGCGTCTAGCTGGGTGATGTTCCCCCATGTTTCGGCCTCAGATGCCTGGGTTTGGTGGGCGGATAGTTCCGCGCCGACATGGGTCAGGACGCCGGCCAGCACCTGGCGGGCGTCGTTGGGGCGAAGATCAGCAGGGTGGGGGGTGTCGTGGACCTGGTCGGGCCGGTCAGTTGCCACATAGGCCATGTTCGCGTCTCGTCCCCTGGTCAACCCGACATACAGGTTCTCCCTTGTCGTTGACCCGGTGACCACCACGTGGGCGGTGTCCACGGTGACGCCTTGCGCCCGAAACGAGGTGACCGCGTAGCCGAGGTCCAGGTATTGGTTGGCGTAGTCGGCTGGCAGGGTGAGGGTGCCGCCGTGGTGTAGGCCGGCGCGGCGCACCACGACGGACCCGTCGCGGTGGACTTTCGTCACGATCCAGCGGTCGCCGTTGCGGACCCAGCCGGTGCGTCCCGCGACCAGGCGGCGGTCGTTACGCCTGGTGATGACCATGTCCCCGGCGGACGCCTGCCCGCCGTCACCCAACGCCACAGACCGGCCGAGGTCTACTTGCCCGTCGGTGATGCGTTGGCGGCGGGCGCGCAGGTTCAGTTCGGTGACGGTGGTCTGATTGTCGGCGATGAGCAGGCTGGCTTTCCCGGCGGCCAGGTCGGTGTGCCAAGCCTGGTAGGCGTCCTCGATCATCTGCTCGGTGTCGCCCTCGATCACGCGGCCATGTTCAATGTAGGTGTCGATCACGTCAGGGTTGCCGTGCCGTAACCCAAGGGATGCGGCCTTTTCCCAATCAGCTTTGAAACGGTGAATATCGGCCAACTCGGGTGTGTCGGCCCGGTCAGAGGCGAGTAGGTGGAAAGCGCCGCCTGCGTCGACGGACTGCAACTGTGCCCAGTCCCCGACGAGCAGCATTTTCGCCCCCGCCCCGGCTGCCAAAGACGCGATCCTCGTCAACGTGAAAGTGCCGGCCAGGGATGCTTCGTCCACGATCACCAACTGCCCGGCGCTAAAGGTGTCCCCGTGCAGATCATGCATTGTCAACCATCGGGCCGTGTTCTCAGTCGGTATGCCCAAGTCTTCACCCAGCACGGCGGCGGCCGTCGCCGACGGGGCCAGGCCGCCCACGGAGCCGGGACCGTGCTCGGCTTCCCACACCTCTCGCAGCGACGCGAGGGCGGTGGTTTTCCCCGCCCCGGCCGGGCCGACCAGCACATCCACCACCCGCCCCGACGTGGCAACCCCGGCAAGGGCTGTGGCCTGATCGTCTGACAACACCTGGCCCGCCCCATCCGGGGCGCCGGTCATCTGCTCGATCATGCCGAGCGGCACTACCGGCCCGGCCGTGTCACGCGACAGCTTGACGAGCGCGGTTTCGGCATCCATCAAATCTTGTGACGAGTACAGGGCCATGTTCGCCGGGCGGAACACGGAGGTGCCGTCGGCTCGCCTGAACTGGTCGGGCACCGCCATCTCGGCCGGGGTCAAACGCAGCGACGCGGCCTGGGCGGCGTCGACAATCATGCGCGTCACCGTCTCCCGGTCCGCCAGGGACGCGAACCGCCACCCCATCGTCTGTCGGGACGCTTCAGCGTGCAGATTCCAACGGGTCCAAGTGGAGCGTTTCTCGCCCACCACCCCCATCACCGCCCGGCCCAGGTTGTCGATCGTGTCTTGGGGCACGTCATCGGCGCGCACGATCACCGCGCCACCAGTAGCGGCGACCTGGCGTGCCCAGCCGGTCGCATCAGCCCCGAGGATCGTTCCGGCACGTTCCCGCCACCCGGCGGTCAACTCGGCCAGCGAATGCAACTCCTTCGCCGGGCGGGTCGCCAGGGTCGCCTGCTGGCGCAGTTTCAGCACGGTCGCCCTATCAGGTTGATGCCCATGCGCCGCCACAAAAGCGGCGACCAGACGATCCTTCTCAACATCAATATCAGCCGAACGAGACGAAAACTCGGCGATCAACTCGTCGGGCACACCGTTGATTTCCCATGCCGGGTTACGGTCACGGCCCCGCTGCCGCTGGCCCCACTCCCAGCCGAACATACCAGCTAACTCGTCGCCCAGGGCGGCGTTATACAACTCGGAAACCGCAACCGTCGCGGCGTGCATCGGACGCCCGTCTATCGCCCGCCACCGCCCATCGCTGATAGTGCGAACTTTATTCGAGATGACAACATGGGTATGCAGTTGCGGATCGCCGGCGCGGGAATCGTAATGGTCAAACGCTGTCGCCAACACCCCCGTCACACCGGCCTGTGCGGCAGGCCCGCCCCTGGTGGACGCGCCGATCCGGGTCGCCACGATCTGGCGTTCCATGAACCCCACGACCTGCGTCACCGCCGCATGATGCGCGGCGGCGATCAACTCCTGCACACCCGCATCCGCGACACCCCACAACACCGACACCGACTTCGGCACACTGAACGTGTAATCATAGGCGGCGATCGTGCGCCGCATCCCCCGTGCAGCCTCCTCATCCCCGATCTGCTGCACCAGTGCATCACGGGACGCTGCATCCAGTGCAGCATCAAGCAGCGCTACACGCGCTGCAACCCGCTGCTGCACACTGGCATGATTCAGATACGGCCGCCCCAAGGCCTCCCCTGTGACAGGGTTGCAGCCCTCACCGACCAGTTGCCGCAACTGCACCTCGCTCACCTGATCCCCAACATGCAGCGAATCGAGCTCCAACGACGCGACCCCCGCCCCAAGCCAACGGCCCGGCGGTGTGCCAGCACTCGTGTAATACCGGGTCAACGGCGTCGCCAAATCCCGCTCACCATCCCCAGCCGCCACCGATTGCAGCAAATACTTGTAACCATCCCCAGCCGTCATCAAACGCATCGACACCGTCACCAGCACGCCCCCTTCCAACACAGAAAGTGCGCACACCATCCCCAAAACCTCGTCAGCAAGACGTGTGACCAAGAATCAAGACCAAGAATCAAGACCAAGAATCAATGAGCGAGAACGATTGGTGTATGGATGGTCAACGCCGTAGTACCGGCGCGGCACAAGCGTGCCCGGAGGCTCTGCATTCGGAACGATAGCTAGCCCTCTACCACTCGATGGCCGGTGGTGACCAACATCTCTTGGGCTTTCCGGCCAATCGGGGCTGCCCGGGCAATCCGGGTGACCGTTTACAAGTCGGGGGCTCCGCAAGCCGCACCGCGCATTATCACGGGCCTTCCGGCGAGACTGGAAGACCATGCCGGTTATCGTCATCAGCAGGCCGCTCGACGACGCGACCGATATCGCCGCCTGCTCTACCGGCGAGCCCACGCTGTCAACGACTCCAGACTCGGCGCAGCAGGAGGTCGAGCGGCCCAGCCGTGCATCGTCGGTCTCGACCGAGCTGATCAAACGGCACGGGCCCTGGCGAGGCGCTGATGACCTCGAGTATGCCACCGCCGAATGGGTCGACTAGTACAACTACCGGCGCCTGTATGAATACTGCGGCGACATGCCACCAGTCGACTGTGAAAACCTGTACTACGCTAATCACCAAGAGACACCATAGGCCGTGGCGGTCCCTGTCTAGCAAACTCTCCGGACTTGCCGGGGGGATTCATAGTGGCGAGGTTGTAGCGTTGCGCAAGGGACGTGCCTGCCAACGAGGTCGCCGTTGTCGCTGCCGTCAGCCGCTTTGGCGGCAGTCGGGTTGCTATTGGCACCTGTTGTGGTGGCATTGGTCTGCGGTGCGCATCCGACAATTGCCAAAAAGGGCCGCACCGGCACCTACTAGTGCATGAAACGTCTGGGGTTGATGCGACCACATGCCTCGTCGGTCGTCACACCGCCATAAGCCCTGCATTTCGGTGCACGCAGCCGTGGCGCTTCTTGGCGACTCTTTCCCGATCGCGGCGCGGCGATGCGACAGCCTAGGCAACGCCAGTCTTGTGCAACTCACGGGCAGTGGCGTGTGGCGGTCTCACGACATTTTCCGAGAACACGCCAGATCACTCGATGAGGTCGTCGTGGGCGAACGGTTGGAGTCTTGGCGTCGCGCAGTTTGCTGGTACGCGGCAGCTACGAGCGAGGCGGAACACGTGATCGTACGCGACCGGCCTCGCTTAGGCCTGTTGGAGAAGATAACCCCACCGACAGGTCCCCTTCCAGTATTCGGCACGATTGACATAGCCAACTCTTGGTGGATGTCGGAAAGGCTCAACATTCTAGCCTGTGCGCATCTGGCCGCGGGAGAGCAATGGAATGACGCGGTAATGCTTATCGGGGAAGCCACATGGCCCTTCGCAGTGACATTGAAGAACTACGCCGAATGGGAACAAATCCAGCAGTTGGCCGTCAACGCCGCTGTCCAGGTCGGAGACCATCGCGCGGAGGCCCGTTTCCGTTCGCAACTAGCACGAGCCTTCGCAGAAACTGGTCGGCCGGTCAACGCGCAGCGCGAGTCTACCGCAGCCATCGAGGCGGCATCCAGATCGGGCGATCCAGTCATGCAGGCCTCCACCATGGAATTCGCTGGTGTTTGTGCGCTCGAGGCTGGCGAGCTCGAAAACGCACTCCATGCGTTCGATCAGGCCCTTTCACAGTTCCAGGCAGCTGACATTCCACGCGGCGTCGCACTCCAGCATTACTACGCAGCCCGAGCCCTGCTCGGAAAAGGCCAGCCGCGTGAAGCCCTGACGCGGCTGAAGGAGGGACTTGACGCTCTCGTCATTGCCGGTGACGAGACAAGCATTGCGCGGTCACTACTGCGGCAAGGAGAGGCATACCTCGCGCTCGAGGATATCGCCCAGGCGGTCAACGCGCTCATGGCAGCACTCCAGACGGCGACAGCGGCAGGCAACTGGTTTGAGTCCGCCGAAGCCTACGAACTGCTGGCACAGACCGCAGACCAGCGAGGGAACTCCGCCGCTGCAACCGCCTATCGAACAAATGCGCTCACTCGTATTCTCTTAGTGACCGCTGATAACGGTCGTGTTGGTTGTTCTTACTGGTGAAGTGTTGGACAATCGACTGCAAGGGTGGAGGGCGCAGGACTGCGCTCCTTGAAGCTTGGCTTCGTCT
>Ga0123357_10002062_pt1 | contig 22044 bp, 21 predicted proteins | sample TergutEmb28metaG_FD_89873 | JGI IMG/M metagenome (GOLD analysis project Ga0123357, IMG submission 89873) | Embiratermes neotenicus P4 segment gut microbial communities from Petit-Saut dam, French Guiana - Emb289 P4 | ecosystem: Host-associated > Arthropoda: Insects > Digestive system > Gut ... | reverse complement strand
TCCGAATACGGTAATCATAACAGCGGAGTTTATAACGGTAAGGCAATAGTGTTTTGATTAGTATTTTCATTGTTATTAAATTTGTATATAGGACCGCCTTGTCTGTAAAGATAAGGCGGTTTTAATCCTTCACAATCTTAATTTTCCATCCGCAATGAGGGCAACTAATTATATTGCTTGCTGCCGGTTGTTCAAAAAGGTCACTTAAATCACAGTCAAGCGCATCAGCTATTTTTTTAACTGAGAAACATGGTTTTTTTTCGTCTTGTTTTACGATATTGTTACGATAATAAATATATATTTTTTTAATATATTAATATATAGAATATAGATGAAAGTACTAATAATGATTCATAATCATGAGGTCGCCGGATCATTCCCGGCTCTCGCTACTTGAAACAGAGAGGCTTACGAAAGAAAGTGAACCTCTCTGTTTTTTATTTGCACACAATTTGCATGTAGCTTTTGGAATATCTAAAAAAAGCCCTCATCAGCAAAATCATGTGTTCATATTTTCTAAATTTTGTATAAACACAGTTATTTACTGAGGATCAAAAAAAACCGCCTGCTTTTTTATATTACAAACGGGCTTTTGATAAAGGGAGCAAGGTTGTTATTCTTTCACTATTTTGCTAACCGTTATACCTTTATCCGCATAAACCTTTACCAGATAAATCCCTTTCGGCAAAGATAACATTGAAATTTTTCCTTTAAAGTTTTTATCAGAAAGTAGTAAAGCCCCTGTTGATGAGTAGATTTCTACCGTCTTTATAGGCAATCCGGACTTGATGAAAAGCTCGTCTTTTACCGGATTGGGCGAAAGTGTAAGAATCTGAATTTTTGGGCTTGCTATGCCGGTGGTGGTCTCATTAATATGTGCGAAATCTTTCCACTGATCTGCATTTCGATACAACGATGCGGAGCCGGAAGGGACATTCAACACGCAAGCAAATTTATTAACCTCATCAAAAACATAATCACCGCCCATCATAATATTGTTTGGATCAGGATTTAGGCAAGTAATGGATTTTAAACTGCTGCACCTATAAAAAGCACGCTCTCCAATTGAAGTAACCGAACTTGGAATTGTTACGGATTTTAAACCGCTGCAATCGGAAAATGTATAATCTCCAATCTTTGTTACGGTTGAAGGCATAGTAACCGATTGAATATTAGTGTTCCCATAAAATGCCACTTCACCGATTGAATTGACTGTATTTGGAACAGCTATATTCCCGCCAACACCATGATAATACATTAATCTGCCATTATCAATTTCAAATTCTGAATAATTAACAATTTCGGTAGGATTCAAAGGACTTGGCACTCTCAAAGAATTGGCTTCAATGGGATATATTGGCCAATATTCACCGCCACTATGATACTGTCCGCCATATTCCGGTATTCCCAGATTATATGTTTGCTGTCCGTCTCCTTCTACATAAAGCCCTATATTAAGAAATACTCCGTTATCACTTGATTGCAACTTGCCAATATCAAGGAAATTACCCTGTAGGTCTTTTACTTCCCAAGAAATATGATATATTCCGTTTTCATCCGGTGATAAATTGTCGAATTTCAGATAGGCAATAATATACTCTTGTGCTTTATAATTTATATCACCCCATCTGGTTGGGTCGTTCATACGCGCAAGGCTTAACACCATACTTCCAATATCTCCTTTATATAATTCGGAACGGTCAGCATTCCATAAGGAGCATTCATCACCAAAAAACGAAACGGCCTTTTTAACAGGAATTTGACTGGTAAAATACACATCGCATAAAACAGAGTTTTCTTTTGAAGTAAATTTTGATAAATAAGATCCGCTTAAGCGGCTCGGATGCAACCAGTTCTGAGAATCAAATAGCAACACGTCACCTGTTTGGGCATCGGTAACTACAACCCATACGTTGTCATGAACGGGGTATCTTATTCCGTCTGTAAAAGCAGGGTCAGTCATATCGTCCCAAGGTATATTTAATGATATGTTATAACATTGGATATCCGGTGTTCCGGAATTCCAGCTCCATACCAAACTTGTATCTATGGCAAATTCCTTTACTTTTACAAGGTCATCCAATGTTGGATAATGATAGTTGCCGGTACCATTTTGATTCACAGAAGTTACGTAAGTCTGGTCTGCAAAAGTATACGCACATGTTAATGGGAAAGCATCCGCAAATTCTTTTTTGGGAACGTAAAGAGAGACTTTGACGGGATGGACTGTCGGTGAGTTTGCCGATAGCTGGACAGATATGTTAAAAGGCGCTTTTTTTGAAAAATCCAAATAAGCAATTGAATCGGTAAAACCACTGACAGCTTTATGAGAAAAGTTATAATCTAATCGACCGGCTATTCCGATAAAAGTACCATCTCCATATTGAACAGTTACGGTACAGGATGCCGAATAACCACCATCCGCCGTAGTTGCGGTAATGACGGCTGTTCCTCCGTAATATACATATACTAAGCCTGTTGTTGATACCGTTGCAACGTTTGTGTTACTGCTTGTCCAAATAACATCCGAAAGGGAAGCGTTAGCAGGCGCAACGGTTGCTGTCAGTTGCAAAGACCTTTCATTACCGGTAAATGTTGCAGAAGTTTGAGACAAAGAAATTCCCGCAACGTGCACATTAATCTCCTTAATAGTTTGAAAATATTTCCATACATTTGCCGCTTTATACAGCGCTGTTGTACCCTTGGGAACAATTAATACGCAGTAATCAATCATATCACTAAATATATTGCTTGTGATAGCCAAAGGAATATCCCATTCTACCTCAATGGTTTGATATGAAAATATAAATGAAAATAAATGCGCTCCCAAATGAGTTAGACTTTTCGGCAATTTGATATAAGATAATTTATAACAATAGGCAAAAGCATAGTCTCCGATAGAAGTAACTGAGTTTGGAATGGTTACAGAAGATAAACCACTGCAATTGGCAAAAGCATAGTCTCCTATAAAAGTAACCGAGTTTGGAATGGTTACAGAAGATAAACTACAACCTGAAAAAACAGAGTTTCCAATAGAAGTAACCGCGTTTGGAATGGTTACAGAAGATAAACTATTGCAACCTGAAAAAGCATAGTCTCCGATAGAAGTTACCGAATTTGGAATGGTTACAGAAGATAAACGATAACAATAGGCAAAAGCATAGTCTCCAATAGAAGTAACCGAGTTTGGAATTGTTACAGATGATAAATACTCGCAAAGTTGAAAAGCGTTATTGCCAATAGTGGTAACTCCCTGTTCCATTACTAATGAGTTAATTGAGTCGCAGTTCCAGAACCAAGGCGTACTGTAATAATATTCAAAATCCTGCATAGCTCCCGCGCCACTGATAGTAAGCTTACCATTACTAAGCGTAGCTGTAACATCAGCCGCATTGGGTGAGCCGATTTGCCACGTTTGCCCGAATCCGGTCATAGCCCAACACGCCATAACCCCAAAGAAAAGAATTTTTTTTATCATGTTATTTAATTTAAATTGTTTATTTTAGTTAATTAGTAAATTTTCTATATTAAATGCAACCAAACGAAAAAAGCGTGAAATTGTTCGTAAAGTGCTTATTTTCAAACTCAGGCTCTGGTAAACCTTTCCCTTAAATAAGCAACGAACAATTCACGCCCGAAGACGTGAACCTTCCTATCCTTATTCTCAAGGGAAATTTACCAGATTTCGAGTTTGGAGAATAAAAGCTATAAGCTCAATTATTTTTTAATCAATGAATTAATTAATTTTATTACATAATCTTTATCTTTTTTCGTTTATTTTAATCTGACAAAGGTATAACTTTTCTTGTAATACCATTAGTTCAACACAATGATTTTTTACATAATTTGCTCATATACCTTTTCAGTGTTTTCATATTTTGTTCTAAATCTTCAAGTCTTTCGCTGTTCTGCTTTGCTCTCTCTATTCGCTCGCTCTACCTGTGCATCTTGATATACTGATATTTCAAATCATTTTCTTTGAATTGATTAATCGTTTCCCGTTGGTCGGCAAGCGCCCAAAATAATATGGAAATAATTATAACCAATGCAACCCATGAAAAGAAAAATCAATTGGCATGAATTTTGAAATCAATCGTATGCTTGTGATGATGTTCCACTGTCGTTGGTTTCATATCGTAATCTTTAACCAATTCGGGGTTCATCAGCCGGAGTTCATCAACCAACAGTGCGTAAAAGTCCGTTTCCTTTGCTAATATCTTGTATGTTTTGCGGCGGGGCATATTATTTTAGTTTTTACGTGCTTTGTCCCAAATTTAGCATATATTTGGGACAAAATTTTTCAATATTTAATACTTCTGAATCGTTCGTTTAATTCTCTGATTCTGTTCATTAGCTTATCAAATGGCAATGATTTACCATAAATCATATTTTGCATTTTTTCGTAATCCTTTCGCCACGAATCCATAATAAAAGCAGGCGGAATAAAATTGATTTTCCCCGGAACGTGCGTATCGTAATCTACTTCTTTCATTGCTGTCAATGTTCGCCTGTGCTCAACGATAGCATTATATAAATCCTTGTTGTTTAGCGCATCCTTAGCGTAATCGGTATCCATCAACTTTTCCAAATCGTAAATGTGGCGCGTCATTCTATCAACCCGAATCTTTTCGGGTGGTTTTTGAAATTCTTCATGCAACAAGAATGCTTTTTCAAGAAATGTTCTTTGCGGAATAACCGTTGGAACTATAAAATAATCATCGGAATAAGTTTCATTAGAAAAATAATCAGCAATGATTGAACGTAATTTAACATTTTGACTTGGCTCTATTAGGGAACGCGCTCCTATTTCAATTAGAATTTTATCACGAATATAGTCAGGTACAAACAACGATTTAAAGTGTATTTCAATGGTTAAAGGGTCTTTTGTTGAATCATCTGTTTCTTCAACAAATAAAGAATAACCGTCAATTCCATTTTCCTGAAATTTTTGATTTAACTCATACTGTAGCTTTTCTTTTATAAAAGAGCAAGATGCACGTCGCAAATTATTGATTTGCTTCTTTTTCAATTCTCCATCAAATCCAAAGAATTTTCTATCTATTGCAATATCAATATCTTCTGAAAAACGCTCAATCAGATTCCATGCCTTACTCAATGATGTACCGCCTTTGAAAACGATATAATTGGCACAGTCACATTCAAATAGAGCGCGCAATGTCATCGTAACCCACCAATCTTTTTCAATAGCCAAAAGCGACAATTTTTTTCTAATACTTGCCTGTGTTAAAATATTTATTCTATCTTTTTCAGATAGTTTTAAAAATTCATTCATAAAATTTGTTTTATCTTGTTGCGAATCCAAATTGGAGCTAAATAAATATCATGCAATATATTTTCCTTTGTTTCTCTTGATATTGATTGTTTTACCAACTTCATATCATTGTCAGTCACGGATTGTTCTCCTATTTCTTTTAGTGCGGAAACCACTAACATTAGAATCTCACTTTTAAAAGCTAAATTTTTGGGTACTACGTGTTTAAATGTAATAAACTGATTGTATATTTTAATTTTTCGAGGTGCGCCATCAGTATGGAATATAATATTTGTCGGGACTTGTGTTGATAGTCCTAACACATTTAAAGCATATAATCCTGTAGGTACTATTCTCGCTTTGTCTCGCCGGGCAATTTCTTTTGCAATATTTTCAACGCTCGGATATAAAATACCAAGACCCAATCTCTTATCTATTGAAGGATATAAATAAATTCCTTGTGCTAAACGAATTAACATGCCTGATTTTTCAAAACGAAGCAATGCTTTTTTAATAGCTTCGGAAGTACCAAAAGAAGTAAAATCATCTGCAAAATATATTTTTCCTCTTCTTCGACGTTTTATTTCGTTTCCTATTTTGTTTACAGTACTTTGCATATAAAAATATCATTTAATTTTGTCCCAAATTTACGATATATTTGGGGCAAAACAAAATTCAATCTCCGAAATTCGGTAATAATAAGTGAGGCGATAGACGCAGGGATAAATGGAAAGCCTTTACCCTTTCCCTAACATTTTATCTTTTTATAAAATTCACCTTCAACATATTACCTATTTATATAATCTAAAATTTTTCCGAAAAATACGCAATACTTCGGAAATTTTCGTCACAAAAATCCTGTATCTTTGTGACATTCTAAAATCTACTATCCGAAATTTGTCAGTAACGCTGCATTTTTGATTCGTTCTTCCTTTTCAAAGGATGCCAAATAGTTTTCAGTTGTTTTTAAATCGTTATGTCCTAAACTTTCAGAAATATAGGAAATGTTTGCACCTGAACGCTTTAAGACGGTCGCAAACGAGTGCCGGGCTGTGTACGTGCTAAGACCTTCAATTCCAATTATTTTCCCTATTTTTCTAAGATGTCGATTACAGTTACTGACAACATCTCTAATTCTTGTTTTTATTTGCATTGGCGTTTCATCGCCAGTAAGAAAATTGAAAATATACGCATTCGGACTCTTATCGGAATTGCACCACTTATCCATGATTGATTGCATTTCGTGTGTAATTAAAGCACAAATTCAGAACTCAAACCTGGCAGAAATTAGAAGATAACTTTGGGGATATGCTAAAGCCCGTCTGTTTTCGAAATGGCAGGCGGGCTTTTGAAAAAGAGAGTAAGGTTGTTATTCTTTCACTATTTTGTTAATTGCTACGCCATCACAGATGGTTGGTCAATACAGCATTCCAAACAACCATAATGGTATTTTATTTTTGTGTCCAATTTCTATGTCGTCTGAAACGATAAAACTATTCGGAATATCTTTTATTTGGTTAAAAGTTTTTGTTTTACCGCCAACTTCAAAAGTATATTTATCTGCAACAAAATCGCCGTGTTTTGCAAGATAAATATCAGTTGTTGCAGATACTTGATTTACAAAAAATGTTTCTCTTGCACTACCAATATTTGCAGTATCGCCAAATATATAAGCAAGATTTGTATTGTTCAATAATACTTTGTCGGGTTTAGTTAAATCACCAATGGTTTTATCTTTGTACGACACCAAATTTAGCAATTTTGCATTTGCCAATAGCAGCAAATATTTTACTGTATTGTTTCTGTTGGTGTCTATAGCATTGCCTAAATCAGTAATTTTAGGTGTGTATGGAACTAATTCGGACAACACAGCCAACAATCTTTTTATTTTGTACCGAGACGCAAATTCTATGTTTTCAACCGCAGGAATATCAACATCTATAACATTATTAATTGCCTCCTGTAATTTGTAATCGTATTTTTTTAGCCCTTGTTTATAGAACAAATAATATCCTGTTTTAAGGTATTTTTTAAACAACGGCATTATTTTTATGTTTTCAGTAAGTTTGAATGCTATATTTTGGTGGTTTTCGACAATATTCTGTAATGAATAAACAGGAAAATCGCCTATATTTTCAAATTTCAAAAATTCTCTGAAAGACAATCCTTCCAATGTTTCATAAACAACTCTTCTTGAAAGGTCTGTTGCTGATTTGTAAATTTGCAGCAGTGAAGAACCTGTAAATACGATTTTTAATTTAGGAAAACTGTCGTAGATATTTTTTATTTCTGTTGTCCAATTCGGATAATGGTGAATTTCGTCTAAAAACAAATGCGTTCCACCATTCATATAAAATTCGTCTGCTAATTCAAAAATTGTATGATTAGCAAACCAAGAATTGTCTAAACTTGCGTAAAGCGCTTCGTTTTTATTCTCAAAAGTGGCTTTTATATGTTGCAACAACATGGTTGTTTTTCCAACGCCTTTTGCACCGATAATGGCAACACACCGCTCGTTCCAATCAATATTCGGATATAAATATCTGAAGGTTTTTTCGTCTGTTTCTTGCAGTAACCGAAGATAAATTTTAATTAAACTATCCATAACTACATTTTTTAGGTTTACATATTTTCGACAGCAAAGATACAAAAAATGTTTTTAATAAATAGCAAAATATCTAAAAAACGTTTCTTAAAAATAGCAAAACAAGATATACAATGCTTTTTATAGATAGCAATAGCAGCGATAAATTTGCTATACTTCCGTTCGAATTTATTGATATAATAGCCAAAACAAAAAAAGAACAGCATTCGTTACCACCGTATAAAATAAAAAAACTATTTTTGTAGTATAAAACGGAAAACGGATGGATATTAATGATTTATTTTTATGCCCGGTATGCATGAATATTCCTGTCAATGAGCGGGAAAAGTTCCTTAATGAAATAACCTGCCAAACGAAGTTATTCAAAGAAGGAGAGTGGATTGCCCAGCAGGGCGATCCGGTCGATGCATTATACATTGTATTGAAAGGAAGCGCTAAGACCGAAATGATTTCCAATTCGGGAACGATAATCAGCATCGAAACCATTAGCGCTCCCAACCTGTTGGCGCCGGCATTCCTGTTTGCTGCCGACAACCGGTTCCCGGTCGATATTGTTGCGCTTGAAGACTGTGAAATTGTCCTGATATCGAAAGAGTCCATTGTAAAACAATTCTCCTGTAATGAAACGTTTCTGCAAGGATTTATGAAATTCAATTCCAATCGGGTACACTTTCTGTCCGAACGTTTGAAATTGCTTTCTACCAAGACAATCAAAGGAAAACTTGCTCAATACATATTGGCAAGAACCAATGACATGCACTTTACTTTAGACCGGAAGCTGACCGATTTGGCCGACTATTTCGGTGTCACCCGGCCTTCGCTCTCCCGAAGTCTTTCGGAAATGATGGATGAAGGGATTATCAGCTTAAAAAGAAAAAACGGGGTACTATTGGACCCCGTAAAATTGAAAAATTTGATTGCACAATAAAGCGCATTATTTCTTCACCCACTTCAAGCAAACAGGTTTATCCAGCTTGATTTCTTTTCCCGTAGCGTGCAATAATCCGGTTGCAGAGTCTATTTCATACAGTTGGATGTTGTTTGACATGAGATTGGCACACAACAGGAACTTGTCGTTCGGTGTAATAATAAAGTTTCGCGGATGAATTCCAGTCAATTGATAACCGATTCGCGTCAACTGTCCGTTATCGGGATTGACCGAAAAAATAGCAATCCCGTCGCCTTTCAAACGATTGGACGAATAAAGAAACCGCCCGTCGGAAGTCAGGTGAATATCGGCGCTGCCTCTCCGGTCGGTGGTTTGTGTGGTGTCGGAAACAACGGTTTGAGTGGCTTCTAATTTTCCTTCCTGATAATCGAAAACAGTGACTTTTCCTGATAACTCATTGATACAATACAGATATTTCCCGTTGGGATGGAAAGCAAGATGCCGGGGACCCGAACCTGAATCGACATTTGTTACATACTCCGGAGGCAGCACAAGAAATGAATCTCTTGCTTCCGGCTGTACATCGAAAGTATATATACGGTCTTTTCCTAAATCGGTCACTAACAATCGTTGTTCGTCGGGAGTGAAAACCGTGGTGTGAATATGCGAAACCGGAGTATCCGGAACATTCAAGTTAATATTCATGGATAACGGCCGAATGCTCCCGTCGGCAGCTAATGGAAAGACCGAAACGTTCCCGCCAATGTAATTCGCTGTTACAATGAAATCTTTATGCTTATTCATATTGATATAGCAAGGGGATGCCCCTTCTGCCGGCTGCGAATTCACAAAATGTAATACGCCTTTGCTTTTATCCAAGCGGAAAGCGCTTACGCCGCCTTCGGGCGTTTCATTCACCGAATAAACCATTTGTTCATCGGGCGATACCACCAAATACGAAGGATTCTCAATCTGTTTAATATCGCTTAAATACGTATAATCACCGGTTTTACTGTTGAAATCATAAACCGATATACCGGCTGTTGCTCCGTCTGAATACGATCCGACCAACAACAACCACTGATCATCTCCTGCTTTGTTAGAAGAAGAGCAACTCCCAAGGAACAGCATACAACTCAAAAAGAAAAGCAATTTTTGCATGGTAAATAACATAATTCAACACGAATAAACGAATGATTTCAGAATTTTTGCTTTAATCGAGTGGCTTCCAGTGTGGTTTTTCCATCGATTGCTTTTACGAAAGCTTTGAAATGAGGGCTATTGTTGTGCGAATCAATGGCTGCCTGCGATTTCCAGTTTTCAATAAAAACAAATTTTAACGGATTAGTTACATCTTCAAATACGTTGTACGAAATGCAACCCGTTTCTTTCCGGGTGGCATCTACCACTGCCTGGATGGCTTTTAATACCTCATCCTTTAACTCGGGCTTCGCCACCGTAACCGTAGCAACAATGGTAAGCTTTTCGTCTTTTCCTACTTGATTGTCGGTGAATGCACCGAATAAAAATAAGGAGCAGAAAATACTTACAATAACTCCTTTCATAAAAATGTTTTTCATCTTTTTACTTTTTATTGTCTTTTTTATTCGCCAAAGGTACGTATTATTTGTTTAAATACCAATTTGTCAAAGAAACTTTATTTTTAATCCGCTTGAAATTTCTATTTAATATTTCATCAATTATTTGTAATTTTACGGCAAAATATCTCCTTAATTAAATGTAAAAAATGATCAAGATTAAGTATAACCGAAAATTGGCTACTGTTTTCAATCGCCTTGCAAGTCAGCCGGCAGTAGCGCTTTTGTTCAACTTTCTGCTGATAATGGTAATTTTCACGTTATCGCGTGTTTTCTTTTTTTTCATAAACAAAAGTTACTTTCCGAATGTCGATACAGCGCATTTACTGGCTATGCTCCAAGGCGGAATACGCTTCGATTTGACGGCACTGATCTACATCAATATACTGTACATGGTGATGCAACTTCTGCCGTTCCGGTTCAGAAGCAACAACGCTTACCAGATAATAGCGCGTTGGCTATTTGTAATTACCAATAGCATAGCTTTGATTATCAACTGTATAGATATTCCTTATTTCAGATTCACCAACCGGCGGATCACCGGCTCCATCGTCACTGAATTTAGTAATGAAGCCGCTAACAGCATTTTTAAAATTTTATTTCGAGCCATCTTTGTTGATTACTGGTACGTTACGCTTTTTACCGTCATCGTGATGGTCATATTGGGATTGTGTTACCGTTCCCCTCGCAAAACAGCGGGTACCTGCCACCGGGGTTTTATTTATTACTTGGTTCATACCGTCGTGTTGATGGTATTTGGTTACTATTCGGTTATTGGTATTCGTGGCGGATTCGGCAAATATACGCGACCCATAACCATCAGCGATGCCAATAAATATGCAGATAACGGCACTGAAACCGCCATTGTACTGAATACCCCTTTTTGTTTACTTCGTACAATCAACAAGAGCGTTTTCAAAAATCCGGAATATTTTGATAGCGCAGCGACAATGACCGCCCTTTATTCGCCTTTGCATTATCCCCAACCTCAGGGTGAATTCAAACCGCTGAATGTGGTTGTCATTATATGGGAAAGTTTTGGAAAAGAAACGACCGGATTCTTTAACAAAGACCTCGATGGTGGAACGTATCAAGGCTTCACTCCTTTTATGGATTCTCTTTTTACGCAGGGTCTTACATTTAAATATTCTTACGCCAACGGTACCAAATCGATCGATGCCATGCCGTCGATTTTATCCAGCATACCCATGTTTGTCGAGCCGTTTATTCTCACTCCGTATTCGACCAACGACATCAGCGGCCTGGCCGATGCGTTGAAACAAAAGGGTTATTACTCGGCTTTCTTTCATGGAGCGCCCAATGGCTCCATGGGTTTTCAGGCGTATGCCAAAACTGCGGGATTTGACGATTATTTCGGCTATAATGAATATCCCGATAAAAATGATTTCGATGGAACGTGGGCCATTTGGGACGAAGAATTTTTGCAATACTTTGCAACTGAAATGGGTAAAATGAAACAACCATTTATAACATCGGTTTTTACAGCAACTTCACATCATCCTTTCCGTATTCCGGATAAATACAAAAACAAGTTTCCACAAGGGAAGCATCCTTTTTTTCAATCGATTGCCTATACCGATTATGCTATCCGGCAATTCTTTGCTAAAATGTCGCAATACAAATGGTATAACCAAACGCTTTTTGTCATTGTAGCCGATCATACCAGTGTATCCGTTCACGACGAATATTTTACCGGTCTCGGCCGCTATTCCGTTCCTGTGTTGTTTTACCAACCGGGCAGTGATTTGAAAGGGGTTGTCGATTCCATTCCCGTTCAGCAAACCGACATTATGCCTACCGTTTTGAGTTATCTGAATTTCGACAAACCCTATTTTGCCTACGGGCAAGATATTTTAACAACGAATGCCGTCGATAAATTTACGATTAATTACAACAATGGAATCTATCAGTTAGTGAAAGGAGATTACCTGCAGCAATTCGACGGAGAGAAAACAAGAGCAGTTTACAATTACAAGACAGATACTTTTTTGCGCAACAACCTCGCCGGACAGCTGGAGGAACAAAACGAAAATGAAATGCTGACAAAATCCATCATCCAGCAATACATCGAACGGATGATGGAGAATCAATTGAAAATTCAGGAATAAGAGAGAAATTCATCATAATGTGCATCAAATGAATATTGTATGAAAAATAAAAAATACCCGGGAATTATAAAGCCCCTTGTAGCATTTGTTTTACTTGGGCTAATCGTCTTTTTTTGCAGCAAAAACTGGACACGGTGGTTTGATAATCCCGTGGAACCTCCGTATGCAAGCAGCGACGTTCCACAGCGAATTCAACTTACATTCGGGAATGAAGGGCAATTCTCTCGCAACGTGAGTTGGCAATGTGGTGACACCTTGGCGCTATCGCACGTATTTTTTGTAAAATCGACCGGCACCGATACCACAGCGATTGCAGCCGCAGGAAAAGTCTTTCATACACAGGGGGGCGTAACGGTTTTGTATGAGGCCAAACTGACCGGTTTGACGGAAGGGGAATACAGTTACTGTGTCAGCACAGGCGATAAACAATCGGCCTGGTACGATTTCAAGGTAAACGCCGGCGACCGGTTCCGTTTTGTTTATATCGGTGATATTCAAGATACCATCGGAGGCGCTGCTAAAAACCTGTTTTCTGCCATCAACCGGAATGAAAAGGAGGCTGCTTTCTGGGTTCTGGGAGGCGATGTCGTAGAACGACCGCATGATCAATATTGGAACGAATATTTCACATCCATGGATTCGATTACTCAAACCATGCCTATCATTGCCTGTCCCGGCAATCACGAATACCTCAAAGGAATTTTCGGCAAACTTGAAGAACGTTTTGTTTATCACTTTTCGTATTTCGTGGACAGCCGTAGCAACGGAAACGCTGTTTTCGAAACGCGGTATGGCAATACCGCTATCATTATGCTTGATTCCAACCGCGATACTTGGACCCTTCTTTCTCAACGCCGTTGGCTCAAACAGGCGCTGCAAAATGCGCAGGATGCCCAATGGAAAATTGTCGTTTTGCATCATCCGGTATATTCGGTTCGCGGCAGACTTCGGCATTTCTTCATCCGGCACCTGTTCGACCCATTAATCCGCGAGTATGGCGTAGATATGGTATTGCAGGGACATGAGCATTGCTATGCACGCATGATCACCAAAGATGAAAACCAAGCGCTTACAACGCCGGTATATGTGATCAGTCAAGCTTCACCCAAAGATTACCGTATTAATTTTAACAAAAAATACGACCGTTTCGGCAATGGGATGCGGTTTTATCAAACGATTGATGTCGCTGGAGATACACTGTCGCTTAATGTTTATACGGAAAATGGAGAACGATATGATAGCGTTTGTATTGTCAAAAGCGACGGCAAGTTGCAGGTGATTGACGGAGCAACCGGCCAGCCCGAACATCTCGACCTGACTTTGTCTCGTGTTCAAGGGGTAAAACCGGCCGACGAAAAGGACTATCGCAAAGAAATAGAGACCCGACTCTCGAAAAACTTCTAACGTCTTGTGTCTCGTGTCTAATGTCTTGTGTCTAACGTCTCATGTCTACTGCCTACTTCCAATTCAAGCAATTCACCGTCTATCATGATTTATGCGCCATGAAAGTGGGGGTCGACGGCGTACTTTTAGGCGCTTGGGCTGATTGCCGGAATATCCGCTACGGTTTGGACATCGGAACTGGTTCGGGACTGATTGCTCTGATGCTGGCGCAACGCTCGAAAGCGTTTATTCATGCCATTGACGTGGATGAAAATGCCTGTAAACAAGCGGAAATCAATTTCAACAATTCGATCTTTCACGACCGGCTAAGTATTGAATCCGTTGCCTTTCAAGATTTTTTATCTTCTACCCGTTATGATTTGATTGTTTCCAATCCGCCCTATTTTGCCCGTTCGCTGAAGTCACCCGATAGAAATCGCAGTATGGCCAGGCACAACGACCATTTACCGTTGGACATTTTAATAAAAAAGAGTGCATCGCTTCTAAGTCTTCAGGGAAAAGCAGCATTCATCATCCCTTACGACCAATGGGAGGCAATCCATGCATTGGCTGTCGATAATCGATTGTTTCTTTGTCGGAAGACCGAAGTTTCTACCCTGCAAAATCATCCTCCCAAACGTGTTTTGCTGGAATATTCGCTCATCGACCGGGGCCGGACGGAAGATAGCTGGTATATCGGAGCAACAAAACAAACGTACAGTGATGAGTACCGCGCTTTGACCGGAGACTTCTATTTGTGAACCCGGTTATTCACGGCAATCAAGAAAATCTATGAAAATCAAGGTTCGGACTTTATCGAATTGATTTCATCATCCGTAAGAAAATCGCCGGCTTGAATCACGATCGTATGTGTAAAGGTGACCGATTGGCCGGGCGTCAAACGAAGGGTGAAGAGAGGCGCCTCTTTATCAAACACCCTGCTTCCCATATTGTTCGCCGCAAAGAGCCCGTAGCCGCGTGCATGCGAGTGGGCTGGATATCCCGGATTTTTCTCGTTGTCGATAATCGCTATCGAGATGTCTTCGCCGTTTTTATTCGCAGAAAGACATACCCAGCGTGTCGGCTTACCCCATACATCGTCCTTTTGAAGACCTTCACTGTTTCGATAAACACCGTTCACTCCTTCATTATTCATGCTGGGCACTTCCGTTGGATTACCTTTAGCGTCAAGAAAAATTTCAGGCGTGGTGGATGGTTCTTCAAATGCTCTATCGACGCGAAGCCCGATCAATCCTTCCTTGTTGTCGTTGAAGACGACGGGAATTTGCGCCGTGAGTTTTGTCGTATGCCGTATAATACGGCGATTACCTTCCCCGCTAAAAGTGTAGGTGGTTGTATCTTTGAGAAGCGCTTTCCCTTCGCTGTCAATCCAGTCGGATGCGGTAACGAGAATGCCTTCCTCTGCTCCGCTCTTCGCTTCAAGGATTTGCAGGTGTTTTATGGAACCGTATCCTGATTTTTGATCGGCAGGGATGGCATACGAATTATTCCAAAAATCGAGCCCGTTCACATCACCAAAATTGAACCACAGTCCTACCTGGTGCGGATGATCGATGCGTTCATTGGGTCTCGGCTCAAGCGGAAATCCCCGGGTAACGACCGTACCCGTAGAAGTATAAATTGGGTACAGTACAGGCTTTTCCATGTTGTCGGGATAAATATAGGAAGTAAATAGCTTTCCGTCATAAAAAACATCTACTTTCTTACCGGCCGGATCGGAATGTAGCGTGATTCGGTCTTGTCCCTTACAGCAGGTAAAGACGGCGGCGGCAGTTGCGATAATCATTGCTTTGATAAATAATAGTTTCATAGATTTGTACGATTTAAATTTTGTCCGGTAATAAATAAGGAGAGCGATACTGCCTTGTAAGCATGTTGTTGGCATCTTCGTCTCCTGTAAAACGTTCTGCTACGGGGTCGAAGGTAAGTTGTCGTCCGAGCCGGTATGAAATATTACCAAGGTGCGCAAGGGCAGAAGCAAGGTGTCCGGTTTCAACGGGGCCATTCTGCAGGCTCATGTCGCGGTTGCGTATGGCTTCAATCCAGTTCTTGAAATGCAAAGTGAGTTCATCGGGAGTGGTTTTCGATGGCCCTTTCTCGCGTTTTTCCCCTAAATAGGTTTCATACGTATCATATCCTTTGATCACCATGTATCCCTTATCGCCGTAAAAAATATTACCGACTCCGGCGTCGTCTTCGAGGTTTGTACACCAGTTTCGTACTTCAAACTGAATGATTTTCTTTTCTTTCGGATAGTGATAAATCGATGATTGTATTTCAGGCACTTCCTTACAATCGTCCCAAAGAAATTTACCACCCATGGACGTGATCCGTTCAGGCAATCCCACGTCTAATCCCCACATGCAAAGATCCGTTTCGTGTATCCCCTGATTACCTACGTCGCCGTTGCCGTAATTCCAGTGCCAATGCCAGTTGTAATGAACCAAATTACGAGTGAACGGAACCATAGGAGCGGGTCCGCACCAGAGATCGTAGTCAAGTCCTTCCGGTATTTTGGAAATTCCCTGGTTGCCGATGTCGGGTCGCCAGCGGAAAACGAGTCCCCGAGCCATGTAAACCCGGCCGATGATCCCGTTGCGTAGCAATTGAATGGCTTCCCGAATGGCTTCCGAACTGCGCAACTGTACTCCATGCTGAACGATCCGGTTGTATTTGTAGGCAGCTTCGATGAGCTTGCGTCCTTCAAAAATGTTGTGGGTAGCCGGTTTTTCCACATACACATCCTTTCCGGCCTGGCAAGCCCAAATAGCTTGCAGTGTATGCCAATGGTTGGGGGTGGCGATGGTAACGGCGTCGATGTCCTTTCGGTCATAAAGTTTACGGAAATCCTGCTCGATATCCGGCTTTTGCTTGTAATTCGTCTCAAATTCGTTTGCCCGCTTCTTCAATACCTCCATGTCGGGGTCGCACAAAGCGACTATGGAAACTTCAGGTATTTTCATCAGGGTTTCAATATGCGATTGCCCGCGCCCGTTGACTCCCAGTACGGCTATTCGAACACGGTTATTTGCTCCGAAAGCTTTCGAGGGAATTACTTCAGGCGTAGTCAATTTACTTACGGCTCCCAACGTGCTGGGAGCAACCAAACCGACTGCTGCTCCGGATAGAGTAGCAGCTAAAAACTGTCTTCTGGATGTTGTTTTCATCATATTATTTCATTGTATCAAATTTAACCACAAATCTACAAAAAATAAAAATAACAATGAACCATAGTAAGAAAAAAATTTATAAATATTTTCTTAAAATATTTGTAAAACACACACGAATTATTAAAAAAAATAAATAATTTTGCAGACGGATTTAGCATATTTATACAGAATGATAACTAAAAATAGACGATTAGCAATTATAATGGAGTTAGTAAACACGCATTCTCCTAACAGTCAAGGTAAATTATTGAAACTTTTACACGAAAGAGGGTTTCCAATCACTCAGACAACTTTATCTCGAGACATCAAGCAGTTAAAAATTAGTAAAATGCCGGACGAAAAGGGGAATTATATTTATATGACTCCTCTTCAGGAAAACGATTTTTCGAACCGGTTTTTTGTTAAAGACAAAGTACCCTCGTCCAGTCGGGGATTCCTGTCTTTTGAATTTTCCAATCAGCTGGGTGTCATCAAAACCCGTCCCGGTTTTACAAGTGAACTTGCTTCCGATATCGATCATCAGGCTTCGCATTTTATTTTAGGTACAATCGCGGGCGATGATACCATATTGCTTATTCCACGGGAAGGCGTAAACAAACAAGATATTTTAGATGTACTGGTAAGGATTATTCCAGGATTCAAAAGAGAGAATGAAGAATTAAGAATCTCAAAGTAGGAGTTTCGTATACGATGGCCAAAAATCAAATTGAAATTTTAATTGCCGGCGAAGAACATCTCCGGTTTGTTCCTGTCATTTTACAAACGATAGAAAATGCAGCAAAAGTGCGCGGCACAGGTATTGCCAAGCGTACACCCGAATACCTTGAACAGAAAATGCGCGAAGGGAAAGCGATTATTGCTTTGGTTGATCATGAATTTGCCGGATTCTGTTATATTGAAAGCTGGGGAAATAAGCAATATGTAGCCAATTCGGGACTGATTGTCGTCGAAAAGTTTCGAGGACACGGCTTAGCCCGGAAAATTAAAGAAAGATCGTTTCATCTGTCGCTGGAAAAATATCCAGGCGCCAAGCTTTTCGGGTTGACATCGGGAGCTGCCGTGATGAAAATAAATACCGAACTGGGATATGTACCCGTAACATTTGCCGAGCTTACCGACGATGAAGCTTTTTGGCGTGGCTGCCAGGGCTGCGTCAATTACGATGTTCTGTTACGAACCAACCGTCGCTATTGCATTTGTACGGCCATGTTGTATGATCCTTCTACCCCTAAATCCCCTAAAGAGGACTTGGAAAAGAAATGACCTTGGTTTCAATTATTAAGAATATAAAATAAACAGCAATGAAAGAAAAAGTAGTGTTGGCATTCAGCGGAGGATTGGATACATCCTTTTGCGCCATGTATTTATCAAGAGAAAAAGGATACGAAGTTTACACAGCTTTGGCAAATACAGGTGGATTTACGGACGATGATTTGAAACGTGTCGAAGAACGAGCATATCGTCTGGGCGTGAAAAAACACGTGAGCATCGACATCACCCAAGAGTATTACGAAAAAAGCATCAAGTATATGATTTTTGGGAACGTGCTGCGCAATGGGACGTATCCCGTTTCCGTCAGTTCGGAACGAATCTTTCAAGCGCTTGCCATTATCAATTATGCCAAGGAGATTGGTGCCGATTATGTAGCGCACGGAAGCACAGGCGCAGGTAACGACCAGGTTCGCTTCGATTTGACTTTCGATGTGTTAGCGCCTGAAATCGGAATCATTACGCCTACCCGCGATCTGGCGCTTACCCGCGAATACGAGATCAATTATCTGAAGGAACACGGTTATGAAGCCGATTTTACTAAAATGGTCTATTCCATCAACAAGGGGCTTTGGGGAACCAGCATTGGCGGAAAAGAAACATTACAGTCCAATCAAACCTTGCCTGAAGAATCCTATCCTTCTCAATTGCAGGAAAAAAGTGAAGAAACACTGACAATTGCTTTCACAGAAGGCGAGATATCTGCCGTGAACGGAAAGCCGTTTTCCAATAAAGTGGAAGCGATTCAAGAAGTGGAACGGATCGGGTCGCGCTACGCCATTGGTCGCGATATGCACATCGGCGATACCATTATCGGTATCAAAGGGCGCGTGGGATTTGAAGCCGCCGCTCCTTTGCTCATTATCAACGGACACAAAATGCTTGAAAAGCATACGCTTACCAAATGGCAACAATATTGGAAAGACCAGGTCGGCAATTGGTACGGCATGTTCCTGCATGAAGCGCAATACCTCGAACCGGTGATGCGCGACAGTGAAGCTTTCTTACAAAGTTCGCAACGCAACGTGACAGGGACTGTGATTATTCACCTTCGTCCTTATAGCTATACGCTGGTTGGCGTAGAAAGCGATTTCGATTTGATGAAAACCGATTTCGGAGAATACGGCGAGATCAACAAAGCCTGGACTGCCGACGATGCCAAAGGATTTACGAAAATTACGGCTATTCCTGTGAAGATTTATCATGCCGTTCAAAAAAGGAATGGTAAATAACGGTTGTCATTGCGGGCTTGACCCGCAATCCCCTGATAGAAGGAGCAAGAGATGAAATTGAAAGTTGGAATCATCGGAGGAGCGGGATACACTGCAGGCGAATTGATTCGTTTGTTAATCAATCATCCCGATGTAGAAATAGGTTTTGTCCACAGTACGAGCAACGCGGGAAACCCGATTGCCAATATACACGAAGGGCTTATCGGAGAAACGAATTTAGTTTTTTCCGATACGCTTTCATTCGACGGGATAGACGCTCTTTTTCTCTGTTCGGCGCATGGCGACAGCCGGAAGTTTATGGATACGCATCCGCTTCCGGAATCCTTAAAAATAATTGACTTATCGACTGATTTCCGGCATAAGGATACCTCCGGCGGATTTGTTTACGGCCTACCCGAACTGAATAAGTTCGCTATCCAAACCGCTTCGTGCATTGCCAACCCCGGCTGTTTTGCAACGGCTATCCAATTGGCTTTATTGCCTTTGGCTGCTAAAGGTTTGCTAAAAGACGACATACACATCCATGCCATTACCGGTTCAACCGGCGCCGGAGTGAAACCCGAAGCAACCACGCATTTCAGCTGGCGTGCCGATAATATTTCCATTTACAAACCGTTTGAACATCAACACCTGAAGGAGATAAAGGAATCGTTGCGGCAACTGCAACCCGACTGGTCGTCGCAACTCCACTTCATTCCGGTACGGGGAAATTTTACGCGAGGAATTTTCGCTACCGCCTATAGTGCTTGTGATTTGCCTTCGGGAGAAATAAAAGAACTGTATTCGGAATTTTACCGCGATGCGGCATTTACGTTTATCGCAAATAAGAATCCCGACTTGAAACAAGTGACGAATACCAACAAATGTATTCTTTATACCGAAAAGTATGACAACCGATTGCTGATCGTTTCCCTCATCGATAATCTGCTGAAAGGCGCTTCGGGACAAGCAGTGCAGAACTTCAACCTGATGTTCGGATTGGATGAAAAGACCGGATTGCAACTCAAAGCGAACGGGTTTTAGGTTTTTCAAAGTAAAGCATGTAGCGTCGTGTGTCTATCGCCGTGATATTCCAGTACCGACCGTCTATCGTTACCTTCGCCGTTGAGCGCAGAAAGGGACCGTCTCTGTCATTTCGGCTTGATGCTAAAAAAACACCGCGGTGAATGGTTTAAATCACCGCGGTGATTCATCCATCTCACCGCGGTGATAAGCTATATGCACCGCGGTGTTTTTTTTTCACTCTTTTTTATTTCTAAAATCTTTAATAATTTTGCATTTTCAATTCAATAAATCATTTAAATGTCCAAACAATGAATTTTAATCAATTATTCAAAGAAATTCCACCGGAAGAAATGAGCGACAATGTATTTACGCTGACAGGGAAAATTTTTCCGGTGATTACCGCCGGCAACGCAGAACGTTATAATTCCATGACAGCCAGCGGCGGTGGTCTGGGACTTCTTTTCAGGAAGCCAGTCGCATGGTGTCTTCTTCGCGCAGACCGTTATACGCTTGAATTGATCCAGCAGGAAAAAACCTATACGATGTCGTACTTCCCGGAGGAATATATGGAACAGGTGCTCTTTTTGGGAAGTAAATCGGGAAGAGCCAGCGAAAAAATGAAAGAAGTGGAATTGACAGGCATTCAAACGCCTTCCGGAAACCGATCTTTCCAAGAAGCCCGACTGATTATTGAATGCGAATTAATGCAAATCACTACTCCCGCCGTCAATGATTTTTACTCGCAAGAAGCGAGGGACTATCTCACCACGACCTACAAAGATGCAAATAATATTCGCAAATATGTTTTTGGAGAAATCATGCATGTTTGGATAAAGCAATGAAAATAAAGCCTTTTTAAGAAGAGGCTGTCTCAAAAGCCTGTCATCCCGCGCTTGACGCGGGATATCCTGAAAAAACAATACTTATTATCAGGGGATTGCGGGTCAAGCCCGCAATGACATAATCGTTAGAAAGACTTTTGAGACAGCCCCTTCTCTAAATACTCTATTGCCAATCAATAATTAATAATCTTCAGTTCAAAATAAGCTTGCGGATGGTTACAGACAGGGCATTTCTGCGGAGCCGTTTCGCTGTCTACAATGTGACCGCAGTTGCGGCAAATCCAAACCGATTTTTCCTTTTTAGTAAAAACAGCGCTATCTTCAATGTTTTTAAGCAGTTTACTATAGCGTTCCTCATGTTCCTTCTCAATTTTACCAACCGATTCAAAAAGAAATGCGATGTCGTTAAAGCCTTCTTCACGCGCTTCAGCCGCCATGCGTTTGTACATTTCGGTCCACTCATAATTTTCTCCTGCCACACAGTCTTTTAAGTTCTCGGTGGTAGAAGGAATATCGCCGTCGTGCAACAATTTGAACCAGAGTTTTGCATGTTCTCTTTCGTTGCCTGCCGTTTCTTCAAAGATAGCCGCAATTTGTTCGTAGCCTTCTTTTTTCGCTTTGGAAGCATA
>Ga0123357_10002061_pt1 | contig 22048 bp, 13 predicted proteins | sample TergutEmb28metaG_FD_89873 | JGI IMG/M metagenome (GOLD analysis project Ga0123357, IMG submission 89873) | Embiratermes neotenicus P4 segment gut microbial communities from Petit-Saut dam, French Guiana - Emb289 P4 | ecosystem: Host-associated > Arthropoda: Insects > Digestive system > Gut ... | reverse complement strand
TCCGCATTGGGCGGTCATCCATGCGCTCCGTTGGCGCGCTTTTTCTTCAACCGAATCCGACGATTCCCATCCGATAGCGGTAGGATAAATCAGCAGGGAAGCTCCGGCTAAAGCCATTAAGCGGGCGGCTTCGGGATACCACTGATCCCAGCAAACCAAAACGCCTAATTTTCCTACGGAGGTTGAGATGGGCTGAAATCCCAAATCGCCGGGCGTAAAATAAAACTTTTCGTAATAAGCCGGATCGTCGGGAATATGCATCTTCCTGTATTTTCCGGCTATGGTTCCGTCTTTTTCAATCACAACCGCCGTATTGTGATATAAACCCGGAGCGCGCTTTTCGAATAACGACAGAACCAGAACTACACCCAGTTCCTTAGCTAAATTTCCGAACAGTTCCGTAGAAGGTCCTGGAATTGTTTCAGCCAAGTCAAATGCCCGGATATTTTCCGTCTGGCAGAAATACAAGCTGTTGTGTAATTCCGGTAAAACGACTAACTGTGCGCCCTGCGAAACGCAAATACGGATATTTTCTATCAGCTTGTTTTTATTCGCTCCGGTATCGGACGCATTGGATTGCTGTACTAAACCTGCTGTTAAATTCATACTATCTTTTTTTATTACACGAACCCTATACGGTTCCGTTGATTAGTATTCAGTTTTTCCGATTGGCAAAAACGATGCAAATCGGAAAAGGATAAAATGTCGTCCTGCAAAATGTTTTCAACGGTATATTTACGGGAAATATTCTCAATTTCGCCGCCGCTGAAATCATACGTATCAGCCAATTCCTTTGCCTCGTCGGGCTTCAGCGACGGAATAAGCGTTTGCCAGATTTCTTTTCTTGTTTCCGCCGCCGGTTTCCGAAATTCAATTTTATACAAAAAACGGCGTTCAAAAGCGTTGTCTAAATTACCGGTCAAATTGGTTGTGGCAATCATTATCCCGTCTAATGTTTCCATTTCCTGCAGCACAATGTTTTGTACGGCATTCATTGCGCTATCCGCACTGTCTCTGACATCTATCCGTTTATTAATTATGGCGTCCGCTTCGTTAAAAAGCAGAATCGGGGTTAGTTCACTGTTTTTTGAATATTCACGATAAAGGTCGAAAACTTTCTTTATCTGTTTTTCACTTTCGCCCACCCACATACTTTTGGTTTCGCTGATGTTCACCATGTATATATTACGATTGGTTTGTCTTGCAATCTGATACGCAGTTTCCGTCTTACCCGTGCCGGGAGCGCCATAGAAAATGCAGGCAAAGCCTTTCCGCATTCCTGCTGCAACCAACCGTTGCTGAACTTCAATAAACCGCTCTTTATTCAACAATTTGGTTAAAGAATTGACCTGCTCGCGTTCTTGCGGATTATAGAAAAGTGTTTTGGATGTTATCTTTTTATAGTCAATGATATGATTAACTTCTGATTTGTATTTTTCGGAAAGATTGTTCGCCGTATTTTCCGTTGTATTTTCCGTCGTTTGCGTTTCTTTACTTTCAGGCAAAATATCGGAAAGAAAAGTTTCTTTTGCTTTTGCAGTTAAACAATACCGGTTTTTGCTTGATGCATCAATCGTTTGAATATATTTACAAGCGAAAGCCGGATGTTTGCCCTGCAACATCAACAGGCGCGCTTTCCGGCAAAGGCTTTTATCATCGAACAAATCTTCAATATCGGATAATTCAACACAATCCGTGTGGTTATTCACTAATATATGGAAAAATAACAGTAAAATGATTTTTTCTTCATTCGTCCATTCCAGCGCTTTGAAGTTCATCGCTAATGGAGTTGTATTATTGACTATCAAAGCGTTTAATTTAGAGGATAACATCGTGAAAGACAAATTCGTATCATTAAAATAGTCGTTCATCTTTTCAAATAATTCTTCACAGGGCATATCAGGCAGAGCGTGAAGAGGTATAGCAGCTGCTTGAGGGATATTTTGCTCTGATTTTGCAGTTTCCAATATTCGGGATAGTTGTTCTTCCGAAATTTCGTTACGTGCATACAACAATGCCTGCGGATTTGTTTGTATCACTCTTTTATCAATTCGGGAATGAAGCGTTAATCCTTCCAAATTAGAGCAGCGGCTCAATGCCACATACACTTGCCCGTGAGTAAAAGCCGCTCCTACGTCGGCGATGACGCGGTCGAAAGTGAGCCCTTGACTTTTGTGTACCGTGATTGCCCATGCCAGCCGAATGGGATATTGTGTGAAAGTGCCGATAACTTCTTCTTCCACTTTGTTTTTCATCCGATTCCACGAGTAACGGATGTTTTCCCATTCTTCCAAATAAACAGTTACAGTTCCCGCATCAGGTATCGTAACGTAGATATATTCTTCCTCAATTTTGTCAATCTTGCCTATGGAGCCATTGTAATAGAGGGGCATATTATTTCTGACGAACATCACTTGCGCTCCTTCTTTCAGATGCAGGCTTTGATTAGTCGGCATAATTTCTTCAGGAAAAATACCGGTAACCTGGGCTTCAAATATTTTTTCTCCTGCAGGTAACTGTAACAGTTTGGTTCGATTGATCGTATCGACAATGCGGTTATGGGTTGCCAAAGTGATATAAGTTGAAGATTCCGGCGGTTGAAAATCGGGCAACCAGCGCGATTGCAACAATGCTAAATCACTTTCATTCACAGCATTGATGCGAATATGATTTAACAGTTCGATAAAGCGGCTGTCTTTTTGGCGGTATATCTTTTTAAGTTCAAGATAGACAGGCGGATTATCCTGTATCACTTGGGAATGAAAGAAAAACGGACTGTCGTAGAATGTCTCCAAAATCTTCCATTCTTCATTGCCGACGATAGGCGGTAATTGAAAAGCATCGCCGATAAGTAACACCTGCAATCCGCCAAACGGCTCATTTTCGCAATCGCGTAGCCAACGCAACAGTTTATCAATGACGTCCAGCAAATCGCAGCGCAACATCGAAACCTCATCAATAATCAACAACTCAAGCGTCCGGATTAATTGCAACTGCCTTTCGCGGAAGTTGAAAAAATCAGCAATCGTCCGCTGGTCAGGTTCATCTTTCGCCGCTTTTCGCCGCAAGCGCGTATCGTCGGGAGTATAAATGCTTCTGCCTATATGGAAAAAAGAATGAACGGTTTGTCCGCCGGCATTGATAGCCGCCACTCCGGTCGGCGCAAGGACAACCATCTTTTTTTCAACGGTTTGACGAATGTATTTTAGAAAAGTGGTTTTCCCCGTACCGGCTTTTCCGGTCAAAAACAGGTTTTTATTTGTAAACCGGACAAATTCAACCGCCTGATTGAACGCTACGTTATTATCGTCTAATTGAATATGATTTACTTCCATTATACAAATTCTTCTGCGTGGCTTGAGAATACAAAGTCCATTTATGCTAAACAAATTATATGCTTACAAAATTAACGCTTTATTTTGATATATAGAAAAAATGCCTGGATTTAGCCGAAGAAGCGTATTTTTTATTATCTTTGCATTTAGAAATAAAATCATAGATTAATGGAAAACAACACTCAACTTGAACTCGCCAACAACCTGATAAAATATACCGGTACGCACTTATTTCTAACCGGAAAAGCAGGCACAGGAAAAACAACTTTTTTGCACACTCTCCGGGAAAATTCCCCCAAAAGAATGATTGTAGTTGCGCCCACAGGAGTGGCTGCCATTAACGCAAAAGGAGTTACGATTCACTCATTTTTTCAGTTAAATTTTGCGCCTTTTGTACCGGATACAAAACCGGCCAATGAATTTTTCCGTTTCAGCAAAGAAAAAATCAATATCATCCGTAGCTTCGACTTGTTGGTTATTGACGAAATCAGTATGGTCAGGGCTGATTTGTTGGATGCGGTAGATTATGTCTTGCGCCATTTCCGGCAGAATGAACAGCCTTTTGGAGGCGTTCAACTGCTGATGATTGGCGATTTGGAACAGCTGGCGCCCGTAGTGAAAGAGGATGAATGGCGTTTGCTGAACGCTCACTATCAATCTCCGTTTTTCTTTGAAAGCCAAGCATTAAAGAAAACAGCGTATGTATGCGTTGAGTTGAAAACCGTGTATCGCCAGTCGGATGAGAATTTTATAAACATGCTGAATCGTATTCGTGAAAACAGAATTGATAATGCTTTGTTGCAGGAATTGAACAAAAGATATCAGCCCGATTTTAATCCCGATAATGAAGAAGGTTATATTACGCTGACAACGCACAATAACCAGGCGCAGCGAATCAACAGCAATAAGTTATCGAAAATCAACGGCAAAAGCTATATCTATGAAGCAAAAATATCAGGCAACTTTCCCGAATACTCTTTCCCGACCGATGAAAAATTAGAGTTGAAAAAAGGCGCTCAAGTAATGTTTGTCAAAAACGATCTATCTCCCGAAAAGCGTTATTATAATGGAAAAATTGCCGTTATTACATCTATCTCCTACGACAGGATTGAGGTTCAAAGCAAGGACGACGAGTCTCCAATTGTGGTGGAAAAAGCCGTATGGAGCAACATGAAATATTCCATCAACCCCGATACAAAAGAGTTACAGGAAGAAGAAGAGGGCGCTTTTGAACAGTATCCGCTCAAAACGGCATGGGCTATCACGGTGCATAAAAGTCAGGGCTTGACTTTCGAGCGGGCGATCATTGACGCCAACGCTTCCTTTGCTCACGGGCAGGTGTATGTAGCCCTAAGCCGCTGTAAATCGTTGGAAGGGCTGGTGTTGAGCTCCAAGGTCAGCGCCAGGTCTATCATTCGCAGCGGAAGTATTGACGCCTTTGCCCGCCAGACGAAAGAAAATGAACCGGATGAACAGCAGTTTCAAAACCTGCGGCGGGAATATTTTGTAAAATTGCTTTTTGAACAGTTTTCATATCACCCGATTCAAGCGCGTTTCAATACCTTGCGCTGGTTATTGAACGAACATTTCCGGAATCTTTATCCCGAATTAATTAACCAATACAGGCAATCGGAAGAGCTGTTTCGGAATGAAATCCTGACTGTTTCCGAGCAATTTCAATCGCAATTGCAACAAATTCTTTTAAAAACGGAAAATCCCGAAAATGACGGCTTTTTACAGGAACGAATAAAAAAGGCAGCCGTCTATTTTCTGGCAAAGAACAAACTGATTTTACAGGAATTGTTGAATAAAACCGTCATCGAAACAGACAATAAGGAAATACGAAAAAGAGTAAACAACGTCCAGGAACTATTACAAGCGGAGGTACTGCAAAAACAAAAAACACTGGAAATTTGTTTGGACGGATTTACCGTACCCTGCTATTTGAATGCCAAGTCAAAGGCCGCAATTGAAGAGGAGAGTCCCAAACATCAAAAAAAGGAAAAAACAACAAAAGATACACCTTCAAAAGTATATGTTCCGCAAGATATTTTTCATCCGGAGTTGTACGAACAACTTCGCAGATGGCGCATCAAGCAGGCGCAGGAGCAAAATGTACCGGCGTATGTTGTTCTGTCTCAAATGGCATTGATCGGTATTACCAACCTGCTTCCGCAAGATTCGGCGCAACTGCTGCAAATTCCAGGTGTAGGAAAAGCCACTTCAGAGCGTTACGGCGAAGATGTTTTACAGATTGTGCAGAAAAGTATTCAACAGTTTGGATACGAAGTAAAAGAATTTGTCGTCATACATAATCCCGAACAGCAAACCCAAGCCAAAATCAACACCAAAGAACTGTCATTCACATTGTATCAACAAGGCAAGAGCGTAGAAGAAATTGCCAAAGAACGTTCGTTAGTCGTCTCAACGATAGAAGGGCATTTGTTACCCTACGTCCAAAACGGTGAAATTCCGATCGAAGCATTCGTCGTTCCCGAAAAAATAGAGCAAATAAAGCAGGTATTGCAACAAAACCCCGATGTAACTAATCTTTCGGAAATCAAAGCTATTTTAGGCGATGACTATTCTTACGGAGCTATTCGAATGGTGCAGGCGATGCCTCGGTAGCCAGCGGATCTTTTGCCGCAGGCGCCTCTTCTTTATATCCCAACGAAATTGCTTTTTTCAAATCATTCTGAGCGCCTGCGGTTTCGTGAAGCAGGAGCTTGGCGCGATACCTTATTATATAGAGATACGGTTCGGTAACACTATCACCCGCCAAACGAATGGCCCGGTTGATGTCGGAAGAAGATTTTCCAGGCCGGTTCATTAAAAGATACAGTTCTGCCCGGCCGGCATACAGACTGGAATTTTCCGGTTCTTTGTCTAAAAGATAGTTGTAAATCTTTTCCGCTTCTTCGTAATCGCCTCTGAACTTGGCTAAGGAAGCAAATCCGATACGGGCGTACAAGCTGTTGGGATTCAGTTTGAGCATTTGCCGGAAATCGATTTCAGACAAATCGGTATTCTTGACTTGTAAATACAATAAGCCACGCTGATACAAAGCTTCTTCATTATTGGGAGCTTCGGTTAGCAACGCAGAATAGTCGATAATGGCATTTTCTGCTTGCCCCATTTCGGCAAACAGCGAAGCGCGCGATTCAAGAAAAACGAGCTGTTTCGGAAAAGTTCCCAATGCTGCCGTATAGGACAGGAGCGCTTGATCGCGTTTACCCAATCTTCGCTGGATAGTTCCCAGATTGTTTAATAAGAAAGGATTCAGGGGATTGTCGGGTTCGCTTTTCAGTGCCGCTTTGAATGCCCTCTCAGCAGAATCCAACCGGTTTTGTTTCATGTAGTCGAATGCTAACGAAATTTCATCTGCGTAGGTTTGAGCCTGCACGCCCATGCTTCCGAGCAAGAAAAGAAGCCCTGCTATTCCTGCCCGGAAAAGTTTTTTTGAATAGGATTGATTCACTTGCTTTATTTGGTGGCTTCTGCCGGCACTATGAGTTTGTACCCTTTCCCGTGGATATTCATAATTTCCACCCGTTCATCATCTTTTAGTAATTTCCGAAGTTTGGTGATATACACATCCATGCTGCGAGCGGCAAACTGATAAAAATCAGGATGAGGTTTCCAAATGGTATTGACTGCAAATTCCCGGTCTAAAATCTCATTCTGATTGATACACAGGTGGGCAAGCAATTCGCTTTCTTTCGTTGTGAGTTTGGTCGCTTCCTTACCATCGCTCAGCGTTTGTTTTTGCGCGTCAAAGAGGAATTTACCAATATGAAACAAGGTAATTTCCTTGTTTTTCTTTCCGTTTATCCTTCGCAAAATAGCTTCAATACGCAACAGAAGTTCTTCCATACTGAAAGGTTTTGTCAGGTAATCGTCAGCGCCGACTTTGAACCCTTCCAATATATCTTCTTTCATATTTTTAGCTGTCAAAAAGATAATCGGGATTTCCGAATTTATTGCGCGAATATCCTGAGCTAAAGCAAATCCGTCTTTCTTTGGCATCATTACATCGAGGAGACAAAAGTCGTATTTTTTTTCAGGGAAAGCTTTTGCTCCTACTTCTCCATTGGGGAATAAATCGGCATCGAAGCCCTTTGCCTGCATGTATTCTCTTAAGAGCATTCCTAAATTTTCGTCGTCTTCACACATGAAGACTTTTACTTTTTCTTCCATAATCACTTATTTTATTACGTTTAATATTACTATTTCATTCTGTTATCGAATGTATGGCAAGCTGATGATGAATTTGGTTCCCACATTCCATTCACTCTCCGCTTTGATCGTTCCATTCAGTTCTTCTACAATTTTCTTTACGTAAGCCAGCCCTAAGCCGAAGCCTTTCACATTATGCACATTTCCCGTATGTACCCGGTAAAAGCGGTCAAAGATCTTTTTCAGATTGTCCTTTTTTATTCCGGTTCCATTGTCCCGAATGCTGATGCAAATCTTATCGTCCACATTTTCCGTTCGGGCGACTAATAGCAGGGGAATATCAGGATTCCGGTATTTCACCGCATTTTCCATCAGATTGAAGAGGACATTGGTGAAATGCATTTCATCGACATAAATCATTGATTCGACGGCTTCTAATTCCAATTCGAGCGATCCGCCGCATTTTTCTACCTGAATATCGAAAACTTGCGCAACGTTGAGCAGTATATCGTTCGCATCCAATTCTTTTATTTTCGTTATCGAACGTCCGTCTTCCATCAACGACATCTGCAACACTTTATCTATCAGAAATTGAAGGCGCTTGGTTTCGTCGGTTATCGTCCGTGTTATTTTGTTAAAAGAAGCCGATTTACTCAGCGACCCCGATTGTTCCAGAGTCGTTATCAGGCTTTCGTCGCTCAACATCTGACCGGCAATAGAAATACCGGCAACCGGTGTTTTCAACTCATGGGTCATGTTGCTGACGAAATCTTTTTTCATTTCGGATAAATGTTTTTGCTTTAAGATAATATAAAGTGTTATAGTAAACACGACCAACAATAAAGCCGAAAAAATAATCGAAGGGATAATGAATTTAATGGAACTTAACATCATTTGGCTTTTCGTCGGAAACACGACACGTAAAGTATACAGCTTGGAAGCCGGATCGATGGGAAACAGGATCTGGGAAAAAACTTTTTTCGGATCGACTATCTCGAAATCCGAACTCTTAAAAGCAATGTTCCGATTATTATCAATGATTTCGTATTGAAAAGGAAGAGCGATGGTATTGTTCGCCAATGCCGTTTCGATCTGCGTTTTTAATTGCTTGAAATCGATCCTTTCTTCGATCGGTCTTTCGTCGGATTTCAACATTTGACGCATCATCACTTCGCTTAGCAAATTTTCACTGTTGTAATAGCGTTCGTACAACGATTCCTGCATGGATTGCGACAGTGATTTCAGACTGCTTTTTCCCGCTCCGCGTATAGTGCCGCTGTATTGGATGCTTATCGAATCTTCCATGCTGAAATCGGGCTGAGATGCCCATTTATCCGAGCCTTTCATGAGCAGTTGCCTTTGATTTTTCACTAAAATATTATCTATCGTCGAATTACTTTTGTTTCCTTTTTTTCCAAACCGTATGATTTGATCTTTCAAAAGCTGAGAAGTTTCATCCAATTCCAGGCTATGAGATACCTGAAACAAACTTCGCTTGACAGCATCCTCGAACTGTTCGTTCTGATTCGTTACGATTTCGTGAATATAATTTACCTGCAGGAATAACAATCCCACAAAAGCAAAAATCATAACGCCCACAAGTAATCCGATAGCCGATCTTCTCATCTGTAATCAGTGTTATAAATCATAAGACAACGTAACCGTTTTTTGGTTTAACATTTATCAAAAAAAAAAACAAAATACGGATTGAATAAAAATGAATACTTTTAACAAAACGCTGAAAATACCAATTTATTGAGTGAAATGTTAAAATTTTTATTCGTTTATTTTCAGATTACTTAGCAAAGCCACATAGCGTGGGATGGCTTCCGTAATTTCCGAAGGGAAAATAAATTCATCCGCAGTGTGGGATCGGGCGGAATCACCCGGCCCAATTTTTACCGAAGGGAAATGCATCAACGCCTGATCCGATAGCGTGGGTGAACCGAACGGTTTCATACCCAACTCGATTGCCCGCCGTACCAACGGATGTTCCGGCGCAATTCGCGATGAATTCAAACGAAAAGAACGCACCCGTACCTCAGCCCCGCAAGCGCCCGACACGACTTCAAAAAGCGTTTCATTGGTATAAAACTCATTGGTTCGAATATCGACCATAAATTTACATTCGTCGGGAACGACGTTGTGTTGTATTCCCGCCTGAATGCCGGTTACCGACATTTTCACCGCACCTAACAAGGGACTGACCAGCGGGAAGCGGTAGTTTCGAAACCATTCGATCACAGGAAGCGCTTTGTAAATGGCGTTCTCACCTTCTTCTCGAGCGGCGTGGCCGGCTTTTCCCCGAACGATACCATCTAAAACCAGCAATCCTTTTTCGGCAATCGCCGGTTGCATGCAGGTAGGCTCGCCTACTACTCCCAAATCGATGGGGGGTAATTCGGGCAAAACGGATTCTACGCCGTTCTTCCCCGATATCTCTTCTTCGCAAGAAGCCAAAAAAATAAAATTGTTTTCTTGTTGACCTTGGGTTAAGATCAAAAAAGCATAAAGTAGCGAAACCAACGAAGCGCCGGCATCGTTACTGCCTAAACCGAAAAGCTTACCCGCTTCTTCTTCCGGTTGAAAAGGGTTCTTCGTCCATCCGGCCGCCGGTTTTACCGTATCAATGTGTGAATTAAGGAGTATGGTTGGCTTTTGGTCATTCCGCTCCGGCGACACAAGCCAGACATTATTTCCTTTCCGAAGGGGAGATAATTTCATCTCTTTCAACGTAATTTCCAGAAAGTCAGCCAGCTGATTTTCTTCTCCACTGATGGATGGTATGGAAATGAGCTGTTTCAATAAACCCACGGCATTGTGATGAAAAGGAGTATTGATATGCATAAATAGTCATAACTTTACTGCAAAGTTAGAATAAATATTGTATATTTGCACGAAATTATTATATTTAGAATGGAATATTATCATCTTTCACAGTTAGTTCAACAACAAGTTCTGCAGTTTGGAGACCAGGAAGCATTAAAAACGCGCGATAAGGCAACCGGTGTCTGGTCTTCGATCTCATGGAATTATTTTTTGGAAAAAATCACCTCCGTTGCCCGTTCCCTGTGCCATAACGGCGTCAAGCCACATTCCAATATCGGCTTATTTACACAAAACATGGTCGAATGCTTTTATATCGATTTCGGCGCTTTTGCTAATCGAGCAGCGGTAGTACCGATGTACGCCACGTCGTCGATTCCGCAAATAACGTATATGATTGAAGAAGCCGAAATTCAATTACTGTTCGTTGGCGAACAGCCGCAATACGATAAAGCATGGGAAGTGTTCCAAAACAGTAGTGTCCTCAAGCAAATCGTCATTCTCGATCGAGGGGTGGTCAAAGCTCCGGCAGACAAAACATCCATTTATTTTGATGCATTTGATTCACCGGAAAATCGTTCGCCTCAAGACGAGATAGAAGTGGATAAACGAATGAAAGAAGCAAAAAGCGAAGATGCCGCTCATATTATTTATACTTCGGGAACCACCGGCGAACCCAAAGGCGCCGTGTTAACGCACAGCAACTATATTGAAACGTTCAAAGAGCACGATGTGGCTATGGCTTATCTTCCGCAACGGTTTCTTTCGATCAGTTTTCTGCCTTTGGCTCATATTTTTGAAAAAGCCTGGTCGATATATTGCCTGCATCGGGGCGGCACGGTAGCTGCTAATCTGGATCCAAGAGAAATAACGACATCCATTACGGAAATCAAACCGGAAGCGATGTGCAGCGTGCCCCGTTTCTGGGAAAAAGTGTATGCAGGTGTCCGGGAAAAAATCGACAGTTCGAATTTCATTATGAGAGCCGTTTTTCAACATGCAATTCACATAGGGAAAGCATATAATCTTGACTGTATCAATGCCGGGAAAAAGCCTTCCCTGTTTCTGACCTGGAAACATTATTTCTATTCGAAAACGATTTATGCCATGTTGAAAAAAGTGCTCGGTATAGAAAGGGGAGTGATTTTCCCCTGTGCCGGCGCTATGCTTTCCGAACATATCGTCCGGTTTTTGCGTTCGGTGGACATACCTTTGGTAGTTGGTTACGGATTGACGGAAACTACGGCGACGGTCAGTTTCTTCCCTCCGGTTGATTTCGAATTGGGAACCGTAGGCAAAGTACTCCCGGAATTAGGTGTCCGCATTGGGGACGACAATGAAATCCAGGTCAAAGGGAAATCAGTGATGGTCGGTTACTATAAAAAACCGAAGGAAACGGCGGAGGCATTCACCGGCGATGGTTGGTTTCGAACCGGTGATGCCGGAAGTTTGACTGCCAAAAACGGGATTATCCTGACGGAAAGAATCAAGGATTTATACAAAACTTCCAATGGGAAATACATTGCTCCGCAACAGTTGGAAGGTCGCTTGATGGATGACAAATACATCGACACGGCTATCATTATCGGCGATCAGAGAAAATATGTGACTGCTTTGATTATCCCCGACTTTGATGAACTGAAGAAATATGCTTCCGGGCATGGGATTCCTTTTGAAAATGTTCGTGACTTGTGTGCCAAGCCTTCCATTATCGAATTGTTCGACGCTCGTATCGGAGCGATACAAAATGAGTTTGCCAATTATGAGCAAATCAAGCGATTCACCTTAATGCCGGAACCTTTCACCATCGATTCGGGCGAATTAACGAATACGCTCAAAATGAAGCGCCTGTTTATCGTTGAAAAGTACAGGAGCGTTATTGATAAGATGTATAGCGAATAAATTTTTCATTATATGTCATTTTATATTTCCCTTTGCGTAATACAACATATCCTGCGCCGCGTCGTGTGAATGCAAAACAGGAAAAAAGGAATGCACGCATTGAAATACGATTTATCGAACTCGTCTTCGAACAGGACGGAACTCCATCCGTTTTTCCATCCGATACGGATACCGACCGTGAGAATAAGGGCAAACAAAAACAGACCGGCCAGAAAATACAGGTCTTTCATCTGCCGCCAGGTACGAGCAGCATAAAGCAACAAGACACCTCCCATTACCATGAGCAAAGCGCTTCCCTGCCGCGTTTGTTGAAAAAACGGATTGTATTCGGGATGTTTCAATAGACTGTGTTCGCCAAAAAGAAACGGTAAAAAAGGAATGAAAAAGCAAGCCGCAACCGTTAGCGCAAATCGTATCTTCTCTTTTGCCGGAAAATGGAGGAATAAGGGGAAAAAATATAAAGCCAGCGGAATAGCCACTAACAGTTTGGTGCAAAGGAAAAGTCCGACTATCACCGCTGTCAATATTTTATGCTTATCCCAATAATCGGAATGATAAATATGAGCCGTTAAAAATACGAATAACAAGAGCATGTTGCATAACAAATCGCTCCTCACGGCTATCTCCCACCAGAATCCGGGCGAAAGCGCCAGCAAAAGGATCATTCCACCGATGTTCATTCGGGTGCGCCAGTAAAAAAGCGCAACAAAGAAAATCAGCAGACAAAATCCCTGTCCGTAGGCCGTATCGCCCATCAGGTAAAAAGGAAAGTGAAACAATTGCCATACGGGAAAAGGCGAAGCATAGGTATTCATGTGCGTAAGCGTACCGTAAGGGAATCGCCCGTTTTTCAGATTCTCACTCCAGAAAGCCAAAGCCGACCAGCGGTCGACCCGCACCGACCAGCGGTCGATGTGATGCCATAAAAACAATGCAAAAACCAGAATGGCGAAAGCCAGCAGTAAGAAAAAATAATTGTTTTGTTGAATGCGGGTACGCGCTGTCGCCTTGTAGATTCCAATAACTATCAGCGGGTAAAAGACAAGCAGGTATCCCGGTTTAATTTCAGCATAAGGATTATACTTGATACAGAATATCACATTTACAAAAAAATAAACCGCCCAGGCGATACTTGTTTGCAGCGAGTTAATTCGCGGAGAGAATCTATTCTTAGCCGGCATAATTGTTTTATTACCGGACAAAAATAATATAATTTTTACATATAAACTGCGTTTAAATACTATTATGGAACATCAATGGGTTTTTGCTACAAATAACGAGCACAAATTAGCGGAAGTCAGAGCAATGGCAGGCTCCGATTTTTGTGTATTATCTCTTAAAGATATCGGCTGCTGCGACGATATACCCGAAACGGCCGATACATTGGAGGGCAATGCCTTGCTGAAAGCGCGGCATGTAAAAGAAAAATACGGTTACGACTGTTTTGCCGATGATACCGGATTGGAAATACGGGCGCTTCACAATGCCCCCGGCGTTTATTCGGCACGCTATGCCGGAGAAGCAAAAGATGCGAAAGCCAATGTGCGCAAAGCGCTGGACGAAATGCAAAATCAATCCGACCGTTCGGCACGCTTCCGCACCGTGATTGCCGTGATTATCGGACAGGAAGAATATCTTTTGGAAGGAGCGGTCGAAGGGATGATTATCCGAGAACCGCGGGGCGAAGCGGGATTTGGTTACGATCCGGTTTTTGTTCCCCAAGGCTATACGGAAACGTTTGCCGAAATGCGCGCCGATGTGAAAAATGCCATCAGTCACCGCGCCAAAGCCATTCACAAGTTAAAACAATTACTCGATGCGAAACATCAACTATAAAATAGCAATGGTTTGTTGCGGACTGCTCCTCGCCGGAACGATGCAGGCGCAAATAGGTACATGGAAATCCTATATGGCTTATTTTCAAGCAACCATTGTAACGGAAACTCCAAATTTAGTGTTTGGCGTTTACGACGGCTCCCTCCTTTCGTACCGTCCGGAAGATGGAGAAATACGAACCTATTCGAACCAAAACGGACTGCACGATACGAATATCCTGCAAATGGCTTATCATCCGGGAGCGAAAGCGCTGATTCTGGTTTATAACAATGCCAATATCGATCTTTTTTACGGCGACAATGATGTTTATCCCATTACTTCCATTAAAGACTATCCGTACATCCAGGATAAAACAATATACAACCTGGAAATCATTGGCGATTACGCTTATCTTTCCACTGCGTTTGGAATCGTGGTTCTGGATGTGAACCGGAAGGAAATCAAAGACACCTATCGTTTGGGAATCGCTGTCCGTTCGGTTTGTCAAAACGGTAATTATCTGTATGCCGCTACGTCGGATGGGGTTAAAAAAGCGTTAATGACATCGAACTTATTAGACAGGGAAAACTGGACACCGGCCGACGAAGCGCCCGCAACGCCCGGCGACATCACGCAATTGCTGTTCTTTCAAGGCCAAATGGTGTATGTTTCGGGGGATACCGTTTATTATGTGACTCCGGACGGAAAAGCGACATCGCTGGGACTGAATAACGTCAGGTATATGAAGCTGCTCAACGGCCAATTGGTTGTATTGACGGATTCCAATGTGTATTTCTATTCCGGTTTCACAACGTTTACCCAGGTTCCGCTTTCGGCTTATTATGTGGATTGCATCAATACCGGGAATCAATACTGGCTGGCTTCCGGCGAGGATGGATTAACCGGCTTTACCAAATTGCCCACGACTTCCGATTACACACTGACCGTATCCGGTATCAAAGCCAATTCCCCCAAAAGGAATCTGAATTTTTACATGACTTTCCAGTCTAACAAATTGTTAATCACCGGAGGCGGAAAAAGCTCCGACCGCTTATATATTCCCGGTACGCTAATGGTTTATGAAAACGGGCAATGGTACAATTACGACGAAAACGCCGTTTCTGCGAAAACAGGGCTTCCCTGCCTTGATTTCGTGTCGGTCACCGTCGATCCCTCCGACCCGATGCACTACTTCGTCGGCAGCTGGGGGGAAGGATTGTATGAATTCAGGAACAACGAGTTTGTGAACTTATATTCGATCGCCAACAGCAGTTTACTCTCGGCGATTGCCGGCAGCAACCGGTATGTGCGCGTTGACGGACTGGTTTTTGATGCAAACAACAATTTATATATGGTGAACGGGGGCGTTTCCAACGGAGGGCTGACAATCTTTCTCAATCAGCAGGACTGGAAAACGTTTAACAACTATCCGCCTTTGATTTCTTCCGACCCCGACCGGATACTGATAAGCAATATCAATCAAAAATGGTTCAATTTCTTTCGAGGCGCCCGTACGGGAATCATGGTGCTGGATGAGAACGGCACGGTGGGCGATCCGTCGGACGACCAATATGCTTATTCCGGTCATTTTGTTGACCAACAGGGCAGCGATGTCTCTGCAACGGTCTATCTGGCAATGGCCGAAGATCAAACCGGGCTTATCTGGGTAGGAACCGATTACGGCCCGATCTTCTTCTCTTCCGCCGATCAAGTGAACAGTGGTGTTTGCAGCCGGATTATTTCAGTCGATGCCAATGGAAACGGCTATCTTGCGCTTGAAGGAATAAAGATTACCTCGATTGCCGTCGACGGTGGCAATCGCAAATGGTTGGGAAGCGCAGGATCCGGTGTGTTTGTCATCGATCAGTCCAAGGGTTCGGAAACCACAATCGAAAATTTCACGACCGACAACAGCTACCTGTTGTCCAATTCTATCAATTCCATAGCCATCAACAATGCTACCGGCGAAGTGTTTATCGGGACAGATAAAGGCTTGTGTTCCTATCAAAGCGAAGCAATTGAAGGAAAACCCAATTATTCATCCGTTTACGCCTTCCCGAATCCGGTCAGGCCCGACAGAAACAGTCAAGTCGTCATTACCGGTCTGATGGCCAATTCTACCGTCAAAATTACCGATTTAGCCGGCAATCTCATTCAGACGGGAGCCTCCATGGGTGGGCAATACCGATGGAACTGCGCCAATCGCAACGGCATCCTTGTCAAGGCCGGTATTTACCTCGTTTTCGCTTCTACTCCCGAAGGAAATCAGGGGGTAGTCACTAAAATCATGGTCATCAGGTAAAGTAAAAATCACTCGCTTCTATTTTCCGATGTTTGAGCTTGCTATACCTCACGCGTTATAAATTTCTTGAAAATTTGTAACATATATTATTTTTTTAATGTAATTTTGCGGCCAAAAAACAGATTTTTGATAAAATATAGTAGGGCAATAGAATTGTTTAAGACAAAAAGCTTATGAAAGAAGCAAAGAAAAATTGGAAGATGTACCTTCCTCTTACTGTCGTATTTATTGGAATAATTGCAGGAAGTATTATTTGGTATTTAGATTATGCAAGCTATTTGCGAACAGACGACGCGTACGTAACATCAGACAACATATCCGTAGGCGCTAAAATTTTAGGACGCATCAGCAAATTGTATGTAGATGAAGGCGATTCCGTTCGTGAGGGACAGTTGGTTGCCGAGTTGGACAGCATGGATTTACTGGCGCAAAAGCAACAGATCATAGCATCCAAATTGCAGACCGAAGCGTCCCGGTTGCAGTCGGAAGCTAAATACGAATGGGATCAAAAAGGAATCAAAGTATTGGAAATCGCCAACCAAAAAGCGACGGAGGATTTCCAACGCGCCCAAACGCAATACGCCGGTGGAGTAACGACCAAAGAACAATTTGAACATGCGCAGCGTGCCGCTGAGACCACGCAAGCGCAATTGGATGCTGCCAAGGCGCAGCTTTTGGTTTCGAAAGCGCAAATTCATACGGCCGAAGCTACCATTTCCGAAGCGGAAGCACACATCGGCGTCATCAATTCGCAATTGGATAATACCCGCCTGTATGCGCCAACTACGGGTACTGTTGCCAAGCGATGGCTGTTGCCGGGCGACGTGGTTCAACCCGGACAATCGATCTACTCCGTCAACAATACCCGGAAGTTTTGGGTTTTAGTCTATCTGGAAGAAACGAAAATGGAAACCCTGCATCTGGGACAAAAGGTGAAATTCACGATAGACACCTATCCCGGCGTTGAATTTACGGGGAACGTATTTATGGTAAGCCCATCGACGGCGTCGCAATTTTCATTGATTCCGCCCAACAATGCCTCGGGCAATTTTACGAAAGTAACCCAACGCGTACCCATCAAAGTTTCGATTGATGCCGTTAATCAGGGAGATCTTTCTTCCTATCGATTCAGAACGGGAATGTCGGCGGTAGTCCGGATAATTAAAAAATCATAATGGAGGTCTCGGTTATACATCGTATTCGTCGCAGTCTTCGCAGCCGCAGTTCGTTATATCACCCTCAAAGTCCGTATTACAAATGGTTTGTGCTTGCCAATGTGATGTTGGGAACCTTCATGGCCGTTCTCGACGGTACGATTGTCAATGTAGGTTTGCCCAAAATCATGGCTGCCTTCGGCGTTAGTTTGGACACTATTCAATGGGTGATAACGGCTTATATGCTTGCCATGGCTGCCATGTTGCCTACTTCGGGATGGCTGGCCGACAAGTTCGGCTATAAAAAAGTCTATTTCTGGGGATTATTTCTATTCACGACCGGATCGCTGTTCTGTGGAATGTCGAACGATGAAGTTTCGTTGATATCCTCGCGCATCATCCAGGGATTGGGCGGCGGTATCGTACAAACGCTTGGGATGGCCATTGTGGTACGTGAATTTCCACCTACCCAGCGTGGGGTTGCCCTCGGATTCTGGTCGATAGCCTCGGCAGCTTCCGTTTCGTTCGGCCCGCTTATCGGCGGCTATTTGGTGGATAATTACGGATGGCAATTGATTTTCGATGTGAATATACCCGTCGGTTTTTTTGCCTTGCTGTTTACCATCATCATTCAACGGGAAGTGAAGAATTCGAATACGCGAAAGTTCGATTTGCTGGGGTTCATTTCCGTAATTACCTTTTTACCGGTATTACTGTATGCCTTGACGGAAGGAAACTCGGCTGCCAATGCCGAGGGCTGGAGCGCTCCTTATATACTGCTCTGCTTTGCCATTTCCGGTTTGGCGCTGGTCATTTTTGTGACTCGCGAACTGACGACTTCCCATCCGTTGATTAATCTGCGACTGCTTGGGTATCATAATTTTGGATTAGGCGCTATTTTTATGATGATCTTTGGAATGGGGATGTTCGGAAGTACCTTTCTGCTTCCGCTTTTCCTTGAAAGCGCTATGGATTATACGGCTTTACAATCGGGAGCGGTCTTCTTGCCGGTGGGTATCCTGCAGGGAAGTATCGCTCCGCTTGTGGGGATTACTTCCGATAAAACCAATCCGAAGATTCTCCTTTTCATGGGGATTTGTCTTTTATCGTCGAGTTTTTTCGTCAACACGGGCTTTTCGTTTATGTCGGAACATCCGTCCATCATGCTTTCGCTGTATTTGAGAGGGTTGGGGATGGGAATGATTTTCACGCCGCTCAATTCGTTAGCCCTGTTGAATATTCCCCGCGAACAAATGGCGCAGGCATCCAGTATAATGAATACCATGCGGCAGATTGGGGGAAGCTTGGGAATCGCTGTTTTTACTACGCTGCTGACGGCACGTACCAGTTTCCACAGCCAGGTATATGGACAAGCCATTAACTCACAATCGGACGCTTTCAAAGATGTTACTCAAAACATGGCTTATTACTTTCAGCAACACGGAGGAAGTTCATTTGCCACCGCTGTGAAGCAAAGCCAGATGGTGGTAGCGTCGCATGTGAATACACAGGCATTTATTGACGGCATCAACGACGACTTTTGGATTGCCTGTTCTATAACTATCTTAGGTTTAATTCCCATATTGCTGATGTATTCGCGACGGAAAGTAGTTGCCAAGATAAAAGACAAATAGACAATAGACAATAGATAAAATAGTAAATAGTAAATAGTAAATTGATAAATAAGCATAGTATGTACAAATCACGATATATCGTTTTTTCCCTGTTCGTATTTCTGTCCCTTAGTAGCAGCCGAGCACAGAATATCGCGCCGGACGACTCTTTAGGGTTAACCGCCATTATCCGGCAGGTAATCAGTAATTATCCGTCCGTAAAAAAAGCAGAACAGGACATTGAAGCGGCCAATGCCCGCATCGGATTAGCGAAGTCCGCCTATTATCCTTTAGTCAACGTATCGGCAACATATACACGATTAGGCCCGACAACGTCTTTGTCGATTCCAAGCCTTGGAACCTTTACGATGAATGCAGCGGATAATTACGACATGGCTTTGAATTACAACCAGGTAATTTACGATTTCGGAAAAACATCAGGGAAAGTGGATTTGGAGAATCAAAACAAACAGTTATCGCAGCTTTCCATGGAGCAGTTAAAGCAACAGCTTTCACTTTCCCTGTTGAATCATTATTACTCCATTCTATATTTGCAGGAAGCAATTACAATTAAAGATGAAGAACTGAAGACTTTAGATGAACATTTGGCTTTTGTGCAAAAACAGGAAGCTACCGGTTCGTCCACTCAATATGCTGTTTTATCGACACAGGTACGCATTTCGGCAACGGAAAATCAGAAGATTGATTTGCAGACTTCGCTTCAAGTTCTTCAGGCACAGCTAAATTCTTTCATGGGAAATCCACAGGAACAATCATTGACCGTCAAAGAAGAACTGTTACAGCCTACGGTATCGGAAGCTACGGATAAGCTCATAACCACTGCGTATCAACAGCGGGAAGAGTTGAAAGTGGCGCATCAACGTTCGGAAATTGCTTCTACCCGCTATCGTTTAGCCGGTATTGCCAACAATCCCGAATTTGACCTGTTTGCCGCCGGAGGTTTTAAGAACGGCTACATTCCGGATCTCAATGTATGGAAAGCAAATTATGTTGCCGGACTAAGTTTCAAATTACCGATTTTTGACGGGAATAAGGTGAAATATAACCGGCAACAGGTTCAAGCGGAAATGAAAAGCATAGAACAGGATACGGAATTGGCAAACCGGAACATCGCCAATGAAGTTGTAGAAAACAAATCAAATGTGGATGCCTCCCTGAAGAAAATCCGGCAGCAGGAGCTGCAGCTCAAGCAGGCTCAACAGGCGTATGAACTGGCTCAGGTAAGTTTTCAAGCCGGAACCATTACCAACCTCGATCTGCTCGACAGCGAAACAGCGTTGGCCGAAAGTCGTTTAACCTTGATGAAAAGCAAAATTGATTATACCGTCAGCTTGCTGAAACTGAAAATTGCGACGGGGGAACGGATTTATTGAATGGAGAATTGAGAATGGAGAATGATTTGTCATTGCGGGCTTGACCCGCAATCCCCTGCTACCCCTTTGACACGGCTGTCATTGCGGGCTTGACCCGCAATCCCCCCTTACCCCTAAATCCCCTAAAGGGGACTTTGGCGCAGTGAAATATACAATCTCACTGCGCAAACTCCCCCTTTAGGGGGCTGGGGGTAACATCAAATGATAACTAATTTGTATTTGCGTATATTTGCGCCCTTTGCGTCATTTGCGTTCAAATCCACTTTCACCACCAGCACCTGCTGCCTCAGCAGCCCGCTAATCTCCACCCGGTTGCTTCCGTCTTTCACCTGTTTCAGCAATTTTCCGGCGAGGTCGTACACCGCCACGCTCCGGATGGGTGTATCCGATTTCACCACCGCATTCCCGCCTTGCGAATAGACAATGACCGAAGGCGTTCCCTCCGCTTCCATGCCCGTGGCCGGATTGACGCCGGCATCCTGCGTAACCTGGACGGTTTTCTCTAAAATTCCGGGCAAGCTGATCGTGAGCAGCGCCGTGCGCGGAGCAGCGGTTGGATTGGCATCGGCCGTCACCGTCAGGACGATGTTGGGGTTATCGGCTTTGAAATCCGATACCGAAGTCGTCAGCCACGAAGCGTTGTTATCGAGCGACCATACCGAGTTGCAAGCGAGCAGGAGCTGTTGCGTTCCGCCCGAAGCGCCGAAATTCAATCCACCGGACGATACCGACAGATAGGGCTCTACCTCCACCGTGCAGGGATCGCTCACAGCGCCGTCGCAGTTGGCGTCGCCGGAATATTCCGCCGTGAAGGTGTAGCCGCCTTCATCGATGGGCGGGGCGATCGTGAACGTCGCCGCGCCGTAGCGGTTCAACGGTTTGGTGGCGAGGACGTCGCTGCCTTCCATGAAGGTGACGGTGCCGGTCGGGGCCGGATTCAGACCTGCCCCTGCGGCGGATACCACCGTGGCGGTCAGGGTGACGGTGTTGTTGGTATAGCTGCCGCCGGTGGCGGTCAGGCTTAGCGAGGGCGTCATCTTGTCCACCGTGTAGCCGGTGATGCTTGCGGTAGCTGACGTACGATTCGCATCGCCGGCAAACGATGCGCTAAAGGTGTAGCTGCCGGCCGCCGGGCCGGCGACCGTGAAGGTCGCTTCGCCGCCGGCGTCAGTCGAGGCGTTGAATCGCGAACCATTCACCGAAAACGTGATCGTTTGTCCATTCAGAGGCGCACCGGCGAGCTGTGCCGTCAGCGTGACACTGCCGGGCCAGGTTTGTCCGCCGGACGGATCGGCCGAGAGCGTGAGCGTCGGCGATATGGTAAAGTTTCCTGTAACGCTGTTAGTTACATTTGAGCTGTTAGCCGTTACTGTTACCGTTGCTGTCCCCACGCCCGTATTGTTGGAGTAAGATATGGAATAGTCCGATGACGGAATAACATTGTTTAAGCCGTCTGTCACCTTAACGCTTGTCGGGGTGATTGCGCTTCCCGTATAAGTGTAAGACGACGGGGTGCATGTTACTGTCGCGG
>Ga0123357_10002060_pt1 | contig 22051 bp, 19 predicted proteins | sample TergutEmb28metaG_FD_89873 | JGI IMG/M metagenome (GOLD analysis project Ga0123357, IMG submission 89873) | Embiratermes neotenicus P4 segment gut microbial communities from Petit-Saut dam, French Guiana - Emb289 P4 | ecosystem: Host-associated > Arthropoda: Insects > Digestive system > Gut ... | reverse complement strand
GTTAATAGAGAGCTGTCGTTACAGTCTCAGGCAAATCCCATACTTGCATACGGGGATTACCGGATGGTTACGTCCATAATACGCAATCCTGCCAATCCTGTAAATCTTACGAAAATCAAGGTTCAGAAATCGCCCTCCAGCCCCCGCTTTTCCCCAATCGACTGTCATCGATTCCGGTCGATGACCACAAAATACGCCCCCATTCTCCGAAGGAGATAAACGTGAATAACCCCGTGCAAGCGTAGCGCAGCTCGGGGTAGCGAATCATCTCCCCCCGCCTCCAACCCCGTCAGCAGGTTGAACCTTATAAACTAAAGCATACATTAAGGTTCCTCATGAAATCAAAATATATCGGGGCTTCGCCGCTCCGGATAACACGCTTATCTCATTCATCCGACGTTTCACGTCGGGCTACCAAGATCAAATCCGTTCCGGATTTCATTCTTCTGTTTTTACGTTGTGCCTTCATGTAGGTGTTTCATACCAGCTATTAATAACGTTAATCTTACGTTATTTTTACCTTAAATCCCTCATCCACCCTTCCCTGTCTCAATTCTTTATTGTATTTTTGCCCCAGCATTTAACAACAAAAAAGGCCTAACAATGATGAACACAATTTTTTTCATCGCCCACAAAAACGACCGCCCGCTTTGCAATAAATTCCTGCGGACGCATGTACGGGCGTATTGCATACGCCCTGATTGCATACGCCCTGATTGCATACGCCCTGATTGCATACGCCCCGTATATTGCATACGCCCTGATCGCATACGCCCCAATCATCCTCCCCTCTTTTTCGAAAACCTCCAAACCGCAGAGCAGGAAATTACAGCCCGATTGCAAACAACAGTCTTCAACAAAAACGCTTCCTGCATCGCTCTCTTCATCAATCCGGTAAGCAAACGAGACACCTCAAGCCCCTACCGCGAGCTCAATTTCAAAATCAAAGAACGCTTACTCGACAAAGGCATTATTCCACATACCATCGATCGGGAATTATTCGAGCGCAACGACTTTTATGATCAATGGCCGGCCATAACCAATCTCCTGCTCACAAAAGCAGGACGCATACCCTCGCATCCGCAACCCGTTTCAAACCCCAACGATCTAATCATCGGACTTGGCGTTTATCCCCCTGTCATTGCGGGCCCGACCCGCCACCCCCTCGTTTCCCCTGTCATTGCGGGCTCGACCCGCAACCCCCTGCAACCCCGCTGCATCACAACCCTCTTTGCATTCACCCCCTCCGGCGACGTCCTCTATTTCGACAGTTTCCCCGGCTTCGACCCCAACCTCCTCATTGCATCGATCCGTAAAGCCATCGGCCGGTTCATCAAAAAAAATCCCAACCTCAGCAGGCTAATCATCCATTATGCCCCAACAACCAACGGCAAAGACCCAACCGCCATTCCCTCCGCCCTCCAAAACCTCGACCTCAACATCCCGGTATCGATCATCACCATAAACCCAACATCAATGAATCCCCAAAATTTGCCCATCACTATCAAATACCCCCGACTGCTTGCCGAAAACCTCTCCCATTTTTCCGGTGCCCAACTCCCCCCCTTCGCTAAATCCACCCTCTGGTTCCTCTAATTCCCCCCAACTCTCACCTCGCTCTCCTAAACCTCCCGTCAGGGCTAACGTCATTCCGAACGTAGTGAGGAATCTTCCCCCTATCCCCAAATGGGATAAACATGAATAACCCCCAGTGAAGCAAAGCGACTGGGGGTTTGAAGCTCAACCCCCAGTGAAGCAAAGCGACTGGGGGTTTGAAGCTCAACCCCCAGTGAAGCAAAGCGACTGAGGGTTTGAAGCTCAACCCCCAGTGAAGCAAAGCGACTGGGGGTTTGAAGCTCAACTCTCAATTCTCAATTTCCAATTCTCAATTTCCAAAAAACCGCCACCAAAATCAAAAGCCCAATCCGCCCGCACCAAACCTCAAAATTCTCCCAGCCCGATAACGGCCCTTTCACCGCTTTTACCACTTCCACCGGATAGGAAACTCGGATCGTATCATTCACATAAATAGAATCATGCACCACCTTATCCCTGTACAAATAACGGTAACGTTCCATAAGCAGCGTATCGCCTTTTTCCTTCACATAAATCGAATCATAGCGAACAATGGAATCGACCGCCACCTGCTCCCGGTATTCCGTTTTTACCGTTTCTCTGGGTACATACTTTGTGCTACCGCAGGCGCAACACATCAGCGCAACAATGCAAAAAATAACAGCCTTCTTCATCGCATAACAAATTTACTTTGTAAATGAAATCCGGCTGTAACTTCCTGGATATCAGCATTTATACCGTTTTCTACCAGGCTCATGGCGGCCACAAGAAGAAGGTAATCGCCTCCGTCGCTCGCGGTCAGTTCCTTGTTGCGTGCGATGCCCGACACTTTTTCAACACGATCAATATAGCGCTCCGTATCATTTTCCGATGGCGGTGCCCACCGGCCTACGATCTTTTCGATGCTGTTATACCCTTTCGAAAGGTAGGTCGCCAAAATCACAAACGCGGCTCGATAGCCGTACGCCATCGACGAAAACGTCTTAAACGATTCATCCATGCCTTCGATTTCGCCGGCATAAACCACGCAATCCCGACGGATGTTTAAGGGGTTGTTGTTGTGCAGTCCTCTGGGTATCATACGTTTTCCTCCTCTTCCTTTTTGTTTGAAAATGAAAGAATAGATCGCAGCATTTCTTTATTTTCAAAGAGAATAAGAAGCGCTTTTTCTATTTCTTCCACACTTTTTTCTTCCTGTTTGAGGTTTTCAAACACCGATTTCGCCTCAACAACAACCATACCCAGCGCACCGGTAAAAGTGAAATAAGGCATCGAAAGGATAACACTCGCAGCTACATCCGCTATAGTCAGCATCAGCAGCAAGCCGAAATAATTAGTCAGTTTAGTGATCGTGCGGCGGTAACCAAAACTCGTACGCTTTATTTTCAAATGTTTAGCGCGTTTCACCCCAAAGAACAGATCAATAAGCACGGAAACAAACACACAGGTATATAAAACCACTAAAACGATCACCAGAGCCTTAAAATGACCCCAGTCTTCATTCATAATCGACGGTATAAAAAGAATCTCCATCATAAATAAATAATAAACTAAAAATTTGATTTGAAATCCATTTGAAAAGAAATGGTCTCAAAAAAACGCTGATAACGCGGATTTTACTGAAAATACAATCAATAAAAATACCGGTGTAAATCCGCATCATCCGCGTCATCTGCGTTCTTCTGAGACTATGCAACGGTAACCGTGCCCAAATACACGCTGTTTGCCACTTCCCTGCCGTCTTGCGAAATAAATCCCAAGTAAGCTTCAACATCCTCGCCCAACCAGTCGGCCGGTAAGTTCACGCTCTGCGTCGTTTCGGAACGAGCCGACCCGGCAATCACAAATACAGCGTCCGATCGGACGCTATTCACCACCGCAAGCAACGCCTTATCCGTTGACTTGGCGTTACTCATCTCCGAATTGTCATCCCATGCAAATTGGATAGCGCCGCCCGTTGCGATGGCTGTCCCATGACTTGCCGGTGCCAACTTTCCGCGCGAAATCAGCACTTTGCTTGCCTCAATCGTATAATTCGGATAACTTCCCTTGATAGCTTTCGCAAGCGTGTAAGACGTTGCCGAATTAAACGGCGATTGCCTGTGAGCATACAATTTCCATCCCGTTCGGAGCAAGTCCGTCAGCGGTTGCAGATAATTCAACGTCAGCGCAAACTTGCTGCGCTGTTCTAATTGTAACTCGGTTCGTGGATTTCTCACTTTGATTGGAAGTGAACGCATGTAAGAAATACCTTTCCAACTCGAACCCACTACGGTCCCGACTTTTCCCGAAAAGCCGCCCAAAATACCTTTTTTAATAGTACCCATCTTTGTTAATTTTTTTATTGTGAAACATTATTTTTACTCAGACAAGGGCTTGGAATAACCTTGCCCCTATCCGGCTACAAAGATAAAATACATTTTTGAAATATATTGATATTCAGCGTATTATGCGCCAATTTGCGCCAATTTGCGCTCCTTTGCTTTTCCTCCCCTTCCCCTCCCGAAGGCTGCCCGTCATTCCGGGCGCAGCGACGAATCTGCCCCTTCTGTCATTTCATGTCAAAACACACCCTCCACGAAAATCTCTCTTCTTCCGCTTTATTAAAAAGAAATCAAATCTCCTCTCAATTTTTTATTTTGTTACATTTTTGGCTTTTTTCCTCCAAAAATGTTTTTCCACCAAGCCTATACCAAGGCTATACCAAAGCTATACCAAGCTCTTTTCCGGGACTTTTTCTGCCAAATATCATTTTGATAGTTTCAAATGATAGACAGCCCCCGTAGTTTCTACTTCGCAAAATTCTTCGCAAAAAATCTTTTCCATATCCGCCCGAAATGCAGATTAAAGAATAAAATATTTGTTTTTTTCACGATTTTGTTTTACCTTTGCATCCCGATTCCAATAGTCAATAAAATAAACAAATAACAATAAAGTCATGAAGCGGACATTTCAACCTTCCAACCGGAAGAGAGTAAACAAACATGGATTTCGTAACCGGATGGAAACAGCCAACGGTCGGAGAGTATTAGCATCCCGTAGAGCCAAAGGACGGAAAAAACTAACCGTATCTGACGAATATAACGGATAAAATACGAAACCTGAATACAAAAGGGAATAAATCGAAAGTTTTATTCCCTTTTTATGTTTCGTTCATTTCTTTTTTTCGTACTTTTGCATAGCGGTATAAGAAGCTTTGAACATAAAAACAGGGAAATATACATGAACAAACGGTCTTTATTAAAAAACAGCTACGTTCTGAATCTGCTCGGTTTGATTCTGGTGAGTATCGTGCTTATTATCGCCGTTCTATTTGGGCTGAACCGTTACACGCATCATGGAAAGACAGTGGACGTGCCGGATGTGAAAGGACTGTTGGTGGACGACGCTAAAGTGTTTTTCACCAATAAACAGCTACGCTTTGCCGTGGTCGATTCGGTGTTTATCAAAGGTATGACTCCCGAGAGCATTTTCGAAACCATTCCTCCGGTAGGTTCCAAGGTCAAAGAAGGACGGGTTATTTATCTGAAATTAGTCGCTTTCCTTCCGCAATTAATTCCAATTCCGGAGGTAAAAGATTTTCCCCTGCGACAATCGATGGCTACCCTTCGCTCGTTAGGATTCGAAAAAGTAGAAATAAAATTAGTGCCTGGCGATTTCCAGGATTTAGTGCTGGGAATCGAAAGCCGGGGAAAATTGTTGGAAGCCGGACAGCGGGTCACGGCCGATACGCCGTTATCGCTTTTGGTAAGTTCCGGTTCCGGCGATGTCCTGCAATTAGAGAATCCGGCCGATTCCACAGCGACAGGCTTGGATTCCGATAAGGTAAAATCCAATGAATCCTGGTTCTGAAAATTAAAAATATGAATGACAGCAGCGATTGGGTGGAAGACCCCGGATTGACCGAAGATTCGGAAGATGAGTTTTATGAACATTTCCGTTTTGTAGCCGATAAGGGACAAAGCCTTTTGCGCGTTGATAAATTTTTAGTAGACCGGATTGAAAATGTTTCGCGAAACCGGATTCAACTGGCAGCCGATGCGAAATTTATACGGGTGAACGACCAGCCGGTAAAACCCAGTTACAAGGTCAAACCCGGCGATGTGGTCGCGGTAGTGATGGACCGGCCGCGCAGAGAATTGGAAATTATTCCGGAAAACATCCCTCTGCATATCGTTTACGAAGACGACGATGTGATGGTCATTGACAAGCCGCCCGGATTGGTTGTCCATCCCGGTCACGGTAACTATACGGGAACGTTAGTCAATGCCATTGCCTGGCGACTGAAAGACCGGCCTGATTATGAGCCCAAAGATCCCCGTTTAGGTTTGGTACACCGAATCGACAAAGACACTTCCGGCCTGCTGGTTGTGGCTAAAAATCCAGAGGCTAAAACACATTTGGGAATACAGTTTTTCAACAAGACTACGCAACGGAAATACGTCGCTTTGGTGTGGGGAACCGTTAAAAACGATGAAGGAAGAATTGAAGGCAACATCGGAAGAGACCCGAAGGATAAGATGCGGATGATGGTATTTCCGGGAGGGGAAAGCGGGAAACCGGCGGTCACCCATTACCGGGTGCTCGAACGGTTGGGCTACGTGAGCCTGATCGAATGCCGCTTGGAAACGGGGCGAACGCACCAGATTCGCGTTCATGCCAAATACATCGGCCATACGTTGTTTAACGACGAACGCTACGGAGGAAACGAAATCTTGAAAGGGAACAATCAAGCCAAATACAGGCAGTTTATCCGAAATTGCTTTGAGGTTTGTCCGCGGCAGGCGCTGCATGCCCAAACCCTCGGTTTTATTCATCCGGGAACCGGAAAGGAACTGTTTTTCGAAAGTCCCGTGCCGGATGATATGACACAATTAATAGAAAAATGGAAACAGTATGTGATATGAAGAAAAAAGTGGCTGTCGTGGCCGGAGGCTATTCCTCCGAATTCGGCGTTTCGCTCAAAAGTGCCGAAGGCTTGCTATCGTTCATCGATCCGGAGCGTTATGAAGTATATCTTGTGGTGATAACCAAGGAGAAATGGATGGTTCAATGGGATGAACAGACGGAAATACCCATCGATAAAAACGATTTCAGTTTTACTCACAGCGGAGTGAACGTTCATTTTGATTTTGCATACATCACTATTCACGGCACTCCCGGCGAAAACGGCTTATTGCAGGGCTACTTCGATATGCTGGGAATACCCTATTCGTCCTGTGGCGTTTTGGCTTCCGCTATTGCTTTCGACAAGCACTTTTGTAACCACTACTTGTGGGGGACAATGAAGGCGCGTTTCGCCGAGTTCGTTTCCATACATAAAAAGGAAGGAAATCATAGAGGAGACGGCCCTTTTACTATCGACGAGCGCATGAAATTGCCTGTGATTGTTAAACCGAACGATGGCGGCTCCAGTTTCGGTATAACAAAGGTATATGCATTCGATAAACTGCAGCCGGCCATAGATAATGCGTTGAAAGAAGGTGCGGAAGAAGTGCTTGTCCAACGTTTTATTCCGGGAAGGGAAGTGACTTGCGGATGTTACAAAATCAAAGACAAACTGACGGTTTTACCGATAACCGAAGTAATCAGTAAAAATGACGTGTTCGATTTCGATGCCAAATACAATCCCGGTCGTGCGGAAGAAATCACGCCGGCGCGTCTCTCTCCCCTCTTAACAGAGCAAATTCAAAGGCTGACTTCCGATATTTATTTGTATGTTAAAGCCAAAGGAATTATTCGGGTGGATTACATTATTTCTCCGGAAAATGTAGTTTACTTGTTGGAAGTAAATACAACACCCGGAATGACGGCTACCAGCTTTATTCCTCAACAGGTGAAAGCGGCGGGGTTGAATATGCGGGACGTACTTACCGAAATTATAGAAAATGAATTAAATGAAAGATAAAGCGACAGAAAAAAATCCGGAATTTGACGATATCCGTCCGTACGACGATGACGAAATAGTGCCGGCCATCGAACGGGTGCTGAAGAATCAGCAATTTCGGGAAGCCGTACAGGGCGTGTTTCCTGAAAGAAGCTGGGCACAGGTAGCACAAGAAATGCAGGCATTTACCAGCCGGCGCGATTTTCAGCACCGGCTAATCAAAACGAGCGTTTTTGATTTGCTCGACCGGACGTCGTCGGGCGTTGTATTTGAAGGGCTGGAAAATGTATCTCCAACGGGGGCCTACACCTACATTTCCAATCACCGCGACATCGTTTTGGATGCTTCCATCCTCTGCACTCAACTGGTTCACTACGGATATGAGACGGCCGAAGTGGCGATCGGCGATAATTTGTTGCTGGCCGACTGGATTCAGGATCTTGTGCGACTGAATAAGAGTTTTATTGTAAAGCGCAACTTGCCTATACGTCAAATGCTTGAAGCTTCCATTCATCTTTCGAAATACATCCATTTCACTATCCGGAATAAAAACCAGTCGGTATGGATTTCTCAGCGCGAAGGCAGGGCAAAAGATTCGAACGACCGGACGCAGGAAAGCGTTTTGAAAATGTTGGCCATGGGTAGTGATGCGCCTTTTCTGGATAGCTTGTCGGAATTAAATCTGATGCCGGTTACTTTCTCGTACGAATACGATCCTTGCGATTACTTGAAAGCTAAAGAGTTTCAGCAAAGACGCGACCATACCGGATTCAAAAAAACGCAAGCCGACGATTTGCTCAGTATGAAAACCGGATTGTTCGGCCGGAAAGGCCGGATTCATTTGCAAATCGGACAGTCGGTGAATCCCTCTTTACAAAAATTGGATGGCTCGTTGGCAAGAAACCAATTGGTATCTCAAGCTGCGACGATTATCGATAAGGAGATTTTCCGGAACTACCGGTTTTTCCCAATAAATTATGTGGCATACGACCGGCTTTGGGGAAACGATTCCTTCAGCGGCAAATACACGGCCGACGATAAGGAAAAGGTAGAACGGTATTTCCAACAGCAATTGGATAAAATCGATTTGCCGGATAAAGACCTTCCTTTCCTTCGAGGAAAAATGGAAGAAATGTATGCGTATCCTCTAAAGAACTTTTTAAATACTCCCAGCCCCCTAATGGGGGAATGAATTATGAATAAATACCTGTTTTGCATTCTCCTCGCAAGCCTTCTTTTTTCTTGCAAAGACCCGATCGTGGATTATGGTTTAGGTGTTTACTATGTGGAAATGGTGACAGCACAGAATGATCATGAATTTTTGTCGGACAATGGGAAACGGATGGTAGCGACCTCCGACGAAAGCAAAAAAAATTATGTTTCAGGCGACCGGATTTTGTTGAATTATACCTTGCTTGAGGCGACGGCTTCCGGCGATTACAATGTACGAATCAACGGATCGGCTAAGATTCCATCGGGAAAGTTAACTTTGACTAACGATTCCACGATCCATTCGTCGGCCGGCGACCCTATTCTTTTAGAGAGCATTTGGATAGGAAGTCATTACCTGAACATGCAATTTTATTTTAACTATATGTCGGAGACACACACCGTCGGCTTAATCGCCGATTCCACCCGCTTGGAAAGCGATACGCTACGGATGTACTTTGTACACGATACCAACAACGATCCGCCCGGCTATCCGGCGCATTCCTATCTTTCGTTCGATTTGGAAGAGGTGCTGGGCGATCCGGGAAAAGCCCGCCCGGTATCGGTACAAATCAACACCCTGGATGAGGGAGATAAAACCTACGGGCTTGAATATTAATATATCATAAATCTTCCATCCGTATCATTGCTTTATTCATCGAAAATACTTAATTTTGCACTCTAAAATTGGCGTAGGTTTTAATTAATGATTAATTATATTATTAAGAGTAGCATTGCATTTCTCTGCTTAAATATTTGTTTTGCAACCGGATTGTATTCTCAACAACAAACGGGGATAAAATCAAATGTAGATACATTGCAAGTACAAAAGGGTGAAAGTCATTCAAATAATAACAACTATTGGCATCGGCTTATTCATGGCAATATCGACCGGACTTATGATAAGAAACTTGATTTAAGCTATATTGTACTCCCTTCCTATACTCGTGAAGCCAGCTTCGGTATCGGAGGAGCTGCCACCGGATTATATCGTCTCGATCGTACGGACTCGTTGATGCAGCCTTCAAACATCATTGTCGCTTTCAATGCTTCCATTCGAAAATTTTATTCTTTATCGCTCGAAGGGAATAACAATTTCAAAGGAAACCGTTCACGCCTTTACTACCGGCTGGCTTTCTTAAATAAGAACCTGGATTTTTGGGGAATCAGCTACAATGATTGTAACGTAAATCCTTCGATTAAATATAAACGGCAAATTGTAAAAGTGTATAGCAACTATCAATATAAACTGCTGTCCGATTTTTTCGTGGTCGGAACGCTTGATTTTCTATATACAAGGGCTGCTACCATTGATGATGTCAGTTATCTCTTAGGACAAAGAAAATCCTATACAACCACCGGATTGGGACTTTCCCTTCAATATGATTCCCGCGATTTTATTCCTAATCCGAAGCGGGGCGCCTATATTTTTTTACGGCAAACGATCTATCCCGATCTATTGGGAGATGCCGGCCGAACGATTTGGAGAACAACTTTTACCGCCGATTTTTATAAGCAGCTATGGAAGGGAGGCGTCCTTGCTTATGACTTGTACGGCGAAACGAGCAGTCCGAATTTGCCTTGGAGCTTGAGGGAAGAACTCGGCGGAAGCACCCGTATGCGCGGCTATTATTCAGGTCGTTACATCGACAATGATATCGCTTCGACACAAATTGAATTGCGTCAGCATATCTACCGCCGTTTAGGATGTGCGGCATGGATAGGCGCAGGAACCGTATTCCCGACGATCAATGAATTTGATGCAGCGAAAATTCTTCCGAATGGCGGTGTAGGACTGCATTTTGAAATCAAACACAACGAGAATGCCCGCGTAGATTTTGGATTTGGCAAAGAAACCTATGGGTTTGTTTTTGGATTGAATACGGCGTTTTAAGGCTTTGGAGCGCAAAACCGGCCGTTGTTCTTTTTTACCACCATAAAATATATAATACAACTAATATCACCATAATCACTGCCGAAATAATATTGAATGTACGGCTTGTTTTGAATAAACCCGGCATGAATACAATGGCTTTATTGCTCACTCCTTTTCGTTCCACAAGCGCTGTGACGAAAATGGTCAATACACAGAGGAAAAACACGATCAACATGCGATTCATCCATGGGAAGCCGGGAAAAGCGAATTTCAGGGCTGTCGAGAAAACGAACGTCCCGATGGCAGCGAATAATGCGCCGTTGGCTGTCGCTTTCTTATAGAAAAATCCGGTCAGGAAAATAGCCAATGCTCCCGGACTGATAAAACCCGTAAACTCCTGAATGTATTGGAAGGCCTGATCGAGCGAGCTAAGCATGGGCGTAATGACAACAGCGATGAATAGCGCTGCAAAACTGCTTAGCCGTCCTACTGTTACCAATTTTCCTTCGCTTGCCTTTTTCCCGATATACGGTTTATAGATATCCATGGTAAAAATGGTGGATATACTGTTCAGCATCGAAGCCAGCGAACCGACAATGGCAGCAATGAGGGCTGCAAAAGCCAGTCCCTTGATGCCTGTCGGAATAAGATGGCTCAAAAGCCAGGGATAAGCCTCATCCGATTTCCCAAGTTTTACTCCCATGGCATAGACTACCATGCCGGGAATAACCACAATCAAAGGGATCAGCAATTTGAGTAAACCGGCAAACTGCATCCCCTTTCGCGCTTCCTCCAGCGACTTTGCCGCCAGCGAACGCTGTATAATGTATTGATTGCAACCCCAATAATAAAGATTAGCTACCCAAAGCCCTCCGATAATCACCGATATGCCGGGCAAGTCCTTATAGGCCGGATTCGAGGAATCGAGTATCAGGTGGAAATGGTCGCGCGAGCTTTCATATAGCTTGCTAAAACCTTTGAATAATCCTTCGCCGTTGCCTAAGGTACTTACAGCAATAAAAGTGGTGACAAGACCGCCGCCGACTAAAAAAATCACCTGTACCACATCGGTAATGGCTACAGCTTTCATTCCTCCGTAAATAGAATAGATGCCGGCAAGCACAGATAGAAACAACACACCATATATTAATGGAATACCCATCACATTTTCGATGGTCAGCGCTCCAAGGTACATGATGGAAGTGAGGTTGATAAAAATGAAGACCGCCAGCCAGAAAATAGCCATTACGGTTTTCACACGCGCATCGAAGCGTTGTTCGAGGAACTGCGGCATGGTGTAGATTTGTTTTTGCAGGAAAATGGGCATGAACCATTTGGCAACAATGATCAGTCCCAGCGCCGCAATCCATTCGTAGGTCGCCATGCCCAGCCCGATGGCATATCCGGAGCCCGACATCCCGATGAACTGCTCGGCGGAAATATTGGAAGCGATGATGGAAGCGCCGATAACTCCCCACGTCAAGCCGCGTCCGGCAAGGAAATAATCGTTGCTATCCTTTTTCTTCCCTTTCTCATTTCGCGAAACAAAAAGCCCGATAGCAAGTGTAATCACGCAATACGCAACAACGATGCCTATATCAATAATCGATAAATTCATTTTTATAGATATCTTATTTGAAATAATTTACTTTCACTTTTCCGGAGCGTGTATTTCATGGAATTGCTGTATGTTATGTATTTCGTTTTAGCGCTGTTCCATAAATCGGAAACCATACAGCGTCCGTTAAATTCGGCGGGGAATGTCATGTCAAACGCCGAATAACCTTTATCCGTATGATCCAGCCCTTCTTCAAGTTCGGCGGTTAAAACCATCAATTCATTGTCTTTGTTTATCCACGAACCGCACCAGACCGGATTGTTTATTTCGTAAAATGAAGAATTAAATTTCCCGGTTGCTTTCAAATCCCCGGTTATCAATCGGGATAGCAGGACGTAGGGTACAGGCGACCCTATCATTTCATCCAATACTCTTTTGGATTTTGGATTATTGTTATCCGACAAATTTAATAAGAGTTCGGGCGCATCCCAAATGATCATATTATCTTTTTTTATCATTGCGGGAGTTCCGCCTGCCGAATAGATTATTTTTCCTCCCGCTCCGGGGTTTAAGCTGTTTTTAGTATAGAACTGATAAGTCAGGAACGTATTGGGACAATCTTTGGTAAGATCGTTCACAACGCCATTCAACGACCCACAATAGTTTACGGACTGTTCGGGGTCAACGACGCCTGAAAACCCCACTTTTCGTAATATCGAAGCATCAATGCCATTGGCAGGACTCCCAATGATAACCACCGGTTTTTTGGAATCAATCAATTGATTCACCGATGCAAGTTCATTTTCTTTCAGATGAATGGGGGTTTGAATGATAAAGAGATCGCTTTCGATTTTATCTAAGTTTTCTATTCTTGCGGAAGTCATAATAGGAACGTTCCATTTCATCAAGCTGCCGCCATATTCGTCGATCCATTCTTTCATAAATTCAGCCGGCTTGTTAGCATTTTGCCACTCCATGGCGCTACGTGAATAAACAAGGGTTGGGCCATTTATTTTTTTGATGTTTTCCAAATCGCGGAATGCGGCGTTCGTCTCATTTTTGAGAAAGTCGACCTGCTCGGCGTCTAACAGGCGTTTAGCCTGATTTGCCCAGGAAATATAACTGCCATCGGGAAACTTATATCCGTCGGGCGTTACAACCGCAGCGTGCGAATACGCCCAAATGCCCCATCGAAGCCTTTCGCGGGCGGTGTTGATGATGTTCCATGATTCCCAGGCGTCGAATGTTTCGGTGAGAAAATAATGCTTTGTTTTTGTTTCCGACAACATAGCGGCATGCAGCAGGATATATCCCATCTGATACGTCCACCCGGTGGTGCTATTGTTCCAAAACTCGCCGTTGCGTTGTGCAACCTCATTCCATGCCCCAGCCCAGGATTGGTCGATATAGGCGTCTAAATAACCTTCTTTGGCAATGGCTTCCAGATCCATACAGTCCACTCTTGCATCTGCAACAGCGGTCGAGGAATTGGAATAACCCATGACTAAAGCTTTTGGATTGGCTTGTTTTGTACAGCGGACAAGAGCAGCTGTGGCGTCAAACCATTTTTTCATTTCATCAGGATTTTCCGGCGCCCTCAATCCGAACGGGCCCCGGCGTTCATAGATAGCCAAGCCCAATGAACTGTCGCGAAGGATAAGTGCATCAAAGCCCACTTTCTTTGATAAGTCGCCCCATTGATTGCCAAAAAATTCCGTAATCGGCAAACCGGCTTTGATACCGTTGGGATAGGCGCCGAAGCGGTTGTTATCTTCTTCCAGAATATACGTGGGATCGAAGCGAATATCTCTGCCGTTGGGATACATGTCTGATTTATATCGGGATACAGGTTTGTGTCTTGAAAAAAAGGAAGAATTATTCCCGTCGTAAATACCCATCCAACCAAGTACAAAAGTGCCGACCTTCAGATTTTTTATTCCCTTATTCCCGGCGCTTTTTTTGAATATCACAATAAAATCCTTCAGGTCTTTATACGTCCAGGGTTCGTAATTCAATACTTCGTGTTTCCGCGCCCGGACGAATCGGTCTTTTGCCTGCTCCATGCGTTGTTCGGTAGTTCCCAATAAATAGCCTTCGTCGCTGAATTGATTGTCTATCACCATATTTTTCGTAAGAGGAACGCGCGAATTGAGATCGCCGTTCCATTCCAGCACGAAATCCATGAGCCATCCGATGTTGAGAATGATTCCCTTTTCTCCGGCTACATCTTCAAACAAAGGCGAAATGGTCGCCCAGAATTTATCTGCGGAAGCTTTCATATTGCTTCTATCAAACCAAAACAAATCGACTTCCATCCACCGGTCTTTGTTGATTTCGTTGGCAGACCACGTTTTTGGAACAAAGCAAACAGCTAAGAAAAGCAGTAAAATAATTTTATGTTTCATAATATAAAATGTTATTTCGCATCCTTTATTAATAAAATCGTAATTCTTCCGTAACACGGCGTATTTTCAATGTTTTTACAATAGTCGCCCCAACCTATTTCGGGATAATCCCACCGATTGTCGGCATACATCACCAATTGCTCGTCCTGCAGTCTGTTGGTATGGCAAGCGACCGACGCATCGGCCGATACCACGGACAACGCTTGTTTATCATTGGTAAACAAAGTGTAAAAGTACACATTTTCTTTCATTCCTTTGGCCATTTGCGTGAGAGGCTTTGAACTTCCGGCGCCGGCATCCGCCCAGTAAAAGTAATTGTGGGTGTCGAGCTGCCAGTCTTGCACGGGCTTTTTACTGTATGGCGCTTGTTGACTGCCGTAAAACGACGCTTTCCCTTCGTTTCCTGCAAAATCGTTTTCGGGATAATAACTCCAGTAACCCTTGCGCTTCCACTGAAGATGATCGATCGCGTCGGCAAGGTAAAACTTCAAGCCGCTTTCGCGCAGGTAACCGTTCGGTTCACCGCCGACGGTGTAATCGAATGTCATTTTCCCTTCGGGTGCAATATCAATCTGCACATTCATACGGATAGCATTGTATATCCCTGCGATGGTTATCCATACATGCCCATTTTCCCGTCGATAATCCAATTTTGTTTTCTTCCAGTCGGCGTCCGAAGACAAGTATCCGGCTGTACTGTTGAACACCTGGTTTACATCCATATTCAGGAACGGCCCTTTTTCAATCAATACACGGCCTGCCGATTGGGCATTGCAAATAAGCCCGGTTTCTTTGCAGAAAGGGATTTCAAAACCGTTGCCTTTGACCACCACTTGCGAGTCGGTTTCTTCTATCTTTAATTCGCCTTGATAAACCGGTTGCGGCAGTTCGATTTTTTCCTGTCCTAAAGTAACATGATACGCATCAATCAAGCGGTTGTCGCCGGTCAGAAATTGTATTGTCAGCTTTTCGCCGTTTTCCCACGTATTGCCGGGAATTTCAATCATTCCTTTTTGGTGCGGTTCTACAGACGGCAATGGGATCTCTTTGCGCACTCCTTTATATATAGCGTATGCTTTTATCTCGTCGAGGTTGGTTTGGTCGAAGCGGTTATATACGGGCAGGATGATTCGCTGTCCGGGTGTGAAATCCGTCCCGTTTTCCTGCAGCAACCGCACCGGAGAATAGGCTTTCTTGACAGACCAAAATTCCGGTTTCTTGCGCCGCCATACGTCCACTATTCCCCATTCGCCATAACCGATGCAGTTTCCCTGTAAATCGTCGGGCTTATCTGTCCGTGAAAACTCTTTCCACCATGCGGTTCCGGCTTTCGGCACAGGCAGCATGAACGTTTCGTCCACATAGCCCCAGATGCTACCGCCCAAGCCGCCGGGCGATTCAAACAGATTGCTCCACATTCGGTCGATGGATTGTCCCCAAAATTCGCGGATACCCGGATCAACCTGCAAAGTCTGAATCACATAACAGGGTACATGCGCCCATTCGTCAAACATCTCCGGAATACCGTTTCCCTGAAAATGAACGGCGTTTATGCCGTACTGCTCCAAGCTTCCGTCTACACTCGGGTAGTGCATACTCAAAATATCGTATATTTTATCCTCCACTTTCACCGAGCCGGGATAGCTGAAAATAACCGGGCGCGTGGTGTCCGTTTTTTTTATCCAGTCCCAGCTTTGCCGGAAATTGGCGCCATACTCATTTTCATTGCCTATCGACCAAAACAGAACGGCAGGATGGGAGCGGAATGTTTTGACCATCTCGCCGAGTTGCGACAGGTAACGGCCGGTATAGGCCGGATCGTCCTGCGTCTTACCCGTAGCTCCATAATTTTTCTGACGCCAGGCATTTACAAAGCAAACCGCCGTTTCACATTCCACATAGATTCCGTAGCGATCGCAATAGTCTACAAACTTTTCCGAAGGCGGATAATGCGATGTCCGGACAAAATTCATGTTGGCTTCCTTAAATAACTGTACATCCAAACTGTCTATATCGGCGGCGGCAGATCGTCCCCACACGGGATTCATGTCGTGACGGCAGGCGCCGCGAAGCTTCACCGGCTTGCCATTCACCAGCATCCGGTCGCCCACAATTTTAATTTCGCGAAACCCTACCTTGCAGGTGAATTGGCTGATTTCTTTGTCTTTTTGCAGTACCGAAACGTTCAACGTATAAAGATTCGGATGTTCGGCATCCCATTTCAATGGGTTTTTCACATCGAAACTGTCAACGTAAGAAGACGTATGGGGGGATTCCGCGTCAGGCGCGGAATGACAGACTTTTGAATACGTTGCTATTTCTTTGGAATTATTATTTAAAAGCGAATAAACAATCTTCGTATCCTTATCGCTATTTGCCGTCGCATAGCCGATTTTCAATCGAGCGTCCCGATACAGGGTATCCATCAGCGTTTCTACATGAAAATCAAACAAATGCGCCGGTGGAAGCGCAAAGATAGTTACATCGCGGAGGATACCGCCTACCGGATGATGTGCATACCCCGATGCATACGACAGTTCGTCGATCCGGTCGGTAATTTCCAATTGCATCTCATTCTTTTTACCGGCTTTTACAAAATCAGTAACATCGGTTTCCCAGCGGGTGAAACCGCCAAAGTGTTCACGCACGAATTTCCCATTGACAGTGAGGCGCGCATAACTGTACACCCCGTCGAAGCGGAGGATAATCCGCTTGCCTGCATAATCTGCCGGAATGATAAACGATTTCTGATAAGTATAGGGTTTATCGTGCTCAATGGCATAGCCTTGCATGGCTAACTCGCCGGGGACGTGCACGGTTGCCCATGGGGTGGTCGGCGCAAAGCGGAATTGCCAGTCGCCGTTGAGTGATAGTACCGGCTGTTTGACGCCTTCCACAAACGTGGGGACAGAATAGGCAGGCTCGTCGGCCCAAAGCGAACAAACACCAACGAACAAACACAGCACACTTAACAATAGCTGTCTGTAAACAAACTGATTCATAATAGATATACTTTTATAATTATGCCGTAAAGATACAAATTCTATTAGATTAAAAAAAGTTTTTGCTCTTATCAATTCTTCTTCAGTTTGTCGTACATTCTCACGTACATATCCGACTGACCTATGTCTTGGTAAGTGAGTTTACCTAACGAATGAGAGAACAGTAATGTGTCCAAGTCAATTCGGCACGCAGTGTGTGCAGAAAACGACGAATGAAGTCATACTATTGATTAACTTTTGTCAGTGAAACCGTAATATCTGAAGTATAATCGGGCATTGCAAGTACTGTTACCGGCGCCTGAGCCTGAACGGTTTTCTCACTAACCCTCGTTCCATCGGCAGGATCCAACCATTGCACCCGGTATTCTCCGGCAGGAACGATGAGATGCAAGCTTTTAGCAACACCGGTGGTATATATCGCAAACTTGTCTTTATGATTAGACATAGCATAAGAATAGGCGTTGGGGCTTAATGCGACTACCTCCCTGTCCGGTGAAAAATGGACAAAATCGAGCGATTCGAAAAATTTCCGGAGGATGACTAATTGCTTTCTCAACAGCGTGCTTCCGCCTCCGGGCGCTTTTTGATTCAATGTTCCGTCTTCGTAGCCAACGTAAAAGGAATAATCAAGATTATTAAACAAACCGCCGCCCGACATTAAAAATACCCATGCCTGCTGACGGTAGGTATCATCATCGCTGCCTGCAAACCCCGATTCGTCGAAACCGATCACTTTATTCCAGCCGTAATTGAATGTAACGGCTTCAGACCAGGCATAATGAAAATTCAGGATGGAGGCGGAAGGAAGAAAATCTTCAGCAGGATATACATCGTTGCAATAGCATTGCGCTATCAAATGCTTTTTATTCAGAGGTTTCTCAGTATCCGTAATGATTCCGGCTATATGCGATTGCCATTGAATGGAAGCTTCCGATGGTATATTGATACGGGCGCCCCAATCATCAAGGGATGACTTTTGCCAGACATTCGGCCTGTTTTTCCCGACAGGCTGATCGGCCCACGGTTCGTTCTGAATTTCGTAAATAACATTATCATACGCATTTAGTTCCGTGACAATCTTCTTGACAAACTGATCCTGATATGCTAATAACTTGCCGTTTTCCAGCGTATGAACCTTTTTATAATCGGAAAGCACAATTTGGTTGATATTGTTTTGGGGATTGGCCGGACAATAGATCCATAATGAATCGCTGTAAATGGAAGTAAATAAGGTGACTTCTACAATGATATCCCTTTTCTGCGCTTCTTCCACAACCGATTTGAAACGGGTGAAATAGGCCTCATTCCATTGATCAAAATCAAACTTGTTGCCTCCGTTCGTGTTTCCCGGTATCTCCGAACGTTTCCAGGGAGCTAAAGCCGTCCCCCATGCAGGCGCCAAAGTATTGTAGGTAATACCAAAATCCTTTTCGGTTTCCCAATACATGCAGCCGGTAAATAAGCGGGTATAATTCATACCTTCCTTCTGTAAGGTGTTAAGATACTTGATGTAGTCGAACGCCGGATTGATTACGGATCCGTAATGTTCGCCCGAACTGACGATAAGAATGGGCTTTCCCTGGTATTCCAAATAGTGGGGATTGACAGAATTCAATCGTACCGGCTGAGCGGAAATTGTATAATTAATAAGGCACATCATGCCTATACAAATAAATTGTACCGGTTTTATTAATTTTTTAAGTTTCATGTTGTACTGTTTTTAGTGGTTTTATTTTACGGATGAATTTCCGGCATCACCGGATAATTACTTCCTTTCAAAACGATAAAAAAGGTATTTTGTTGTTTTCCTTACCATAATAATTAATCAATCCAGCTCCATAATTAAGTCCGTGAACCACGGTCGCGAAGCAACTGTACCGGCATATCTATTTTCATTTCTTGTAGGACTAATATAAGATTCAGAACTCCTGCCCCTATCATTGTAAATCAACAATTTAGTTGCATTGTACAAAAAAACTACAATGTCGCACATTATCTCCGTGTAACTCTGTGCCTTCTCTGTGTAGCTCTGTGTAATTATTTTTGTTTTGCTATTATTTACACAGAGCTACACAGAGAAGGCACAGAGAAAACACAGAGAAAATGTACGACAATATAAATTGTACCAGGTTTGGAGTTCTGGGATTATAGGATGATTCTACTTGTTTAATCCTCCGGTTGAGTGAAGTTGGGTTACTGTATTTTTTCTGCCCAAACCTTATACGCTTCAATAAGATTCGGCATATAACTTTCCAATGTTGGATATTGATTTCTGTTTTTGCTGTAATTGTCCAATTCGGCAACAAGTTCTCTAATCCATAGAAATTTTCTATTTATTTGGTCTTTTATTTCTGCTCCTATTGCACTCTCATCAAAATTATGGTCTTTCATATATTTGATTACGGCGGCTCTTACCAACGCTTCCATATACATAGTTCGCCAATTACCATATCCTTGAGCAGACATTTCAGTTTTCACTTTTTCAAATATTTTTTCTCCGCTATTTTTGAATGCGTCTTCATTTTTTATAATCAAATCATTACAAAAAGAATGATTAAATTCGTGGATTAATGTCGGTAAATATTTTTCTTTGGTAAATACCGGCATTTTTATGTCTAAACTATCCACTTGCCAAGCTCCCATAATAGCATATACCTTCCTTTTTTGATTGGGAAGATTTAGAGAGGGTCCATAATTAGCGCCGCCAAGACCCAAAGCAATGATAATAGAAAAATCTTCTTCAGGTTCTTTTCCATAAAATGAACTGTACCAATTCAAATCAAATGCTTCATAAATCGGCAAAAACCGTTTGTTCGCTTCTGCATATAAATTTTCATTGTCGTTAAAAAAAATCTCGCATTTTGCATCTTGATAAAACTTTTTCAAAAGTTCTACAAACTTATCAGCATCTTCCTTTTTCAACCAATACAGGTAGGGAATTTTATCCGGTTCTACCAAAGGATTTATATTTTCATCAAGATAAACAGACACTCCCATCAAATCAAAAATAATGCCTTTTTCGAATACTACTTCTTTTGTGAAACGTATTAATTCGTGATTTTTGTATGGACTGAAATATTCGTCTATTTTATTTGTATATGACTGATAATCGTTAACTTCAAATCCGGCAAGTCTGAAAACGATACTTAATAATTCAACTCTTTTATCAACTTTAGGCTTGTCCATAATGGGCTGTTTTTGCGAATAAACTGCCGTTACACCGCTTGCGATCAACAATACGATGACTGATAATAAAAATAACTTTTTCATTTTCGTTTACATTTTTTCGATTTTAGACATTCCGCTGCTGTTAGAATCAACCGAAGGCGAGCCTTTATAAGTAACCGAAGCTCCACCTGAAGCCTCAGCTTTCAAATGAGTAGTAACATTTACGGTTGCCTTGCACATTTCCGATACCTTGACGTCGGCATTTTTTACCCTGAGGTTTTCAGCCTTAATAACCGATATTCCCGATGCGCTCGCCTTGAGGTCGTTTGCCGAACCGGTTAAATTAGCAACACTCGCGCTGCTTAATTCAACATTCAATTGATTGGTTTTCACATTGACGGTAACGATTGAAATGTCGCTGCAAACGGCTTTGAAATTGTCGGGAGTAAATAAGCCATTTGCCGTTAATTTGCAAGCGCCTGAAAGCAATACATTATCAAGATTTTTCATCGTAATGACAGCTTTCAATTCTCCGGTATTAACCAAATCGTTTTTGTCTATATAAAGACGCAATACGCCATTGTTTACTTCGCTGCGCACGTATGGCATTACATCATCGTTTGCTTTAATAGCGAGCGATTCCGAATTGCCTTTAACTACTGTGATATCAAAAATGCCGGCAGCATCTATCCCTGTGAAATCAGACACTTTGCGCGATTCCGTTTTCTGGCTGAACGCTGTTGTTGTCAGCCCTGCAATCAATAAAAATAAAAATACCCTTTTCATAATTTTAAAAATTTTATAATTAATATGTTTATTATTTTAAGTGAACATTACATCGGAATATTTGCCAAAATTGTGCCAAACTTATAATTATTTAATAATCAAATTATTGTATTTTTACGGTATTTATAAACTGTAAAATAATTTTACAGTAGATGTAAAATTATTTTACAATATAAATCAAAGTCATATACACCTCACACCCCGCCTGCGTAGCAGGCAAACTTGACATTCGCCGTTCCATCTATCCTTTGCAAGTATGAGGCTGTCTCAAAAGCCTGTCATCCCACGCTTGACGCGGGATCTCCTAAAAAATATTACTCATTATCAGGGGATTGCGGGTCAAGCCCGCAATGACATAATCGTCGTAAAGACTTTTGAGACAGCTTCAGCAGGAGAGATAGATATATCTTTGGAATGCAGGTATCATTTCAATGCTACTGAACTTGTTTTGTTAAAGAAAATGAGTTGATAATGAGGTCTTTGCCCGTCAGGGCATTCATATCGTGCGCCCTGCATGAGCAGCGCGCACTTGCGTGCAAGCTATTAAAAAATTGCAAAGATACAAATATTTTTGGATAAATAAAG
>Ga0123357_10002059_pt1 | contig 22058 bp, 23 predicted proteins | sample TergutEmb28metaG_FD_89873 | JGI IMG/M metagenome (GOLD analysis project Ga0123357, IMG submission 89873) | Embiratermes neotenicus P4 segment gut microbial communities from Petit-Saut dam, French Guiana - Emb289 P4 | ecosystem: Host-associated > Arthropoda: Insects > Digestive system > Gut ... | reverse complement strand
TATAGTAAACCTTGCGGACACGGCGGTTCAGTGCAAAAAGTTTTATTCGTTTCATGTTTAAAATTTTAACACATAAACGTCGTGTTTGCTATTGGTATTTTTTTACTGGTTATTTAGATTATAGATAAAATTAAAAACATAACAGGATTTATTATTTCTTTTCCGCTGGCGTTGTTCAAATCGTCCATTATTATATAATACCAGTAAATCCCATAAATTCCGCATGTTATTATTGTGAATACTATAACAAGTGCCGGACTGCGTGTTTTTCCTATGTACATAATTTAAATTCTCCTTAAGATGAATTAAAAAATTTCACAATATAAATATATTATATCATATTAACATTCAAAAATCAACATATTTTTCGCTTATTTTTAATATTTTTAATTTATTTTTTTACAAAATAGCTTTATATTATTATAATTTTTACTATATCATATTTATTTAATATAATAAATTTATTAAATTTTACAAAGAACAGGAGCGTATATATGCTGTTTGATACAACCGAATTGATTGAAATAACTTTCGGAAACCTGCTTAATCTGCTTGAAGAAAAATATCCCGACAATTTATGTATCAAGTATTGCGACAGAGACTATACGAGAACTTTCGCGCAATTTAACAGGGAAGTCGAAAAAATTGCTAAAGGATTTTTATCTTTGGGCATAAAAAAAGGCGACCACGTGGCAATCTGGGCGACAAATGTCCCCGAATGGTTTCTCACTTTTTTCGCGTCGGTTAAAATCGGCGCGGTCTTAGTCACTGTGAATACAAGCTATAAAATTTTCGAAGCTGAATATCTTTTAAGACAATCTGATTCCAAAGCCGTAATTTTAATAGACAGTTTCAAAGATTCAAACTATATAGAAATAATAAACAAACTTATACCAAATCTCGAAAGCCATGATAAATCGCAGGAGATAAACTCCCCTGCTCTGCCACGCTTAAAAAGAATTATTTACGCCGGCAAAAAAAACGAAACGCCGGACGGTATGATTAGATTCAACGATTTATACGGCATGGGCGAAAATTTTGACGACAATATATTTCAGGATGTTGTGAAATCTCTCGGCGTGTACGACGTAGTAAATATGCAGTACACTTCGGGGACGACCGGATTTCCAAAAGGAGTTATGCTCACGCATTTCAACGTAGTCAACAACGGCAAAAGTATCGGCGACTGTATGAAATTTACTCCCGACGACAAACTTTGCATATGCGTGCCTCTTTTCCACTGTTTCGGCATGACTTTGGCAATGACGGCAGCTCTTACTCACGCGACGGCTATGGTTCCGGTAGAAGCGTATAATCCCGTAGAGGTTATGAACGCGGTTCAAAGCGAAGGTTGCACTGCTTTGCACGGAGTCCCGACGATGTTTATAAATATACTCGAACATCCAGATTTTAAAAACTATAAATTTGACAACCTGCGCACGGGAATTATGGCGGGATCGCCCTGCCCAGTCAAAGTTATGCAGGATGTTGTCGACTATATGAATCTGAAAGAAATGACGATTGTGTTCGGGCAGACAGAATCTTCTCCGGGGTGCACTCAAACCACGACGGACGACCCGCTTGAACTCCGCGTTTCTACGGTCGGCAGAACGCTGCCGTATGTAGAAGCAAAAGTGATAAATCCCGAAACTGGCGAGATGTTAGGTCCGGGCATACCGGGCGAATTTTGCGCGAGGGGATATAACATCATGAAAGGCTATTACAAAATGGAAGAAGCCACAAGGCAGGCGATCGATAAAGACGGCTGGCTTCACACCGGAGATATAGCGACAGTTGACGAAAACGGATATTATAATATCACGGGCAGATTAAAAGACATGATTATACGCGGCGGAGAAAATATATCTCCCAAAGAAATCGAAGAATTTATTTACACAATCCCGCAGGTGCGCGACGTGCAGGTTATAGGCATCCCGTCGAAACAATACGGCGAGGAAATAATGGCGTATGTTATATTAAAAGAAAATGAAAATATAACCGAAGACGAGTTAAAACAAATAATCAGAAGCAGTCTTGCCAGACATAAAGTTCCAAAATATATAAAATTTATAGACGAGTTTCCGATGACCGCAAGCGGCAAAATCCAAAAATATAAATTGCGCGAAACGGCTGTTGAAGAACTCGGTCTCGAAGAAGAATCCAAAATCGTGACGGCATAGGGTTTATGCCTCAAAATATAAAATAAAATTAACAGAATTAAATAGGGGGAGAAATATAAAATGAAATTAGCATTTTCAACAGTCGGCTGCCCGGATTGGACATTTGATGAAATATTTGCCGCCGCCGTAGATTTTGGGTACGACGCTATAGAAATAAGAGGCATGGGGAATGAAATCTGCGCGCCGAAATTAAAAATATTCAGCGATTTTAGCATAGATTCGACAATGGAAAAACTCAGGAATTCAAATTTGACTATATCTATGTTTACATCAAATTCCGTGATTGGATTCCCGGATATTGTCGAAGAAGCAAAAAAAGAAGCGTTTGATTATATTGATTTGGCGTATAAAGCCGGCGTCCCGTTTGTGCGGGTATTTATATCCCCGCGCCCCGAAGCGGACGAAATCGATATGAATTGCGCCGTTTCAGCTTATTCCGAAATATGCGAATATGCAAAAGACAAAAAAGTAACTCCGCTTATTGAAACAAACGGAGTATTTGCCGACAGCAAAGTCTTAGCTGAATTTATGCGGAGAATAGATTGCGAAAACAAAGGCGTTCTGTGGGACGTACATCACCCGTACAGATTCTTTAACGAAGCGCCGGAATATACTTTTGAAAATATCGGCGGATATTTAAAATATATGCACATAAAAGACTCTGTTTATCATAGCGGGAAACTTGAGTACAGAATGGTCGGCTACGGAGACGTGCCGATATACGATATTTTAAAATTAGTATCAGACGGCGGTTATTCCGGATTTTTATCCTTAGAATGGACGAAACGCTGGCTGCCTGAATTGCAGGAACCCGGAATTGTGTTCAGTCATTATATAAATTATATGCGCGATTTAATTGAAGAAGTAGGCAAATCGAAGTAAAAACCCCGATTTTATCAGGAGTTTTGAAAATATATCAAGGTATTTGATACAGTTTTGATACTATAAAGCAAAAAACACCATGTAAACGATAAATTTTATTATATCGTCTGCGTGGTGTTTTATTTTATTCTTCATTTTTGTTTTTATTCTTTCTTTGTTTCTCGAATCTTTCAGATTCAATTTTAGGATAATTGTATCGCCAAGTGTTATACTCATCTTCTGTGATTTCGCCGTTTTTGAGCTTTTCGGCTTCCTGCTGCCATGCGTAAAACATATCAAACATGGAAACATATGTCATGCGTTTGGATTTATCTAACCGGAGGCACACTTCACCGTCAATCTCTCCGATACATAAGCCATATAAATCTTCAAAAGTAACGCCGACCGAATTTTGAACATCAAACCGAAAGAGCGGAGTTATGATTTTGAACGGTAATTTTCAGGCAATCTTGACGAAAAATTAGTCTCCAACGGAGACGGAGCAGACCGCGAAGCGGGCTTTCAAAACAGCCCGCTCTGCGGGGATTTTGGGCAACGGTATATACCGTTGCATTGCTTGCCCTACGTAATCCCCGCGTTTCTTTGTATAGCCCGAAAGGATTTTCATTTAAATTTGATTCTATTATATTTGAAAAATATTTCAAGCGATTGAACAGGCAACACAAAAAATTTAGATTTTTAATATCAAATTAAAATTTATTGATTTTTAATATTTTTTCTGATATAATCATTAATATAAAAATTTTTTATATTAATAAAATGCTGTATTAATTTTTGCCAGTGTGTTGACAACACACCAGAGTTGGAAATTTAAATGATACAATATTATAGATGAATTACATCACCAGCAGGAGGAGGAAGAACATTATGTCTGATGAAAAGCGCATCCGGACCAGCAAAATGCTGGCGAATCTTTTGAAAACAAATAATATTGTCAGTTTTATAAAAAATAATAATGATAATATGGAAACTCGCAGTCTTACCGATTATTTACGGGATTTATGCAACGAAAAGGGTGTTGTACAAGAACACATTATCCTCCGTTCCGATATTGATCGCACCTATGGGCATCAGATATTTAGGGGGCTTCACTCTCCGTCCCGTGATAAAACAATACAGCTGGCTTTCGGTTTCGGATTGAATGTAGAGGAAACGCAGGTGTTATTGCGTCACGCAAATCACAATGCGCTTTACCCTAAACTCAAACGCGACGCTGTGATTATTTTTTGCTTGAATCGAAATAAAACCGTAGTTGAAACACAGGAGTTATTATATGAACTTGAATTGACTATTTTAGGAGGGAAACATAATGAGCCAGACTGACGCCGAGGAATTTTTGAGCGGGTTTTCCGGCGGTCTGCCGTCTGTATTAGAAAACAAGTACGAAGGGTTGGAGTGCCTTTCAAATACGGAGTTTGGCGAGACTTTTTTGCTGCGCCGCAAAGAGGATGATAAATTGGTGGTCGCAAAAAGTTACCGCAAAGAAATCTTAAAAGACGGACACAATGAAAAAGATATTCTTGCCGGTTTGCGCCATGACAGTCTGCCCGATTATATTGAAACTATCGAATCGGACGGGTTTGTTTTTGTTCTGCGTGAATATATGCAGGGACAGCCGTTGGATTACTGGCGCAAACATAATAATCCCGACGACCATCAAATAATGCAAATTGCAATAAAGATTTGCGACGCGCTTCTCTACTTGCACAAACAGAATCCTCCTATCATTCACCGCGACATTAAACCGTCTAACATTATAGTAAACGGGGATAATATATATATTATCGATTTCGGTATCTCGCGTCTTTACGACAAGGACAGAAGACACGATACGACGACAATGGGTACACAGGGATTTGCGTCGCCGGAACAGTATGGATTTTTGCAATCCGACAGCAAATCGGATATTTATTCTTTCGGCGTTCTGCTATATTATCTGTTGACCGGAAAAACAGACTTAGCGGCAGAAAACGTTGCGGATAAAAATATATGGCGCATTATCCGCAAATGCACCGCTTTTTCTCCAAAAGAGCGTTTCCGCAATACTATTGCGCTCAAAAACGCGCTTGTGAATTATCAGAAACGATTTAAACAGAAAGTATTTGCCGTTACTGCGGCTGTTGCCGCAGCCTGTTTTATATTGATTACAGGATTTATAGTCGGCAGATACACGGATATTTTGCGCCCTCCCGACAAAGTCACTTTCGTCGAGCTGTTAGTCGAGAAAGCCGTGCGTCTCGCTCTCGGCAAAGCCGACGGAGAACCAATTTTGCGGTATGAGTTATATAATATAACAGAATTATATTTTGTCGGGGAAGAAGCCGCCGTCACAAGCGATGATTACAATCGATTATGCAGTGATTTTAACAGCGGAAACAAACCGGAAGGCACGATGACGCATCTTGACGACCTCAAAAAAATGCCAAATCTGCGGGAACTTACTCTTTTTCACCAGCCTCTTATTACCAATATATCGCTGCTTGCCGGACTTCAGCAATTGACTTATTTGGGACTTTTCCATTGCAATGTTTCTGATATTTCCCCGCTCGCAGAGCTACCCAAATTAGAAAATTTAACTCTTTTCGAAAATCAGGTCGGCGATTATTTGCTCCTTGAAAAAATTAAATCTTTAAAATATCTGGCTGTTCTCGGCGTTCCGATAAAAAGCGTAGCAGATTTGGGGGATATTTCATTTATCGGAGGTTTAAATTTCGATACATCCCAGCTTGAAAGTCTTGACGGAGTTGAAAAAATGGTTAATATGCAGGACATTTCTTTGTCAAAAACGCCTGTGCAGGATTTTTCACTGCTTGATAATCTGCCGGAACTCAGACAGTTACATATAAGCCCTGATATGAAAGTATATCTGAACACTTTGCACCGCGATGATGTTGAAGTTGTAATCCACACAGATGACAGCGATACAATAATCGAACCGGGCGAATATGTTTTTGTCGAGCCGTTAATTGAAAAAGCCGTGCGGCTTGCGCTCGGCAAAGCCGACGGAGAACCTGTATTACGGAGTGAGTTGGAAGATATAACGGAATTATATTTTATCGGGGATAATGTCGCGCTTTCACTTGAAGATTATACGCAGTTAAAAGATGCCCGTACTGCCGGTGTCAGCACTTTACCCAGTGAAATAACCCGCCTTGACGACATTAAAAATATGCCGAATTTACAAGAGTTGTATATTTGCGGTGCTCCTCTTCTTACTGATGTTTCGCCGCTCGCAGGACATCAAAAATTAATTGATTTGCAATTGCTCGACTGCAATATTTCTGATATTTCCACGGCTGTAACAATTCCAAATCTTAAATCATTAAGTATTTTCGGCAGCAAAATAACCGATTTTTCACAATTTGAAAAAATAAAGTCTTTGAGGACTTTGGACGTCGGCAATATGCCTTTACAAAATATCGCTCAACTTGGCGACATTTCGTATATTGAAGCGTTATACTTGCACAGGACGCAGATTAAAAACCTTGACGGAATTGAAAAAATGGTTAATTTAAGAGAGATTGTGTTAATGCAAACACTTGTGAGTGATTTTTCGCCGCTCGATAATCTGCCAAATCTTAAAACGCTTTATATTAGTCCGGATATGGAAAAATATTTGAATACTCTCCACCGCGACGATGTTGACGTAATAATACAGTGATAAATGAAAGAACAATTTGGGTATTTTTGCCAAAGCCCTCTTTAGTAAAGAGGGTGGCACGCGAGATATTAATCGAAGAATTACAAAATTACCTTGAATCGCGTGACGGGTGTTTTGTTGATTCAGCACACCATCAAATTTGTCAAAACACCCGCCGACTGCGGTCGGCACCCTCTTTGCTAAAGAGGGCAAGAAGAAATCTACTCATTTAAATATTTCTCTTAGTGTGCTGACAGCACACCTATATCCTTTTATATTTTGATATAATTAATTTGTTAAATTATACATAAATATATTAGAATATACGGAGGAAAAAACATGCAAACAAGAAAAATATTCCCAAAAATCATGGCGGTTATTCTATCCCTTGCAATGATATCTGCCTTGCTGATTCCGGCGGCGGCGCTCACAGTAAGCGCAAGCAACTTAATCTATGAAGCAGGCATTAATGTAGAAAATAACGATGTTGCATTTCAAATAGAAAGAGACTATACTACGCTCAATATCGATGCGTCTGCCGACCTTTCTTACGCATATTCGGACGCGGACCCAAATTATGGGCAATGGGCAAAAGATCTCGACCTTAGTATTGAAGCGAAATATGACGATACAAATATATACATAAAAGTAACAACTGACACAAAGCATTATTACAATGAGTTAACAGAAGACGATGCCGGTAATATGTGGAATCAGTCATGCATTCAAATAGGCTTGGCGGGCGACAGCGACAGCGGTGACACCAGACTTGAGTTCGGCATAGGAAGAAACAGCACATCAGGTGAGCAGTTATCTGCAATATGGGCGCAGAGTACCAACGGGCTGAGCGAGTATAATCCTGACGGGAATTTCAGCGTAAGCCTGGCTGGCGGTTATTTGACTTATGAAGTCGCAGTACCGTTTGATACTTTCTTAGGCACATCCCAGGACCAGATAGGATTGAGCGTAGTCGCCGTTCAAAGCGATAACGGCAACGGCGAAATAATACACACGCAGTTAGCCGCAGGTACAACAGGCGACGGCGCGAAAGACGCTTCGCTCTTTGCCATAGTTGGTCTTGGCGTAGAACCGATAAAACCGATATCAGATGACGGAATCAATTATGAGGAAGGGTCTAACGTAGCGAATAACAATGTCAAATATACCGTAGCCTCGGGGTCAGGCTATACTACTCTGCCCATTAATAAATCCACAGACCTTTCTTTCGCATATGCCGGAGTGGAAGGCGGACCATATTCTGACGCGGCAAAAAACCTTGATTTTACTGTTGAAGCAAAATATGACGCTTCAAGTATAGATTTACGGATAACGGTAATGGGCGAAGCAAACAGTCCCTATTATCATAATGATTTTACGCAGGCAGACGCAGGCGGTATGTGGGCGGAGTCCTGCATACAGATAGGATTAGCTCCAGCCGCGGGAACAGGTACGAGAAAAGCTGCCGACCCCAGTTCACCCGATTACGGGCTTGAAATCGGTCTTGGGAGAAACAGTACCACAGGCGAAAAATTATATTGTATTTGGACTCTGGGAAATCTTGTAACATTGAATGAACTTACTGATAGCGAACTTGATGCTAATTCAACCGTAGAAATGACCGGCAATAATTTGGTATATGAAGTATCAGTTCCGTTCAGCGTATTTTTGAATAAAGCGACAATAACTGACGGAGATATAATCGGTTTGTGCGTAGTTTTCTCTCAAGTCGGTGTCGGTGAAACAATTGAAACGAGCACAATTCACACGCAGCTGGCAAAAGGCATAACAGGTGTAACCGCTAAAACTTCCGCCCGTTTTGCTCAGGTTGCTCTCGGCGCAGGAACAACCGCTCCTTATACTCCCCAAGATACTGGTTCGTCAGGCGGCGGGAGTTCAACTTCAACTGCTTCAACCGCGGCTGATTCCACCGCAACTGCTCCGGCTGTAACTGTTAATATTAACGGACAGAATGTGAATGCAACTGTAACGGCAGACGGCACTTTGGCAGTAAAATACAGCGAAGCGGACGTGGCGAAATATAAAGACAATACCGGCAATTTTGATATAACAGTATCAAAACAGGAAAAAATTACTCTCTCCATACCTTCGGCGGCGTTGGGAAGCGACAATCTTGTTGTAAATACCGATTTCGGAACTATCACCATACCTAATGAAGCATTAAAAGAACTGCAAAAATTATTCGGTGATTCCCCGATAACATTGTCAATCGTGAAAGGCAGTTTCAATGTGTCGTTAATAGATTCAAGCGGCAGGAAAATAGCCTATAATGACCCGAAAAATCCTCTCACAATCACTCTGCCGTATCAGTTGGCAAATGGACAAAAGGCGGAATCTGTAGTGGCGGTTAAAAAAGGCGGTTCGGCAAATGAAATTGTTACATACGGAGTGTATAACACAAAAACCAAAGGAATTACTTTTAACATCGCTCAGACAGGCATATATGACGTAATATACAATCAAAAAGATTTCAGCGATATATCGGGACACTGGGCGGAAAAAGATGTTAATTTTATGACGGCGAGAGGGCTAATTGATGCCGCGAACGAAGACGGTGATTTCCAGCCTGATATGGTCGTGACGAGAGCGATGTTTGCAGATATGTTTGCCAAACTTGAAAGCGCGGATTTAAGCAAGTATAAGACGTCGAGTTTTACCGATGTGACGAAAAATGCGCCGTACTTGGCTGCGGTCGAATGGGCGGCGGAAACCGGAATTATAAAAGGAATAGGAAATAATCTGTTTGCGCCGGACCAGCCTGTAACCCGCGAGCAAATGGCGACTATGTTAGACCGATATATCAAGTATAAAGGCTGGACGATAAAATCCGTAAACGATAAAGCCGCATTCGCAGACACCGCGACTATATCAGATTGGGCGGCGGAAGCGGTGGACAATATACAGCAGGCAGGGATTATCATAGGTAAACCGGGTAATTTATATGACCCGAAAGGCATAACGACAAAAGCCGAGTATGCGACGATATTTGCCAGACTCATTCAAATGTACAGTAAATGAGACTTCTGGAAGTAAAAGCAGGGATGGTATCTTACAGTGACATCGCGGATACAGACTGGTTATACCGTGTAGTAAGGCGATGTTAACGAGAGCACAGGCGGCGACAGTGCTTGTGAATATGTGCAAAACATTTGGATTTGTAGACTGATAAAATATTTATATGAAAATATCCTCGAAAATTTTCGAGGATATTTTACATTTCAGACAATTAAAACATAAATAATGTTGATACTTTTTTGATACTATAAACTTACGATAATATAAAGAATACAAATAAAGTTAAACTAATTTGTTTAGCTTTTATCTTAAAAACATATTGAAAAATTTAAAATACATTTAAGTTTATATGCGCGATTTGCTCGACGAAGTCAGTAAATCAAATTGATTACATCAAAATAAATTATTTACAATAAATCTTATACCTTTGTATCAGTCACACGATACAGAGGTTTTTTGTTTGTTGATTAATAGAATTGCCTAAAAAGCAATTAATCATTGCTTTACTTTTTGTGCAAAATATTTTATAATGCTATTATGAATCAAAAATATTTATAATTTTATAACAAAACAAAGGGGGAAAAATATGAATATATTTAAATGTCCGAAATGCGGAAAAAATTTGGACTGTTTCATTCCTGCAAAGTGTAATTGCGGATTTAACGTTCCTTGTATAGACGGAGTTTATCAATTTACAAATGACAGTCCTATTTTTACTGACGGCGATGGTCTTAAATGGTTAGGATATGAAAATGTTGGGGAAAATTATGAACCCGCTATAGCTTTAGGGAGCGATAATTTAAACGAAAATATATCTGTGGGATATAATGTCGGGAACAGTATGTTTATAGGGAACTGCTCAAGAAAATTAAAAGAATATTTAGGCGATAACTGCGTTGTTATTGATTTAGGCGCGGGACTTGGGCAGGCTTCGATACCGCTTGCGTTAGCCGGAGCCAATACAATAGCTGCTGATATATCACAGAAAATGTTATCTGTAAATTACAGAAGAGCAAAAGAAAATCATGTGGGGGATAACTTAATATGTGCGCGAATGAATGCATATAAACTTGAAATTGCTGATAATAGTATTGATGCTGTCATTGTGATAGATATGCTTCACCAGGTTAACCGTCCAGAACTTGTTGTTGAAGAAATAAAACGCATATTAAAATCAAGCGGTGTATATGTAACATACAACTGTTATCCTGTAGATAATACAGATGAACAGAAACAAAAAAATACTGAGTTTAACGAAATACAAAAAGATATTGCAAATTATTATTATTCTGCTTTTGATGTTGACCCGTACAAAGATTTACCAAAGGTCAATAATTGGGAAAAAGCAAATACTTGCATATCTGATTCCGGATATTTTGAAGATTACTTTCGCGCAGATTCCGATGTTATAAACGAATGGCAGACAGATATGCGGTTTGCTCTGCACAAATTAAAAACAAGGGCAGACGGCGGAAGTCAGTTGATTCCTGATGAAATACATAAAAAAGCATGGAATAAGACTGAAGAATACGCCCTTAAAAAATATGGCGAGGATTACAATAATATAAAGCGACATGATAAAAAAATGGGCTTTCTCGATATTTACAAATTAAAACAATAAATTTTTATAAAATAATATACCTATCTTGAAACCGTAGGTTTTAAAAACATCTAATATATAATTAATATTTGAAAGAGGTACAAAATCATGTGTAATTTTTTTAAATGTCCTGAATGCGGACAAGTAATGTCATTGCCCTCCTGTTCCTGCGGTTATACAGTTGAATATAAAAACGGAATTTATCATCTTACAGACGCGCCATACATAATAAAAGAAGATTCGGCAGACATAAAATATATAGGATATGAAGATATCGGCGAATATTATTCGGGTAAATCATTGTTTGATAAAATTAATATTGACGGTATATACACAAAGACTGCCGAAATAATCGGAAACGGCGTATTGCTTGACCTTGCCTGCGGAGACGGATTATTTACCGTTCCGCTTGCCGCTCTTGGCATATCTGTAATTTCTATGGACATATCGGATAAAATGTTAAGCCTTTTATATAAACGCGCGGAAATTGCAGGTATTGAACCGTCCCGATTTACTTTATGCAGAGCTAATGCGCTTGATATTCCGCTAATTGATAATTCCGTTGACGCAGTGATAGCCAACAGTATGCTTCATCTATTATCTAAGCCTGAAATTGTAGTCGGGGAAATTCACCGAGTATTGAAAAAAGGCGGAAAATTCATAGCATTTGACGATAAACCTAACGGCGGTGATTCTATCGACAATTTTACAGAAGAGGAAAAAGCGGAAAATAACAAAACAGGCGAATTTATAGGTTTTATACACCACAGATATTTTGAGATATTGAAAAACGAATATAATATAAATGGAACAAGATACAGTTGGAAATTCGACCGCGAAAAGGTATGTTCGGACATGTTCAGTGATAAAAAAATATACTCCGTCGAAAATAAAAGAAACAAGGATAAAATAAAATTTAAAGACGCATTTATATATAGAATGGGCGGCAAAGGTTTTTCCGACCAATCCGACGTGCCATATGATATCCATAAATCTGTGTTTGAGCGGGTTATGTGTGAATTTACATCGAAATACGGGACTGAAGTATTAGATACCGTTGAAACTTTTTATGCCGGCTTTAGAGATACGGGTATAACTGTGTATATCAAATAAAAATATCCTATAATTTCATGTCAGACAAAACCGTCACATCCCTGTGTAAATGCAAAAATGACACAGGGATTTTTGTCGTTATTTTCCCATCGAGCAAATTTTTAAACGCCTCTTTTTTAGATTCCCCGCTCACAAGCATCAATATTTTTTTTGCTTTTAATATGCTTCCCATACCCATCGTTAAGGCTTTAGACGGAACTTCGTCAAGAGAATTAAAAAATCGCATGTTTTTTTCGCGGGTGTCCTGCGTTAAATCTGTCGCGTGAGTATACGGTATAAGAAAATCGCCCGGCTCATTAAATCCGATATGACCATTTGCTCCAAGTCCTATGACCATTAAATCAATTCCGCCTGCAGCTTCTATTTTTTTCTCGTATTCCAAGCACTCTGAATCCGCATCGGAAACTTCGCCGCTCAGAATATTTATATTTTTTTTGTCTATATTTATTTTGCCGAAAAGATTGTCGAACATAAATTTATAATAACTCTGAGAATTATCCCTTTTGATTGGATAGTACTCGTCAAGATTAAATGTCGTGACTTTGGAAAAGTCAACCTCCCATGCCCTGTTCATTTCAATCAGACGCTCATACATTCCAATCGGCGTTGAACCAGTGGGAAGTCCCAGAACAAAATTTTTACCGGATAATCCGGTTGTTTGTATTTGCAGCTCTTTTTCGACAAATTTCGCCGCAAATCGCGACATTGTTGTATAATCCTCAAAATATTGTATATTCATATATTTTTTTATTAAACCTCTTTTATCTTTTGTTATTTTAATTTAAAATTCATATCCGCATTCTTTCATATCGTCTTTGAAAATGTCAAACATATATTTTCCGGTATCTTCCTTCCAGCGTCCGACAGAATCAGTGCGCATTTCTATTTTTGCCATTTTTATGCCGAGATAATCTTCGAGTTTTTTCAGAGTTTCGTCCTGATTAAAAACCATATCCTCAAATCTCAGTTTTAAAAGATTTTTCGGGTCGGGGGTAGCTTTCATAAGTTCTCTCTGATATTTCCAGCTGTAAGCCCTGTTTTCGCGTATATCTTTGCTTTTCGTATAATTTATGCCGAAATCGTTTAAATCGTCGGTTTTGTGGGAATTTAAAATACAGTCGCGGGGGTCTCTGACCCAGTGAATATATTTTATATCCGGGAACATTTTTACAATCCACGGATAAACCAGCGTAGTTTCCGGGATTTTCCAGCCTTTGTTTTCGCTTACTGAATTTAATACAGTAACAAGATAATCCTCAATCAATTTTATAAATTCTGGGACAGGCTCCATTGACAGGACTTTTGAAAAATCCCATTCAACCCCGCCTTTATATTCAACGTATTTTGCAAAAACCCTGCAGGCGTCGTACATTTTCTCCGGCGGAAGCAAATCCCCCGAACCGTTCAGAGGTTCGCCCATAAAAACCCCGCTTGCACTCAAAGTATGCGACATAGAACGCGTCCCGGAATGTCCCCTGCCAATTACCGTTATCATCATAATTTTATGTTCTCCCTTTAATTTTTTTCGCAAGTTTGATGTTTTAAACTCCGCATAGTAACCAAAGAAAATGCTTGAAGTTGTGTAAAAACATTTTTTCACCTTATTTTATACTTTCAAAATATTCCCTATCCAGTATAGCATAAACAATTTGGTCAGTCCATTTACCGTTCCAGAGCAATCTTTCAATAAAAACTGCCTCCCGCCGAAATCCAATCGTTTCCAAGATTCGCGTAGATATCGTATTTTGAGCATTACATTCGGCGGTAATCCTATGTGCTCCCATGTCCTCAAATCCGTACTGCAATAATAGTTTGGTCGCCATAAATCCGTATCCCTTTTTTCTGTGTGAAGGCAATATCGTACAACCAATCTCAATTTCTTTTTGATACTTCTCTGGAATCCATATGAATGCAAGTCCAACCGAATTTTCATCATTTTTAGCGCAAATCAAATAATTAAGTATCGAATTTGAATCAAGGTTTCCGTGAACTCTACCTCTCAGCGTATTATAATCCGGAGCCTCGGACTCCTCGTATGGCCATGCGTCCTTGTCAAGAAATATTTCGCATGTACGCTCAATATCCTGCTCCGCCACGCGTTTGAGATATATCGCATTCATTTAAAAACCTCCTTGTAACGAATAAAATATAAACTCGCTACGTTATAAATGTTTCGTTTGTTAAAATATATCGACTTCATCTTATATCACAACTTTCTTATGTCTGTACACGTGACAGCAAATATTGACGGCAACGGGAAGCCCTGCGATATGCGTCGGGAACGTCTCTATGTTGACCGCAAAAGCCGTCGTTTTACCGCCGAATCCCTGCGGTCCGACGTTCGTCTGATTTATTCTTTCAAGAGTTTTCTGTTCGATTCTTCCGTAAAACTCGTCGGGATTGTTTTCGCCGATTTCACGGGTGAGAGCTTTTTTTGCGAGTATCGCCGAATATTCAAAATCCCCGCCGATTCCTACTCCCACGACTATCGGCGGGCAGGGATTTCCTCCCGCTATTTTTATTGTCTCAACGATAAAATCTATTATATCGTCTTCGCTCGCAGACGGCTCGAACATTTTTAACCTGCTTGAATTTTCGCTTCCGAAACCTTTCGGAACACAGATAATCTCTATTTTATCTCCCGCGACTATATCTGTGTGAATTATCGCGGGGGTGTTATCGTTGGTATTTCCGCGCCGTATTGGGTCTTTCACGACGGACAGACGCAAATCACCGTCAACATACGCTTCGCGTACTCCCTGATTTATCGCGTCACGCAACAATCCGCCGATTATATGCACATCCTGACCGATATTCACAAACAGAACTGCCATGCCGGTGTCCTGACAAATCGGGACGTTTATTTCTTTTGCGATTTCGATATTTTCAGTCAGTTTGTTTAAAATATTCCTCGCAAGTGGCGACGTTTCAGATTTCGCGCTGTCTTTTATACAGTTCACAAGATTTTTAGAAACGTTTAAATTTGCTTCGATAAACGCTTCTTTTATTTTCTGCGTTATAATTTTTGAATCCAGTGTTCTAATCGTTTGAGTTATATCTATTTCAGCTTGAATTATTGGTTGACTGCCCGTTCTGTCCAAAAGATAATCGACAGAGACATCAAGATAGTCGGCGATTTTAGCAAGACTATCAAATGCAATTGATTGCCCATGGTACATTTGGGATAAAGTATTTTTGTGTATGTCGCAACCTGCGAACAAATCTTTTAGCATTATGTTTTTTCGCTTCGCTATAATCTTTATATTTTCAGCTATATTTGATGAATTATACAAATTTAAACGCTCCTTTTTGTTTAAAATGCCAAAAATCATTTAATTAGATGATTTATTTGAAATTTATATTGACAATCCAGTAATTAGATGATATAATGTAATTATAATAAAAAATTCTATAAATAGCAAGGAGAAATAATCATGGAAATCAATCTAAAAGAAATCTTCACCAGATTAAATTTACAGTACATAAGAGGCTTTGCTTTTGAGATGAATCCTGAACCTATCGACACCGAATTTGACAACCTCCCATACGAAGAACGTTTGGAAAAAGGAAGTGCGCTACTGTTGAAAAGGTTCAAAGAACTTTACAAAGACGACCCAAAATCACGTAGCGACGTCATGTTGGAATTTTTTACGGCGGTTCGGGTATACAGTGACGTTTATGCCGAGATAGGCATACAAGCTGGCGCAAGATTATTATATCAGTTGATTTCTCAAAATAATCAGATTTTCAATTAATTTGAAAACAAAAATCCCCCGTGTTTATTGCGTTCGTCCTCATATTCGTACGTTTGATAATTGTCCGGCATATACTTATCAACAACAGATTTCCAAAACTTAGATGCTCTTTCGTTACTTTTCCAATAACCAATATCCCAGTCGCCTGCATGACGCTTAAACACTTCTGACATTACCTGCATACCGACGCCCTTTCTGCGGTATTTCAACATGACAAAAAATTCTGACATACTATATCTTTCAGGAGTAGAAATTAATACAAAACCTGCGATTTTTCCGTCAACATTTATCAAGTATGGGTATCTTCCTTTTTCATTCCAATAGTCGTCAATATGCTTATATCCATAATAGCCATGTTCATTAACGTCACGGTTATCATATTCAGTAAACTCGTAATCATACAATTCCATTAATTGCATCAATACGGATTTATGTTCTATTCCAATTAACACTAATTCGACATTCATACTTATTTTTTATACACCACTTTCCCGTTTACAATAACCGTTTCCGCACTGTTCACAATCTCCAGCGGATTGCCGTCGTATAAGACTAAATCGGCGTGCTTGCCTTTCTCTATCGAACCAACTATATCGTCTATCCCAAGAATAACCGCAGGATTTATTGTGATTGCTTTTAATGCGCCGTAAAAATCCAGCCCGCCTTTGACTGCTAATGCCGCGCAATACGGCAGATATTGCAAAGGCGCGACCGGGTGGTCTGTCGTAAGTGAAAATAAAATCCCAGCTTCGCTTAAAACCTTCGCGTTTTTCAGTTCAAGATTTCGCATTTCCGGTTTTGACCTGTCGCTTATAATCGGACCCACGATGGCGCGGACGTTGTCTTTCGCAAGTTCTTCCGCTATTAAATGCCCTTCTGTACAGTGAATGATAACATATTTTAAATCAAATTCTTTACATATTCTGATTGCGGTAAATATATCGTCGGCGCGGTGCGCGTGAATATGCGCGTCGATTTTTCTGTTTATAACGGGTAAAAGAGCCTCGCATTTCATGTCAAAATCAGGCTCGTCCGTTTTTTCGCCGTCATCGGATTCTTTGGAATCCTCAGCTTTTTTCAGATTGTCTCTGTATTTTTGCGCTTTTTTTAAATTTTCGCGGATTATCGCGGCTGTCGCCATTCGCGTTTCAGGAGTTTCATTTTTTTCCCCGTAACAGACTTTAGGATTTTCACCCAAAGCGAATTTCATGCTCACAGGTTCTTTTATTATCATATCGTCGATTCTTTTGCCGTGCGTTTTTATAACCGTAAACTGTCCGCTTATTGGGTTTGCGCTTCCCGGACCGGTTGCGACGCAGGTTATCCCCCCTTCCAACGCTTCCCGGAATGCCCTGTCCATAGGGTTTACAGCGTCGATTGCGCGCAGGTGAGGAGTGCACGGGTCTGTGATTTCGTTTAAATCGTCGCCTTCGTCTTTTATCCCGTCCTCATACATTCCAAGATGCGTATGCGCGTCAATAAAGCCGGGCAAAAGCCATTTTCCACCGGCTTCTATTATATCAATATCATTTTTTTCTATATTAAAGTTATAGTCTTTCATATCTCCAACTTCATCTATTAAACTTCCTGAAGTTTTTACATATCCGTTTTCTATTATATTTTTTATACTATTCGCCATACACATACTGTATATGCGGGCATTCTTTATAATCATTATATAATTTTTACTCCGTTTTCAATATTATTTCATTCCGTTTTGATTCAGTCGTCTTCGTGTTTTTTTAGGGTCGAGGGATTTTCTCAGGTCTGAAATCTTTTCGTCGCTGTCATGTTTGAATTTATTCATCATATTTTCAAAACTTGACATATCTGATAAAACTGCTTTTGATCTTTTTTGATCTTTTACAAATACTTCGGGATTTTCGCTGTTTTCACCGCCGTTAGGATTTTTATTATCCTCGGAATTATTAGAACTGTCAGGATCTTTAGGCATTTGTTTTACAGACAACGCAAGTTTACCATTGTCATTTATTGAAATAACAACAGCTTTTATTGTTTGATTTAATTTAAAATAGTCGTTCACGTCTTTTACAAAATCAGACGATATTTCGGATATATGCACCATACCACTCGTTTCGCTGTCTATGCTGACAAAAGCTCCGTACTTAGTTATACCTGTGATTCTGCCCTCAATAATTGACCCCTGTTCTATTTGCATATTTTTATATAATATCCTCCGGATTATTTTCAGTTATCAGTATCTAAATAAAATAAAATCTCGTCCGATTTTCTATAACCCATACCTTTTACTACATTTGCAATATAATTGTCGTCGACCGGCGCATCTATTTGCTGCTGTAAAGCGTCGTTGGCAATTCTCTCGCTGTTATGCTGCTGCTGAAGTGAATCCAATTCCGCTTTTGCGGAATTTATTTTATGTAAATTTGCCGCTAAATCTATTAAGACTATAACTATAAGAGTAACAAACGCTATTTTCAGGAATAAAAATCCTTTTGATTTCTTTATTTCTTTTATATCGTTCAATTCTCTGCTTGCCGGCTTATGTTTTGTAATTCTTGTTCCTCTTGATACTTTTGAAACACCTGAAATATTAGAATTTTTAGCTTTTTGTGCTTGCATATTGCTAATCCCCCATTTTACCTGTAGTTTAGATTTTTATTAGACTTTAGACGCGTATTCTTTTGCTCTGTACTCTTTTTCTCGTGATTCTTAAATTTTATACTATCCATATTTTTCATTCCTTTTGATATATATATCGGCGTTTTTTTACTTTTATAAAGCCTGTACAGTCCGAACCCATAAGACGCGTCATGCGAAATTTTTCGTTTTTCACTTTTATAGTACATATTATTTTTCGTTTTAACAGACTGTCTGAATATAAATTGTATTAGATATTTTAACTGTTTTATTATAAATAAAATCGCAATTTTCATGGGAGTTATCGTGATTTTCTTAATAAATCTTAAAATCATTTTTATAAAATCTATAATTTTTTTCGATACAAATATTATAAATCTGCCGATTGTGAGATGGTATAAAACAAAACACAGAAAACAACCGAAAAGCGAAAACCATCTGACTATTCCTGAATTTGTGTAGTATACTAACAAGATAATCGAAACGGCGGAAAATATACAGAATATAAAATCCTGAAAAAATACGGAAACCCATTTTGAATTAAACGCGATTCTGATTATTCTGAAAACATCGTAAAATACGCCCAAAAATGCGCCGACTACACACGAAAACAGAAATACAATGCCCTGCGCAGTCATTGACATTTCCATAAAACTCACACCGCCTTTTTATTCCAACTAAATTATAGCAAATAATTTTAAATAAATCAAATAATTTTGGTAAATTCAAAAATTTATTTAAATAATTTAGAGAGAAGTTTCGACGATTTTTTCCCATTCTCATAAGAATCATCAGAATAAAACAATCCGGCTATATCCCCGTCTACATTCATATCTCCGGTTTCAAGAGACAGTTTGCTTATATGTAGATTTGCGCCGTCTATTGTCATTTGCCCCGCTTCGGTTATTACAACAATATTGTTTTCGTTAAAATTCTCAACGCGGATAACGCCTGATACAGTCATCTGCCGTCTGTTGTATACTACGACATTATGAGGTTTCCTGCTTTTTATTTCCTGATTTATATTATTATTCATAAATACCCCAAACCCCTTTATTAAAATTTATTACAATTTTACCGTAATAAATTAAATAGAATTAACATAATAATATATATGTTTTCGAATTTTAAGGTATGTTATAATTAAAAATAATTTGCAGAAATTTAAATTATTAACTCTGCGATATAACTTCATACATTGTGGAAGCATCTGATTTCAAAACGTGTTCTTTGACTTCGGTGACTTTGACTTTGAGAAGTTTTTCGCCGAATCTTACTTCTATAACATCGTTTTCCTTTACTTCGTGAGCAGATTTCGCAACTTTGCCGTTTACCGAAACTCTGCCTCCGTCGCACGCCTCGTCCGCGACCGTGCGCCTTTTTATAAGACGCGATACTTTAAGATATTTATCAAGCCTCATACTTATTTTCCCCTCTGAAATTATTTTAGATTGACTTCTATAAAATTTTCATCAGTAAACCAATCGCCGTTTCCGCGGATTTCTCGAGGTTTTTGAACATGACAATATGCGAATCTTCATCCGAATTGTCGGAAATCGAACGGATTGCGGCAAATTCAACGTTGTTTATATAACAGACATGTCCGATACTGCCGCTTTCCTCGTCCACGGCAACGGCTTTGAAATTTTCCGTAATAAAATCAATATCCCTCTGACTGTGAATAAATCTGTCTCCGGTCGCGACAATACCGGTTTTGACATTATCGGCATTATTCGCGGCAGATAATAATAACTGATTTAATTTTTTCGAACACGGAATCTGTACCAGCTCTGCTTTGGGAATGAACCCTAAAGGCGCTCCCAACGGTGTATTGTCTATATCATGCTGCACGACAGAAGCCGCAACAACAATATCGCGGATACCCACAGTTGAAGATATACTCCCCGCTACTCCTATATTTATTATGTACTGCGGAGCATATTTCATAATCAATATCTGAGCGCATACAGCGGCGTTTACTTTGCCTATGCCGCAGACTGCCGCCGTAATTTTTGACTTGCCAATATCCCCATTAAAATATTTTATTCCGCTGATTTCTTCGGTTTTTACGTTTTCCATTTTTGCAATGAGCGAATCTATTTCCACATTCATTGCACTGATTATCCCCAAAACCATTATTTCACCTACAATCTAAATTTATAAGACTACATTTTTTCCATCGCGAAAATATCATAGCCGTTTAATTTTTCTTTTCCATTTAATTCAGCCAGTTCTATCAAATACAGAACTTTCTGCACTTTTCCGCCTAACTTCTCAATCAGTTCTATATTGGCTTTAAGAGTCCCGCCCGTTGCCAGAATATCGTCGATAATAACGACTTTCTGACCCGGTTTTACCGCGTCGGCATGAATTTCCAGAATATCGTATCCGTATTCCAAATCATATTTAACGCTTACTTTTTCAGCTGGAAGTTTATTTTGTTTTCTTATCGGGATAAACCCTTTTTTGAGTTTATGCGCGACAGGCGCGCCTAAAATAAAACCTCTCGCCTCTGAACACGCTATCAAATCAAAATCTATATTTTCCAATTCTTCCACAAATCGGTTAATAATATATTCAAACACAGCCGCATTCTGCAATAGCGGCGTTATGTCAATAAAATCGATTCCCGGTTTAGGGAAATCCAGCACATGGCGGACTTTATCTTTCAAATCCATACGATTTAACCTCATTTTCAATTATTATATATCATAAATATTATATACTATATGTATCATCTCGTCAAGAGTTTTTGTGAATTTTCTACAAATTTAATAATATTAAAATATCTGAAAATTAGAATAAAATATCTTGACTTTATAGAGATTTTATGATATACTTATGTAAAATCAAATATAAAAGCTGCGATAAGAAACAGTAAGCATTTGAAGTATTTCAGAAAAAAGGCGGTTGATGAAAGCCTTTATACAAAAAATGCCAAACCCATCTTTGAGCTGCGGGATGAAATAAATCTTGCCGGGCTCTCCCGTTACAGAGAAAAGATATAAAGCATCTTGCGTTGTATTATAAGCGCGGACAAAATGTTTATTTAAAGTCCGAAGTTAGGTGGTACCGCGAACTTTATTATATATTATATAGATAGTTCGCCCTAAACTGATATAATCAGTTTAGGGTTTTTTTATTTTAACCAAAGGAGAATTTCACAATGAAAATTGATAACCTCGTAGGAGACAGATTTAAGGAAAGACCGTCGGAGTGCGTTGTTGACAGCCACG
>Ga0123357_10002058_pt1 | contig 22061 bp, 12 predicted proteins | sample TergutEmb28metaG_FD_89873 | JGI IMG/M metagenome (GOLD analysis project Ga0123357, IMG submission 89873) | Embiratermes neotenicus P4 segment gut microbial communities from Petit-Saut dam, French Guiana - Emb289 P4 | ecosystem: Host-associated > Arthropoda: Insects > Digestive system > Gut ... | reverse complement strand
TTTTCTCCCCCCACAGATTTTTTTGGGGTGAAAAAAAGAGAGGAAAAAAAGGGGGGGAAAAAAGTGTGGGGTGGGGGGGGGGGGGGGGGTTAGAATCTTACATAAGGTTTTGGAGGGAAAACCTGAGGGAAAGAGACCTCTTTGGGGACCCAGGAGTAAATGGGAAGATACTATTAAGATGGATATTCAGGAAGTGGGATGTGTGGATACGGACTGAATCGAGCTGGCTCAGGATAGGGACACGTGGCGAGCACTTGTGAATGCGGTAATGAACCAAAGGTTTTCATAAAATGCCGAGAATTTCTTGACTAGCTGAAAACCGGTTATGTTCTCAAGAAGGACTCTGCTCCATGGAGTAAGTAAATGTTCATGTGCTTTGTGTGTTGTATCACCTTCCAAGTAACGTGGTAGTGGTGTTGTGTCTGCAGGCCGCGTTGTGCGTGGAGTAGGTTTTCGACGATTATAATGTAAGAAAGTCACATATTTTCATACGTACTTGTTGGTTTCAGTCTCATAGTGAAGTATCAGTGCATGATCATGAACACTAACATGGCCTGAAATTTCAAACCATACGTGTGATCTCGCCAAGCTGAGGATGTAGATGTTTAACTTGATTGTACTGTATATTAGGAGATGCTTTCACACATATGCCTTACCACTCTAAGGCACATCGGCAAGAAAAATTTAATCAGTTGCTGAACAGGAACTTATTTTGCAGTTTTTCATAACGCTATTAAGAATTAATAATACTTACGTGGGTTCACCGTCGCAAGGTCCATTTGGCTCTAACAGAGTGTTCTTTGTGTTGTTCTGTTCGTCGCCTCTCACAGCCAGACTGCAAAAAGGAAAACAACAACAACAATCATATCGAAGTGCACGCGAACTTCATTATCTATGAAGGTTTATAGCCACCTTGAACAGTTCTGTGTTTCATTCCTTAAGTCTTAAAATTGACTATCACCCTCTTCTCTTATACATTAGAAAGTAGAGTATGTGGAAATTCTAATACTTATAGGTCACATATTCCAGTGTTCTTCGTTCCTTCTAAAATAAGGAGAGATTTGTTTTAAAAATTCTCAGATTTATATGATCGGTCTAGACAAAATTGTGTTGCGAAATCTAAAATTGAACTCTATACATAATTTTTAAGGGCCATTCTTGTTCTGTGAGTTCTACTTCATGGTTTTAAAATTAGTTCTGAAGCGAAGAACCCAGAGGTCCTAATCCAGCAATTCCCAACTTCGGTGTCGTTACAAATTAACGCGCCACGACCTGTTGTCAAGAATGCTGCGACGTTCTGAACAGAAGAATGATAACAAAAATTAAACATTAATATTTTTATTTAAAATGAAGAAAGGAGAAACGTGTTCCTCACATTGACACACACAAAATTAAGAACGTAGAGGTTTAATGAATTCTGTTCCAAGTTGACGGAGCATCATTACATAAAGTATGGAGACACTTCATTTGTCTAAGTGTTTTAAATGTATACTTTTACCATAATTTCATCATCATTATACGTTACTGTAAGTTTATATTCTGAAGAGTGAATGGTATTATTTAAAAATGCACGTACCACTGTAAATTTTAGTTCTGTATTCTAATTACATTGTGCGTCGTAAAAGAAAAGAAAAAACGAAATGCGTCGCGAGCACCAAAATGTTCAGGGCTACTGAGGAAGGAAAGAAAATGAAGAAGAAAGGTGGAGGTGCCAAAGAATTAATAGTAAAAGTTTAATAATGGGCGCCAATTTTTTGTAATTTCTCAGAATAATAAACTGTTCCTTGAAACTGCAAGACTAAAATTCTCTTCGCTTAAGCTTTTATTTGTAATTCCATTGTTACGATCTAAGTTCAAAAAATAAATAGACATGACATGGTTACTGAGAGTCTCGCATCTGTAGACCTTGACTAACTTTTGGTAGATTGTCTTGTAAATCTTCAATTCGTCAAGATATACACAGTGTGGTCCAAATGTTTTAGGACTGATTTTTTTTTTAAATCGAAGACACATGAGGAAGAAACATAACTTTTTAAATTCAAAATAACATCCATTGGCCTATATGCAGGTTTTTGTGCGGTCGTACAGCTTCTGAAAACCTGCCGAAAATTCCCCCTTTTGGGCCTTCTTTATTTCATCATTTACGGCTTCTTCGATCTCAGCAACATCCGCAAAGTGGAGTCCTTTTAACTTCATTTTCAACTTGGGGATCAGAAAATAGTCTGGCGGAGATAAATCTGGAGAGTACGGAGGGTCATAAAGGGTTGTAACATTTTTTGGGGTAAAAAATTGGCAAACAATTGCAGCTTTGTGGGCGGGCGCATTATCGTGCAACAAGAAAGAATCTCGAGAGCAGAACGCAGCTGGACGAACCCCCTGAATGCTCCTCAGGAGGCGATCCATTACTCCTTTATAAAATTCAGCATTTACTGTTTTTCCTTCTGGAACGAATTCTTGGTGCAATACGCCTTGAGAGCCAAAAAATTATCAATATGGTCTTGATGGGGGACCTTTGGAATTAGTTTCTTCGGCCGAGAGGATGTCTCACCAACACATTCAGAACTCTGTCGCTTTGTTTCGGGGTCACAGACAAAACACAAAGTCTCATCTCACGTAATAAGTTTGCTAAAAAAATTTTGTCTGCGTCGGTCATGGCGATAATGTGACTCGATCTTCCCTATCCTCAGGTGTTGTGTGTGGTACAAAACGTGCACACAACTTTCTCTTTCCAAAATCCTCTTTCAGAATCGGAAGAACTACAGTCTTGGGGATGTTCAAAGGTTCTGCCATCATTCTTAATGCAATTCGACGGTCATTTTTTACTAGATAGCAACAGCAGCAATCTTTACCTCAGTTCGAGTCGATTTTAGTCGGCCACCTCTCTCGTCATCTTCTATCAGCTCCGTTCCGTCTCGAAATCGAGAATACCACCTAAACCGTTTGATCGGTTCAGAGTCTCATTCCTATAAGCCTTTTGCACCAATACTATTGTTTCTGTCGCAGATAGACCGGTTTTGAAAGAAAGGATTTTGACAACTCTCTGTTCATTTCCGCCGTCCATGACGTATAAAGGAAACTGACTTTACAAGTAAAGTTATAACTCGTACATTGTCGAAGATAAGCAAACGAAACTCGGTGTGTGAACGGATGTTTATTGATAGTACTTAGTGGGTTGACCAATAGATCACTCTAGTTCTGTTATTTAAAAAAAAATCAGTCCTAAAACTTATGGTTCGCATTGTGTAAGAGGATGGGGTCATGACTAATGGCTGTACGCCGACAATTAAACGACAAGTATGAAGAGAGCGAGAGAGAGAGCCAAACCCTCCTGGGTGTAAGTAAAACATTAGCTCGTATTACTCCTTCGCCTCTAACGGATTAGGACCTGTCGCTTGTTCCTAATTAGAATTAAGAATGAAACTATGCAACCTTAGGCATTTAATGCAGTTCCTCGAAATGGGAATCAACCCACGGCAGAAAAAATAGGACACACACACACACACACACAAGTCTTCATATATTCATGAAGCGCGATCTGACTGGGCGATCCTAGTGAGGGAGCATTGCGCATCGACCAGCACTTATATTTGGGTACTGCTGGTCCAAACTGTTAAACACTAGTTTATTAAAATTCATTTTATTTCAGGCTGCGTAAGAAATCCGAAGAAAGTGTCCGCTGTTGAAACCTAGATGGCCGAACACTTCAGTTGTGAACGTTACACTGATAATATCCGAATTATTTTCAGTCGTGATATAAAGCAACTCTTAAAATCGATCGCCTATGGCGTGGTACATTTTAGCATTCCGAAGGATTTGTTTTAATACCGTTCTTCTTGCTGTAGATATGTTGGTGACACACCATCATACAGAATTCACCAGATAAGCACAATAATTCGTTGGTGGGGTGTAATTTCAGGAAAGTAACTTTTCAGGAAACGGAAAAGACGTCCAAGACTCCTCGCACATTAGGGTTATTAATTTTTAATAACTGCATAAGATATTTTTAAGTAAGTGAAACATGCAATAAAAGATAATATTCTACTCTTTCTAAATTACAGGTAATTTGAAACATGAAGAAGTAGTCGTGTTTCGTTTTGACAAAAACCATTTTAGACACATAAATGTAAGTTACATCCGTTTGCATGTACACGAAACAGTTACGTAAGAACATACCACGGCCTACAGCTCGTCACCGGCTTTGTAGTACGCAAGTGACTCTGCGTCATTTGCTGACTGCAAGGAATATTCCCATAAAATAATGTAAACTGCAGGAACTAGGTTTCGTAGATACTAAATACCTTAGCTCCTTTGCACGACAAGAGCTAAAAGACCCAGTGTACGATAAAGTGGGCTTAACCCATCTAAGACCTTTTTCTTGACACTTCCAACGCGCTGCCTTCATCCATGCAGTACCCACAGTATACTGCAATGGTAGGTGGAATGCTATGAAGGTTGTATACACACAGCACTTAAATTGAGTTACGAGACACTTCTTTCGTAAAGTCACCTAAATCGGTTACGCGTATAGCCTCTATGTCTATTATTTTCGTGCCCGCTCACGGCTAAGATACGTGCTCAAATAAGACACGATAACCTTCTGCGTTTAAACTAAAATCTTCAGTCCTTAAATATGGACTGCTTGGCATCATAAATGGTTGAATGTAAAAACAGCCAATGCTACGTGCTGGCTTACGCTTATCATGAAATCCAGCTGGCTGAAATAATGCATTCTTCTTTGCTGTCATATTTTTTTAAAGATGCCATGATTAGTACCAGATAAATATCCCCTATATTAACACGCCGTCGTGTTACTTATCAGCACAGAGGTCGGCGGAACACAAGTGTTTCGGAAATAAGTACCATAACTCCATGACCTCATTGAGAACCAGAAAAGTCGCTTGTACGTGAGTCAGCGAAAACGTAATCAGACAGGAGGCACGGATAAAATTAGCTACATACGTAGACAGCAAAACAAGTGGCATTATTGGGTGATAGTAATGATTCTAACAGAGAAAATACAAGTACATAATATGGTGCTCAAGTACATTTGAACTGAAGTTTGTAGTTGCCTTAACGTCGAACAGTTCCAACAACTAGCCAAAGCCTATTTGCTTTCTAAAAGTAAAACTAAAGAGAAAATATAGAAAAGTAAAATAAGATAATGTTAATTTAAAGTAAGAGAACTGGAAACAACAATAACAACAACAACCTGCGTATTATGATACAAGAAATCGCAGATGCAATATGAACTGAAATAATTGAATGAATGAAGGAATAAATAAACAAATATGCCAAGTACATCAGTGCCTTCAGTGAATGTAGTGCTACATACGCAAATAAACAAAACTTAAATAATAATTCTGTTATTACTTCACGACCTTATGCTGTAATACAAGTGTTTCTTTTATTGTGTCCCCGAGCACTACAATTTTATCGCATAGAAAAGCCTGCTTCCGCAAGGACATCTCATGGCAACTTCTGTGTTTAGAGACACGATAAAAGGGCACCCTGTACGTCTGCATTAAAACATTTGTCTCTAAATTCCCGTCCGTCAGAAACTCAGCCCGTGCGGATCAATGTTCATACAATCTTACAGACTCAACTTCAGCTCCTCAACAAGCATAGCAAGCAAGCTCATTTATTTCTGAAACACTCTGTATATGGCACGGAAGGTCGAATTCCAAAGCCAGTCCTTAAGCCTAGTTATTTTTACAAATGCTGAGAGAGTTTCTTAAAATATCTCATGATAGCACTCTTTCGTCTGCCGGTAAGTCATCATTCTCACATTATCTGCAAAGTTCGGTGTTCATACACAGTACAGCGTTCACAAGTCGCTTGTAGAAGCTTCAACATCCCAGTCTCTTTGTGTGGGAGTCTTAGTGTTTTAAAATTCTAGGAAATCCCAAGGTCAGTAACAGGGAAAATGAAACTCCGCAACACAATAGAACCATCAGCTTAACTTCTCTGTAAAGGACGTATGCGGATTTCCCTTACTAATACCACTGATAAGATTGGACTCTTCGTGCCGGATATGGCAGGTTTATTGTTATTATTATTATTATTATCCTTTTTATCACCTTCATGCAGGGTATTTACAATTATATACCTGAACCAACCCGTGTTTCTTTGGTGTATAGCGTTGCAGCTGTTCTATGTTTATCATTTTTGCTACATGTAACGTTATTTCGCCCGTGAAATATTCTTTGTACTTTTACATTAGCATTTTCCGCAGTATGTGTGCAATGCCCAATATGACCGTTTTTCGAAGTTCCTTAATTTCGTCCTTTCCTGATATGTTGCTTAGGTATTGTCTGAGTGATTTTGAAATGGTTCCTTTCGCCCCTGTTACTAACGGTATCACTTTTGCTTTCACATTCCACATGCCCTGAATTTCTATTATGAGGTCTTTATATTTTAAGATATTCTCAAATTCTTTCTTGATGCAATTTCTGTCTCCATAAATTGCATCATTTATGAATATGTACATGTATGCTCATTATCATTATTATTATTATTATTATTATTACTGCGGTGGTGCTCGTGGTGTATGAACGTGTTTTTGCTGTGCTCCCGTAACGGCTGTGTGTTTTGAGTAATATACGAATGACTGGAGTCGCGCTCCCGTGGTCCGTATAACCGCGTCCGATGTCTGCAGTGTTTGCACCAAGGTGTTTTATGGGAAACAGCAATGTTTAAAGTGCCGTGGGCCGCGTGGCATTTGTTTTCATCTCTCGTGTCTACAGCTCAGTGATATGAGTACTCTTATTACACCCGGAATATGGTGCTTCCATGTACAGTTATATCACCTGTATTAAGCCTTTGGATGTGCAGTGCTAATGACGGCACGCTGGCGAAGACCCACTCTGTATCTACTTCAGACGTCCTTAAGAAGGTCGTTACTCCCGAGAGGTCTTTGCTACCTCCAGTTTTCAAGTCTACAGGTTCTAAAGAACTGGGTTTGTACAGTACCATGGACCTTATCAAATCACATACAGACACTGTAAACAAATGGTGTAGAGAAGGTGATGATATAAAAGTAAACGCCTACATCAAGCTAGATTAAATTTCTACACTATAACACAAGTCCTGGAAAAATGGGTCATCTGTCGTAGCCCACATCGTCTACGTAGGTCGGCGCTGAACGGAACAGAAATGTTTGCTGATCCAAGCAACACCATGTCGCAACCAGCCTCTAGAAGCTACCCTGAAGTGGTGGGGAATGTGAACAGTAACACAAATTGTGACGGTGTCAGCAGCTCACTGGAACACACCATGACCCAGCTTTCCAATTAATGCTAATGTTGGTATCGGCAGGGACTGTTTGATTGAGCTGCGACTTGTAACGTATCTAATGACGGTTTGGTTACCTTCATCAGGAAGAAGCGCTGCTTTTCCGTTTTACGTTGTGTTGTTACCTTGCACGGACCACAAAGCTGTTGACTCTATACGTAAACAGTAACTGTATTATTATTATTATTATTGCTATTATTACCCTTGACAGCTAATTAATAAAGCAACAAATACCAAAGCCAGAGTAGTAAGTTCTACTACGTTTCGTAGAACTATATACAAATACCTGGTTTGACGCTCTGGTTGTGTTCTTGCAAAAGTGGGTGTAAATAAAAAAAAGCGTAAATAAAAATGATATTCCTACAAAAAAAGAAAGACTTAAAGGAATGAAAATTAACAAGACAGAGCGAGTTAAACTGAAAATGGGAGGTTCTAAAATAATAAGTTGTGCCCTTGGTAAGGGGCGTTACAGCAAAAAAGTGCGGAAAACGAGGCCTTTACGTGTAAATAGAAAATAACAACCACGCAGAAGGCGCTACTTGTTACCTAACACGCCTATGAGACCAAAGTTGTCAAGACTAGGCTTAAATGCAAGAGTTACACGAAAAATAGCATGTCACAAGACGCGGATGCGCAATAAATGTGACTATGTTGGCTACACAAAACAACGTGTTGATTAAATCAACACGTTGTTTTGCAAATTTTTTGTTACGAAATTGGTCGTGGTGCAATTAAACCGACAGGAATTACGATGACGAAACTGATGATAAAAGTGTGCAATACACGCTTAATGGGATTACGGCAGTAAGTCAAATAGCCGGGAATTAAAAGTGCGGGTAAATGATCCAGAAACTGCTGAATTTTAAACGTTACGAAACTACGTGTCATAAACAACACAGTGCCACAGAAGTACTTTGTCATATATCTGGACACACAGTATAGTTTGCTTCGGATTATCTGAGGGGACAGAATATTTTTACATAGCCAGTTAAACACCTTCTATATACATTAACCCTTTGACGCCTAACGACTCCTATAGTGGTCGTACCGCACCGCTAACCTCTAAACGTTGCATTTTATATATTTATTCAACAAATACAGGTACTTAATATTTTAAACATGGTATATACTCTCCGTTTTTTTTTCTCTTCAAAATGCAGTTTGTTTCTTAATTCTAACGTGTTTGGTTCCTGTATTATTCACATTTTATATACAGAATGTGCTAAAATTTAAAAAATAATTCCGGCGCCAAAAGGTTCAAAACGTCAGTCCTGTCGCACTCCAACGTTGTAGCGCCACAGACACCCACCGGATGGTAGGTGACGTCACTAGGCTAAATGGTGAAGCTCCACGGTAGGACAACAGTTGGCAGGAGACGACGATACATAGAATTCACTCTGACGGAACCATAGAAGATATATAATGGACATTAGTGAATGAAGTCGCCACCTTAACTATGTAAAGGGTCGGCGGGCACATTCTTCAGCTTCCCACGGTAAGCACGTAAATGGATTTGCTTTGCTTGCTCTGGTCGCCGATTTTAGACTCTAGCTACATACATGAAGTGTGCCTTGCCTCGATGGGTCACTACTTTTCCACGGTAACTGCGTAAATGAGTGCGCTTAGACCGCCCGGGTCGCTGGGTGCAAGCAGACTAGTATAATAAAAACTTTGTGTGGGAATTTCTTTTTGAGTACACGTTAACAGATATAAATCGCCAGTTACCAGTCAAATTCTGGAAGAATTGATCCAAATATGAGGTAAATCGTTGGGTTCTGAGACCGATAAACTTATTAATTCGTGTGAAATAAATAATCACTATCTCAACAGTGTACGAAGTCTATTTATATAAATCTTTACAAAATGTTTAGTCAAAACTATAATAATTATCGAAAACTATCACCTTCTTCAACTACGCACCAAAATTAATCCAGCATTTTTCTCTCGCAGTTGACTTCGCAAGTAGACGAAACTTTTGTGGACCATCAGTGTAGATTTCGATGTAACAGAGCAGGTACTAATCAAATATTTCGCATTCGTCAAATATTTGATAGTAATGGGAACACAGTGCAGCAATACACCAGCTATTTATAGGCTTCCAGAAGGAATATGATTCTGTTGGGAGAGAAGTTTTGTATAGTATTCTCGCTGAGAATGATACTTCCAAGAAATTAGATAATTTAATTTCAATGTGTACGAATAAAACCTTCAGTAAATTTCGCTTACGTAAATATTTGTCACACACGTTTTTTATTCATAATAGTCTGCAACAGCATACTTTATCACCACCGCTTTTCAACTTGGCTTTAGGAAATGTTGTTATAGATATTCCAAAAATCTATGAGTTCCAATTGAATAGAACGCATTCGATTTTAGCACAGTACTCTTAAGAAAAAAAACCAGAAGCTTCACTAGTGGAAGTAGAAAGAAGAGCGGTCTAGAAGTAAAGAGGGAAGGCCTAAGTACAGTGTCCTCTCGATTATGTGAGGGGATTGTCCGGTTTGTGTTTTATCCGTGCACTGTCTTAAAGTTGCTAATGACTAATAACGAAGGTGGAAAATAAGATGCTTTAGTGTCGAGTGCTCAAATGAACTCCTCAATAAAACAAAAATCACTGACTCTTTACGTAAAGAGTAAGCGTAAGCTATGTATGTATGTATGTATGTAATAAACAAATTACATTTTCATGTTTTGTTCGTGGCTGAATAAAGTTTATGTTTTGGATTATCCTTGTTTCTCAATTATCCGTACAACCCCTCTCCACCATTATCCCTATCAATCGAGATTACACTGTATTATTCATGTTGCGTCAGCAGAACACAGGACAAAATCACAACTCGCAAATCTCTAATATGGCCTCTAAAGTGTCGCAAAATTACATTCATGAAGGAATTAAGAGCAAGTTGATTTCAAACAATAGGTGCTGCCATTCAGTTACGAGCGTCTATACTCTCGTCTGCTGTCTAAAAACGGAGAGATGAAAATATTTATGTATATGATATTGCTTGTTTTTTACACCGATATAAAACTAAGCCTCATACATGGAGGAAAAATCATAGACTGAGGTGGGACAAAATGACAAAATGAGCTTTGCGATCCTCGCCAATTATTATTACGACATCGATTCAAAAAATGTGAGATGGACACATCATGTGACAAGCGTGAAATGCTTGAAGGATTCTGATGAAACAACTTCACGAAACGAGACCATTCGGAAGATTCATAATCATGTAATACGCATTAAAATAGATCTCCTCTAAATACGGTGGGAGGGTGTGGATTGGTTGTTCAAGATAGGGACCAGTAGTTATCTCTTGTTGACACGGTAACGAATGCTAGGGGGAATTTAACTATCTGGTAAACAATTAACTTTTAAAAAAGGACTCTGCTCCACAAATTTGGCCAGTTAGGTCTCCCAATTAGTGCTCGTGTTGCAACACTAAAACTGGCGAAGTGAACCCGTTAAGTAGAGTTTTGATCACAGATACAAACAATTCGACAAAACGAAATAGATAATATTTTTTTATTTGTAGAAACTGATTAAAGTATAAATTATTTAAATCCTTCGAGCTTAATGCAAGGCACTTTTGCAATAGTACAGCAAGAATTACACTCTTTCACCTTTCGAAATAATGTTAAACTCCCGACATATGAAAAGTTGTGTTCAGTTGATCCGCAAGTTCGTGATTCTAAATCTCTCTTGATATCGGTAATTGCACCGAAGGTCCCAAGGGCAGTGAAATTTATAAATAAGCCGTCTTTTTTCCTCTGTGAATTGCCTGGTCAGTAAGTTTAAGATCACCATTAAATCCTGACACAGATCAGAACGTTGCGGAGCGAGAACTTGACAACGCAAGCCGATCAATCATCCGGCACATGACATCAACAGGCGCCAACGCTCTGAAACACACGAAGACCTATCACAAGAAACGATGTCGTACGTGTCGTCACGACAACCGTACAATGCATAAAACAGACCTCAAAATGAGTTTGAAGTTTAATCGACTTAAACATGAGTGGAATTCAATTTTTCTGTCAACTTTTACACTGCATTAACCTCACAACTCATCTGCTAAACTGCGATACGATGATGAATGCTCGAGATCGCTAAGAATAACAAAAATATATCAAGCAGGTACAAAGAACATTCACATTCACGGCTTTCTTTGTGTTATTAATAGCCGTACAGGAATCCAGAAATTCCCTTTTAAAAATCGAAGAAACGATCCATTTAACACTATGCCAAGTTACTTAAACCCAAATCACATACTCTTAAATTATTTTCCTAAGAATCTTATGTTTATTGGACCGTGCATCATTGTAATAGTTGACGAATAAAAGGCCAACTCAAACCCAGCCGCACCAAATCTCCAACACACAACGAACCGAGAACAAAACGACCGATGTGGTAATTCAACAGTACAGTCGCAAACTCCTGATGATGAATATATTAATGTCCGAAACATGTTGAGCACATAAGAAGTGAAATAAAATAGCTAATGACAACAAGTTGGTCTTTTATTCTTCAATTATTTTCCCAAGGCCCACTTCAAAGCTATCGTCCAATATACGGCTCCGTCTCGGAAACTGTAACTCTTTGGCGTCAGAAAACTCTGTAGGCACTTTTGTGTCTTCCTCCACATGTGTTGCATTAAAAATAATTTCATATATACTTTCCTTTAATAATAATCTCCAACATGTGTGGAAAGTACAGAGGGGGAGAATCTATTCAAGTTTAGTTTTATATACCGTCTACAAGATGTCATATTCCAGAAAGGATGCCTTTCATTTTCTGAATAGACGATCAGTTTATTGAAACCGAACGACAGACTTAGTATTCGTTGCTGTAAATAAGGAAAAAGAGGATATTTAAAAGCAAAAGTAGTCGTGGCATTTGAAATTCATGAATCCTTAATCTCGGCATCAGAGTGAAATGAGTGTTTAGCTACATCCCCCACGCATTTTACACCAACAGCCGGTTTGGAGGCTGTGCAGGGAAGATGGTGGACGATGAAGAACAAGATTACTGCAATGTCTCTTTAATTACAGGGCACTCATTCTTTATTTAAGAACAATTAAACAAATTCTAATATACGAATTTAAAGGAATCCGACAAAAGTTTATTGTCACAGACGTGACTGAACTTCTGGACATTTTCCATTACCTCTATTTGAAAATCCCACAACATATCGAGGCCTGGATCTCCGTCTTCAGACGGAAAAGAAAAAGGGAAAAACCGAGTGTGGTTGGCCTCCTAACTGTCGTGGGTTTTCTGTTACATTCAGGAATTTAGACTAGATCTTTCTTACAGGCACATTGGATAAGTTCACCCTTTCCCCGTTTCACCTGAAGATGGAGGCATATCAAGCACCCGAAACGCTGTTGCTATTGTAGTCTGAAACGTTCGAGAATTTTCAACATTACTGTAATCTACAGTCAGTAGAGAATGTCACAATGAACTGCATTCTGTGCGATCGCTATTTAGCCTGTATCCTTGGGACAGTACTTCTAACATCGGCCTTTGCTAGAGATTTGTGCAGCTATGTTTCAAGTTAGAATAATGTCTGATTAAGAGTTTCTTACTAAACTTTTTCTACAAAGCTTCAATGTGAAAGGTAACGGCTTGTCAGTAGTGGAAAAAATTATAACTGGTCACACGTATCACAGCTATAAACATTAGAGGTATAAATAACAGAAACTGAATGTTCACGGTAAGGTTACAGTCGTGCATACGTCTTACATTAAATGATTAAAAGTTTGTCTTATTTAAATATTTATCACTCATGGTCCATTTTGCGAGAAAATTCGTTAACAAGTATGTTGTAACTGGCTTTTAATATCTATCTAGTTTATTATTGTGGCCGGAGAGCGATACACAAGTAGCAGAATTCCAGGGCTTCTACTCGCTCGGGCGACTAAATTTTGAACAGTAGTCCTTAATATTTTCAGCAAAATTACTGCAGTTTTGTCCCTCACATACATTCTTGTATGTGAGGGACATGCACGGAGTAGAAAGCACCAGATGAAAGTGAGGTGTGCAGATCACCCCCATAATTATAGGTTCTCAGTATGGACCTGGTTGCACGTCACCCTTCTGACGCTTAGAATCTGGAGGCGGTACCTAAATGTGTGGAATATTTGTGGGCCACCTTACGTAGACACAGTCATCGGCGTGACAAACGTTTAAAACTACAATGCCTTAAAGTGATTCGGATGTCATTATTTCGTAACCAGGATGAAGGGGATTGCTCGTTTGGTTCAATTATTGGGCTTTTAGGTCTCTTTATCATTTCGAACTTGAATGGCAGCTAGCATGTAAGAAAATATTCCTCCTTGAACGCACTCCTCACCAAAAGTAATGTCGTCATGCAGCGGCTACTATGGATCTGGCAGCTGCAATACTAAACGTACGTCACGAAGTGAAAACTTTAACTTGTTCTTCACTATTCTGGTTACAGACATACAAGAATTCACCTTGAAGAATGTGATGAACTAGAAAGACACGTTTTAAATCTAATGTCTTACATTTCGTGAATTTTTATTGTAATCAATATACTTGCTCTTTAAATTCCGTCAACCTGTAATGACCCTAACCTTACTAACTCTACTAAGTATTCGAAACGGGGAAAAAAGAATGTGCAAACACAAATAGTCCTAATCATAAGGTTTGTCATCCCCGTTGTGTTTTCAAAGATAAATTGGAATAGTGTGTATATTTTTCTGACACAACTATAAGGTGGAAGATGTATGTATATTTATTACATAAAATCAGCTACATGTTTCGGCCCTATACATACATACATCTTCCACCTTATAGTTGTGTCAGACAAATATACACACAATTCCAATTTACAAATAGGCCTATATGCGCTTCTTTATACACAGCCATATCATTAAACGCGGAACAGACTCACAAAGTCACAAAGCCTTAGAAAATTCGGCAAAGTTAAAATATTTGCTAATGGCAACAAAGAAATCAAAATTCAGATCGCGGAGACACACAGACAGAAGTCTAGGAACGTCGACACTTCATATCAGATATTTCAGCTTCCATTCACAACTTGTATAATACACAAAATTAAAACTATTTCTTTGTTTAGTACGGACGTGAAACGTGATCTCCAAACTAAGCGATGAACTCAAATTGTGTTTGAGAACAAAGTGTTGGGGACAACATTTGAACTTAATGGACAGAAATAACAGGAATCAAAAACTTAGCAAAGTTGTCCTCTTCTCCGAGTACAATTAAGGTCGTCACAGTAAAGAGCTGTAGTAGGTAGGACATGCTGCATGCACAGAATAACTGAGAAATACTGACAGAATAACTGAAGCATAGACATTACTTGGAATGACTAGAAGCAGATGGGAGATAGCACAATCGAACGATTAAATTCCTCCTCAATATAAATGGCAAAATAATGTGGACTAAATTAAATTCAATCTATGCAGAGTTTTATGGCGGGATCCTGTAAGCACAGTAAAGACACAACATTTCTTGACAAGCTGAATGACTTTTGTTCTCAAACAATCTTTGCTCCAGTTCCTTGCTGCCAGATGGGACAATTCTCGAGCTTCCTTGGTAACTTTGTCATGTACTGAGCCTAAATTCGCTGGGGTCCAAATGTGGCTGGCTGGCTGAACTCCCATTTTTCCCCCAGTTTCCTTCCAAATGGATAAGCCAAAAAAAAAAAAAACTGTATCTAGCGACTATTACATTCGAATTCTACTTGCGATCGCCCCTGTTTCTCGCACGGTATGCGGTTATTTCTTGATGAACAATCTCATTTACGATGGAATGCAAGATATGAACACGGAATCGAGAAACAAGTATGTGAAGAACTTAACAATAGCAGGTAAATTTTATGTTGGTAAGAGTTTTCACCTTGATAAAACATTGGCTTTAATAATGTAATCGAGTGAGTATGAAATGATGTTATTCAACAAACACGGTCATTTGTCCCTTTTTCGAGTGCAACAGTAAGTTACAACGTAGAATAGAATTTCCCAAAGTAGAAGCCGCGCCCTCTTCCCCGAGGAGCATAGTAAAAGGATCTATGACACGCTGAATCAGTTTTAAATCCTGAAAATAACACACAAGGTTACAAACACAAAACTTCGTAGAAACACTAATGCAAGTTAACCCTAGAACAGGCCACGGAGGCCCAGAGGGGGAGTAGAGGTACAACTTTACTCTTCCCTTAAACTCGGTGCTAGATGGAAGTCTATATTACTTACTTATTTACTTCCTTACTCCACGGAACAGAGTTCTACTTGAAAAGGTAACCAGTTCTCGGGTAGTCAAGAAATTCCCCGTATTTTATGGAATCGGAGAGCCAGATCAATCCAGTTCACGTCCCCATTCCACTTCCTGAAGATCCATCTTAATATTATCCTCCCATCTAAACTTGGATCTTCCAAGCCCCCTCCTTACCTCAGGTTTCCCACCAAAATTATATACGCACTTCTCCTTTCCCCCACACGTCCTACACCTCCAGTCCATCTCATTCTTCTCGATTTGATCGCCCGAATTATATATAGTGAGGAGTAAAGACCATTATGCTCCTCATTATGTAATTTTCTCAACTCTGCTGTTACCTCGTCCATCTTAGGGCCACACTCCTTGTCACCGCATTCTCAAACACTCTCAAAGTGAGCTAACAAGTTTCACACCCATACGAAACAACATACAAAATTACATTTCTGTTCATCTTAGCGAACTGGATGGCAGAAGATTCTGCATCGAATGATAGCAAGCATTGCCGGACTTTAATCTGCTCTTAATACCTTCCTGAATAGAACTTTGATTCACTAGGTTGTTCCCAAATATCGGAACTGTCCAACCCTTTTAAAGGGCATATATATATTGTAACTTCGTCCTGCATTCTGTTATCGAGATATGATCATGTACTTAATCTTATCCGCATTTACTTCTTTTCCGGTCTCCTTACTTGTAACGACACACTCTTCTGTGCTTTTCTTTATTGTATGTATGATTTCTCCCAATATATTGACAGTTTCAGCATAAACTAAACGTTGTGTGCACCATTTAATTTCAAGCCAATTTAGTTTTTCTGAACCCTCCTACTAACATAACCTAAAGCAAAGATGAAAAGCAATGGCGACAAAAGAAAACATGTCAGACACATTTTTTCTACTCGGAATCTGCTCCGGTTTCATTCAGACACATCTTTATTAGCATTACCAGCTGCATGGCGATACCAAACTCAATGAGAATATTATACAAGACCTCCCTCCTAACTGAATAAAGGTTTTCTTGAAGTCTATAAACAACTGACGCAGCCTTTCATTTTATTCCCATTCTTTCTGGGGTATTTGACGAATGTAGAAAATAAGATCAGTAGTTGACCCGTTGCATCGAAATCCACACTGATAATCCCCAATAATTTCCTCTGCATATTGAATTAAACTTGAGTGCAAGAAGTTTAAAAATGTTGTATGTGCTTGACGAAGTGATATGTCTCTATGATTACTATAAATTTTTTTATCGCACTTCGTATAAGCAGGTACAATGATTGACTCCTTCAAATCCTCAGGCAATTTCTCCTTATTGCATGGAGTTGGATTCATTTAAAACGCTCTAGAGACACGCCCGTTTCTTTCCCATAGAATTACTGCATACCTCCTTCACATTCCCTTCGTCGAGTTAAGCTGAGAGGTTTTCCATTTGCTTGGCATGAAATTCTTGTATAGCTCCGTAACATTCCATTTTTGAGTGAAACTGACTGTCCAATCGTTTTTCATGGAATTCGTCTATACTTCCGCCACATTCCTTTCGTCCAGGGAAGCAAAGGAACCGTCCATTTATTTTGCACGAAATTTTTCTATATTGATCTGGAAGAGAATGTGCGAGTCGTGGCTTGCTTCAAGGTAATACGGCAGACGTAGTTCTAAGAGACTAACAAAAAGCAGAAGAGACCAATCGTGGAGCCTATGTACTTTGTAAATACGTGTCCGAAGCGCTGCCGCTAAATGAAACTGCTAGGGACAGTATTAAGTTATTTAGTGTTATATTTACAAAATTGTCACGTCTGTAAAATAGTTAAAGCAAACTGGTGTAAAAGTCCGAACTGTTGATGGTGTTCAATGAGAAAATGAGCCGTTGGAATATAATTTTAAGGCACCTGATACCAGACAAACATTTCCTTTTGAGATGCCGTGACTACAGACTATGGCATGTTTTGGCTTAACACATTCTATATATTATTTCGTACAAATTACTATGTACAAAACATACCTACACTGAACTGCTTTATTTATGACATGCTAACTGATTACCACACCATTCACATACCAACAACTTGAAAGACATTTTCTTTACATTTTAAGAACATGTTCAATGGGCAGAATCCGCGTGTGTCGTTCCATTGGAAATAATTGCACCCAAGGTGAAGAAATATGACGGAGACACCAAGCACAGTCGTGAAAGAAACTCCAACAAACTCTACTGTTCTTAAGTAAATTTTATTACATTTGTTATTAAGTAAACTTAAATTTAAAAATAAAGTGAAGAATAAAAACCAACTAGATGCCACTTATGATTTTATTGTACTTCTTATAGGCTCAACATGTTTCGGACGCTACTATGCCCATCATCAGGAGCTCGCGATTATAATGTTAATTACCACATTGGTCGTTTCGTTCTTGGTTTTCTGCACCTAACCTCCAACATACAGCAAACCAAGAACGAAACAACCAATGTAGTAATTAACATTATAATCGCGAGCTCCTGATGATGGGCATAGTAGCGCCCGAAACATGTTGAGCCTATAAGAAGTACAATAAAATAATAAGTGGCATCTAGTTGGTTTTTATTCTTCAGTTATCACAATGATGCACGGTCCAGCAAACATCAAATTAAAAGTAAAGTTACAGCTGTCACGTCACATGTCCAGCAGGCATAGATGGGTGGTGGAGGTACAGGCCTACCCATTGTCGACTCCGGTGCTGAAAGTGGATGGGTGGTCAACTTCATGCCCCGATCGCTTTACCCCAGAAAAAGAGAACTGATACTCATTTTACAGGAGGTTGGGTGGGTCTCGGGGCCGGTCTGGAAGGGTCCGGAAAATTTCACTCCCATCAGCGTTCGAAGCCCGAAACATCCAATCCGTAGCAGGATGCTAACCAATTACGCTATAAATTTAAAGTTACATCCACTATATATATAGAAAAAGACTCATGATTTAAAAAAACCAAAGAAGATGGACACTTGGAGGCAAAGTAAACTACTAGATAAGCAACACACGAATTCTACACAACAAATTCCTGCTTGAGAATCTAATAGGTGTTAAGTTTATCCAAGAGTTTCTGCCTTGCATAGGACCAGAATCTTCATGACTGTTCACAAGAATTCATAGCTGGATGCTGTAATGAATCTGAATTATATCGTCACAGCCTGTTTTCTTCTAGGATTAATGTTAACCTTCATAGACTTATCTAAGCTCAGGTCTCCAAATGGACCTCTTCCCTTCAAAATTTATGGCTAAAACATTAAGAATTCCCCATCTGTTCATTGTGCCTGTATCTTCTGATCACGTCAGCCTCTGCTTTTTGGGCTTTATGCTAGTCCAGATGACAGTCATATGGGTTTCGGTACCGCGTATTTTGATACCTAATTTCGAAGGCACATACTGTCCTCGATTTCAAATTTGAAATAATTACATCCAGGTAGACTTTTGAGTGACTGGTTGACCAACCAATCAAGAAAAACAAAACTCTATGGTATTCGTAAAATCTAATTCTCGTGGTTCGTTTATCCATTCCCGCACACGAAACATTTTGCTAGGCTGTGACATGGAAACCGTTACATACAATGGAGATCGTTCTTAGGATAACGGATTTCTACTCTCGGCTAAGAACCTGATTTGGTCATACTAAGGAATTCTACTACAAATGGCAATATATCCTTTGGGGGGAGGTGAAAAAATTTTGGTTGCGTGGATGTTTGGGATTTGGGCTTAGAGTGGGTGGGTCGTGAAAGGCGTGGGTCGAGTTTGTGGGAGAGTTGCCTGGAAATTGTCCAATCATAGCGACGGTAATAGACAAAGTGATCGATTTTGAACCGGGCCAATAGAAAACATGCTCTTCCAAAACGTCTGCTTTAACCTAAAAACCTGCACTGTGTCAAACAACAGACCATCTCATGTCGCGGAAAAATAGCTTGTGTAGAAATCTAAACACATATGATGACTCTAGTTAATGAAGACTAAAAATTATGAGATATATTTCTTAATTTTCTGTAGGCTCTCATTACTGCCACCATTTTAAGTCCGGACATTCTCCGCAGTACTGTGTCCTTATAAAAACTTAATCTGAATTGTTCCAATACAATCAGAAGCCACGTTCCACAACAATATAATAAGAGGCAAAATTATATTTTCTATGTACATCATACTCTTTATGTTTTCAAACAGAAGCCAGGAAGACAAACGATTATGAACTGAACGGTAATTGCAACTTCCAGAATTTAATCTGCCCTTAACTTAGTCTTGAATGTAAGTATGATTTATTAGGCACATAGAGGAATAAAAAATATAAAAATTAAAATTTCGCAGAAACAAATGAAGTAAAGAAATTAAATTCAGTAAAGGATTAAGTTTTCCGCACACAACGTGATATTAACAAAGCAGTACAATGGAGAGGACTGCGCGACGATGCAACTTGCAAATAAAAGGTTTAACCTCATGTACTGAAATCAATGAACCGCCTACCTGTCACGACAGTCCTTACTCAATGGGAGCGGCTCCAGGAGTTGACTAGGCGTGGAGCACTGATTATATTGGCAGAAGCATTTAAAGTGTAGCATTAATCATATCAGGATTTCCTTCGTTTAATTAAAGCAGACTTCGCACGCTGAAAAATGTATTTAACAACGTAATTAACGTATGAGCTTTATTTTACCTATTCGAAAAGTTCCAGAGCATAATTTGCACACTTAGACAAATATAATTAGAGAACCCAACTCGAGAAGGATAAGACAGGAGGGAATATCATAAAAATTAGAGGGGTGGATAATGCACACAAAATTTTAGTCGGAAAGTTTTAAAGGATGAGACAACTTGGGAGATACAGGCGTTAGTGGGAGGGTAATACTAAAACAGATATTAAAGGGACAAGATGTTTAACGGTGGACTGCATTCATGTGGTTCATAAAATAGTCCAATGCGAACTCTTGCAAACTCGGTCATGAAACTGCAAGGTCTATTATACTCAGCTGTTCGAAAGCGGGAGACTATTAGCTTACCAAGAAGGACTTCGTAGCACTAAGTTTGTTGGTCACAGCATGATCACTAAAAATGTAGATTTCGTTAGTATTTTATGGTAGGCATTTTTAAAACATCTCAACTATTACGGGAAGGTTTGGCACAATGAGCAATAATAAACACTGAAGTAAATTTAATGCATAGTTGTTTAAAGACGCTGTACAAACACATTAGGCTAGATTTTTTACTTTTATGATATATCATAAACGGCAGTGGTTAAAATATGAAAGCTGGCACGTAGACAAATTACAAGTGCATTTAAAGGTTTCATATGCAAGGTCTTGCTGTCACTACTAATACTATAAAGTTTACCACCACGGATATGAAAGTCATGAAGTTCTCGGTGCGATGGATCTGGCCCATCTGCTTTACTGGTTTGTTAATATAACCACCATATTACTACCAATATGTCCGACAAATCTAAGATCTCCACTGGTTGATGTAACAATGCAAAATTTCCTAAAGGAAAGTAGGGTGTGAGGGGCCTACGCGTCAGGTAATTTGACACAGTTTTCCCAACCGTCACAAGCCTCAAGTTGGTATCTTATTTCAATCGTTACGCATCTATATGTTTTCTGTATCACCATTACTTAAAAACTCATTTCGTCTACTTCATTTCCTATATGCGTTAATTTAGCGAAAGCGGAGAGCCTGCAAAATTCACAAAAAGAATTCTATCGTTTCAAATGTAGATTATACACATATACGGCAAAGCTATACTGTTGGCACAGCGCTCCTCCGTTGTTCGTTTTCTAACAGTGTTGCAGAAACATGCACACATTTATATCCTTTCCAGTACCTTTTACAGAATTTAACAAATAAAGGATAATGGGAAACGCAATAGGTCCTACATAGTTTGCAAATTTGTAAGCCTACTGAAAATTGCCCTGATTCGAATCCTTTGCAGGAATTTGGTAAAACGTGATTAGATTCTTAATTTGAGCATATCGATTACTAGGATAAATAAACGAAATAATTTTCACAATAATAAATATACATAGAATTCATGCACACAAGGAGTCCTTACAAACGAAGTGTAACGTGCCCTCTTCCTTCACCGTGCTTAAACCAAGCAGAATCTAGCATCACAGTGGCACAGCAGGGCTTTTCCCTCTAAATGAGGTATTAATGTTTGGAATTGAATTGCAGAAGTTTGACTGCAAACACATTTCTGGCCGTCTTATATTTTCGGTGCTGAGTACAAATTTCCGCTCTTGTTTCTTTGTAAGTCTTAACCAGAATATCAACCATCCTAAACGACAATATGTCCCAATATTCTCACATGGATTATGAGGATAGCAGAAAGGATACGTGCTCCGATACCTTCTTTGTTAACCAACCAAACCATCTACGGACCGACTAATTATATAAGCATGCAACCTACCGACCAACCAACCATCCAACCAACCAACCAACCAACCAACCAACCAACCAACCAACCAACCAACCAACCAACCAACCAACCAACCAACCAACCAACCAACCAGCCAA
>Ga0123357_10002057_pt1 | contig 22061 bp, 18 predicted proteins | sample TergutEmb28metaG_FD_89873 | JGI IMG/M metagenome (GOLD analysis project Ga0123357, IMG submission 89873) | Embiratermes neotenicus P4 segment gut microbial communities from Petit-Saut dam, French Guiana - Emb289 P4 | ecosystem: Host-associated > Arthropoda: Insects > Digestive system > Gut ... | reverse complement strand
GACTTACTGGTCGAGATGTTTAGATCCTTACTGGTGAGGAGTGGAATTTAAAGCATTTGGCGAGAACCAAATTTTAGACCTGTTTGTAGCCAGTGGGGATACAACTGTAATAATGTTGTTATTTTTGGGTTGACATTATTGTTTTTTGTCGATGGTAATTTTGGACAGGATTTCCAAGGTTTATCAGATGGTACATTTATGATGAAAATGTCATAACTCTACTGTATTTAGGCTCAGAATTGTAAACAGTAATTGTACCTCCAGTGATGAGAAAATTACTGGAGAGAAGCGAACCTTAGGTGATGACAAATGTCGACAAAAGAATAGAGGATGAAGGTGAGGTAACTGAACTTAACCCACATTACTTACTTCCAGTTCATGTCAAACCAGCAGTAAGTAAAGACATGTAGCATAAGATTGGCCAATAAATATTCTTGTTGGCCAATCTCCCTAGAGGGGGGAGGTGTAGTATCCAGGGGCTCGTGGCGGCTCACTGGCCACCAGTTGCACTCCCCACTTGACCATGTGCATGCATTCCTGCACGTTTGTTTGGTCTTCGTACAATATTGGCAACAGAGGGTTTTTGTAACCCGAGTATTTTTTGTGTGCTCTCTGTAAGGAAACGACAGCAGGGGGTGTGGTAAGATATGTAGCAGATTTAGTATAATTAGGCAAGGAGCCTGAGAAATGGGGGGACTCTTTCGACACCAGCCAGGCCAACCACTTTGCAGCAGCGAAGGGCCTCATAGAAATTAGCGGTACTCCTGCACTCGTCTCCACAACAGGACTATTCCCTTGTACATTCAAGTGATTATTGAACCATTAGTATACAGAGACTCCTGCGGGTTTTAACTCTTAATCTGGACGTTCAGCTGACTAGATCTGTCTGTACTCTGGGGAGTCAACTTAATAAATTCTTTTGTTTTGTCTCAACGCTTGTACTATCTACAACCCCAAGAATCACACCCATTGCTTCCGCTCGGCAATATCCCTCAGTACCTGTCCAGGTGGAAACACATAAATTGTTAGTTACCAACCTGCAGATACAACAGGGTATCTTCAGCAAACACAACTTAAACGTATTACAAATTTAATACAGATCCATTCAAGTCTAGCCTCACACTAGAATTGATAAAATTTTTCATACTCAGTCACTGGTGCCTGCTACCTGGTCTACAGTGAGTCGTCAAGCATATTTTTGAAGCCATACCAAGGTGTGGTTGGGTAATGTAACACACTCCAAACTTCCAAGAAATGGTTTGCATCAGAGCTTGTAACCACACTAATTATACATTATACATTTGCAACCACATGATTATTCAACAGTTCAGTGAGCCACATTTCTTGATCATGAGAAATTTCTGCTGTTAGATTAGTAAGTCAACCCAAATACTCTGAGATACACAGTTGCAAAAAAACCAAACACTGTTGGTTGTCTATTATTTTGAACTACAAAATATGTGAAGACAAAATTTAGGAAGTCATCTTACAAATGAAACAAGTGCAGATCTGGCATTTTAGTGACAGTAAATAAAACAACAGTGTCTACTACAATGGGATGCCAAGTAGTTACCAACATAGGTATGAACACTTCAGCAGATACTACTGCTTCTATCACTCTCAAAACCAAATATGAATTATGAATTAAAGAACTGTCTAAAACTGTGCAGTACCTGAAGAAACAATGTCAGGTGGTGCTTCTTACATTTAAGTAATTTTGGAATAAATATGGTACCAGGCAGTATAATTCTGCACGTGTGCCTATTTTTATTCCAATATCTGATTACTTGCTTTAGTGGTAGGTGTAATAACGTTTTTGATTGTGCACAATTACAGCCAAATTCAAGGGCCACCATTACCCAAAACTTTCTTAGGCCCAGTGAAATTAAAACAACCATACACTGTTGACATGACTGACTTCTGAGTTCAACTGGTTACAGAGGATGGGCAAGTTGCAGTGGAAATATTTGGGCCTGTAACTGGAAATGAATCTCAGACAATGTTGTAAGATTTTTTCAGTCTTATGACACTACTTCTTGTGCACGCAAAGGCATATTATTTTTATCTTCAATAGTGAATTCGGTCTCCCCTACGGCAAAGATGTTACCTAACATATGCGTTACACATGCGATGACATACTGAACTAATGCAATTTCATTTGGAAATTCCTCCTCAAAATCGTAAAAAGATTATACTGTCTTAAAACACAGTTTTTCTAATTAACAGCCAACCTTATTACTTACATAGCATCACGGGGTATAGTCTTGTACAGTACATACAGCCATCTGTACCGTCTTCCTGTTGTTAGAAGCCCAAGAACACTCAACAATACTACATGGAGAAAAGCCCGCCACCCAAGTATGAATGAAACAGCCCCCACAGCCAAAATGCCAGTAAATAAGGCTGAAGAATTCGTTAGCATGGTTCACAAGGTGTTTCAATCAAATATCGCAATATATGAAGCTGGTTTTAACACACTCTTTTTTCCAATACAACACCATACTTCTTCCGCCAATATGACTATACAAATTCTCGACGTAGGCGCATATAGCAACCACGGATTATAGTTTTGTTGCTTAACCGATCATATGACAACAGATTAGTACCTTGTCAGGTCAGAAACTCCATGGAATTGTAAAACTACACCGCTACAAGCGACGATGGCGTGAGTTAATACAGCGGCATGACTCAATGACTGTGGGTAAAGCATGCACCTTGTGGTAACTTCTGGAACTATGTACATAACATCGACAAAGCAGCTAACTGCCTTATCATACCCTATTTCTCCAACTCCCCCCAACTCTTCACATTTTAAGGACACTAAAAGTATTACAAATTTCGAAATTATTACAAACTAACGAATTAAACTTATTAGGCAATCACCTTATTATTTTACATTATATTTTTTCCAACATATTCTGCTCAGATCACAATAGAATATAAATACAATGTAAAATAATAATGTGTATTTATTACCTAATACATGTAATCTGTCGGTTTGTAATAAAAAAGGTAGTGATACAATGCATGAAAAATGCATTGTACCACTATTGCTCAGATCATAACAGAATATAAACACAATGTAAAATAATAATGTGTATTTATTACCTAATACATGTAATCTGTTGGTTTGTAATAAAAAAGGTAGTGATACAATGCATGAAAAATGCATTGTATCACTATTACTCAGATCATAACAGAATGTAAAATAATAATGTGTATTTATTACCTAATACATGTAATCAGTTGGTTTGTAATAAAAAAGGTAGTGATACAATGCATGAAAAATGCAGAATACAGTTTTTTAAATTACAGTCTTCCAGGGTGAGGGATCGCGTAATCTGAAGGGTGCATACCAAGGTTTTGGTCAGGATGTCCTGCGTCCATCTTCTGATGGCCTGTGAAGACAGACCCAGAATGCTTCACCAGAACATTCATAACCATGTACCAGACTACACAGTGCCATAACCCAGACTGCATTATAAATTCTCACCACTTTTGAGCACCTCAAATCCTGTACAAAAGAATATTAAGTCACCAAGGTTCCACATGTCACAGTCACAGTTATAAAATTAAATGACAACATAAAATGATGGTGAATTACTTCAGTGAAGTATATTATTTTTAAAACATAATCCCAGACTGAACTAGTGCATTTGTCTCATCTTATTACAGTGTAATATTCATTGCTCGGGAAGGTCCAAATTTGTACCTTGTCAACAGTATTTTTCCAGTGTTCCAAGTGTTTACTTTACCACAGTCAGGATAGTACATAAAACTACTGAAGCTGTCTACTTCCTTGACAACACAATTGTTGACTGACATTTGTTTTCCAGTATACCTCAAATTTATGCTTGGTCCTTTAGATTAGGTTAAATTGGGTTAGGTTATTAAATATTTATTTACTTCATATTTTAATTAATTTATTAATTAATGTATTTATTTAATTATTGGAACAAAGATATGTCCACCATTCAATTGGGTCCACAATCTGCTCATTCACATGTGTAAGTGAAAAACCCTCAAATGATGGGAAACTGTCCTGGGCAGAAGAGCCATGGCATAAATTCATCCCCTCATCCCCATTAACTGTCTCTATTTTGGATGAAAAAATAAATTTTATTCCAAACCTTAACCTTGTAATGTGCCTGGCAATAGGCTGCAATCTGCAGCAAGGTGGGTGAGCACAACCATCCAGTTGATACCACATCTGCAGTAGTTCTCTGTTGTCAGCACTTAAAGTGCTATTTCAAGATCCCGATTCCCTGTTGTTTTTAGTAAAAGAAGGAGTACCAACAAACTGACTTAAAACTTGGCACATATGCCTGTTACATTTGCCCTGCAATTAAGAACAGATATACCACTGATACACATGTCATTATATTAATTCATTATTATATTTAGTCATATCAATCATCAAGTTAGGTTACATTAGTTATTTTACTATCTTTGTTTTCCATAAAATATAACTTGCTGAGCAACTCCTAGCTTCTCATCAGGGGCTTTACTCCATAAGCTTTTGATTTCTATGTCAGACAATATAAATGGACTTTCTTTGCAAAGCTGAACACAAATTTTGAACAGTCACACAGTGGCAACAAAGTGTCTCCAATAGCACTGCCAACATCATGCCCTTCCCATTACATCCTATGACATTTATTCATATAATTCCAACTAAGTGCACCTGCATTTAGTTGGAATCGGTACGTTGGAATTATATGAATAACAAGGTTAATGCATGGAATAATAATAACATTCAGATCCTATAACTTATTCCTCACACTCCAACAGACACCTAAAACACTGTCAAAATATTATATTTACCAACCAACTGATGGAAGCATCTTCATCCCTGTTGCACAGCTTAATTTAACCTTAAATATCAGCTGCAGCTTATAACACAAAACAGGACAGCTCCAAGGTAATGGCCTGAAGATTCTGATATGTTGCATACCTTTCATACAGCGACTCTTTATATAACATGTCACAGTTGGCGGGAACGCAGCCTCCCTGGTTCAAAGTCAGCCACACTGTAGCAGAACCCTAGTTGTTAGTCTGTGGCACAAACCTTGGGGATGGCACAGGGGCCATGGTGGAAGGTCAAAGTAGGTTTTTTGACCAAAATCAGTCCTCACTTCAGAATTACACATATTACTTTATATGGAAGACAACTAACGAGCAATGACCAATAAAACAGCGGGCTGTCAGCTTTGAGTTGTGCATTACAACAAAACGAAACCAGCTCGTGAAATAACACCACAACAAATCACCTACTTTTAAACTTCGGCGATGACACTTCAACATCACAGATGTTTTTTTTCTGAACTTATCTCCTTGTCACGGATTAATAGTATACAGAGCTTAATACTTCTCTGATGAGAACTGCGCTCCTCTAGGTTATTATGCAGCGAATAGAGATAATTTCTTACCGACGATTCGGGACAACCCATTGGTCACGTGTTCAACGGCCAAGAATCTAAAAGAAAGCCCTGACGCTTGGCGCATGCTTCTACGTGGAATCTGAAATTAATACATTTGCAGTAATTCCGGTAGTGATGGAATGGAACGGATAGAATTCTATCAACATTAATGTACGTTGTATAAAACAGACTTCAACGGCACCTGTTAATTAGCGATTAGTATTTTGTGCATTTTTAATTTTGATTTGTAACTCTGTGCAACGGGTTAAAATAGTTCCTCAGCAAGTTCTCTTACATTTTGTGCAACCGAGAAACCAATTAGCATTTTCGCAAGAGCCCCCTACTTCGCCCTGTCTTGGGCCACATGAATTAAGTACACACCCTGCCAACTTATGTCTTGAAGATCCCTTTTAATATCCACCATATCCTAGAGTTTCCCCACATTTTGTTGCAGTTTTTCCCAACAAACCCGTCTGCATCCTTTCTTCCCCTTATACAAAGTTATCAGGGAAACTGTGCTCGGAAGTGATTTAACTGATTACGGAAATACGATAACATTATAGAATGTTGTTGGACATCCGAAAAAGGGACACCCTTGTGCGTGTGATTGACTGTAGTACCTGGTTATGCTATGTACTGCAACAATGTGGATTGTAAATTTTAGTGGAACTTTTATTTGCTATTGTACCACAAACGTAATCATGTACTCGATCTAAAGAGATTTGAGATTTCATTGTGAACCTTATTCAGGGTAACGAAATAATGCATCTACTGGGGTGTAATGGGCAAAGTACTGAAGAGAGTAAGACTTCAACTTTCGCACTCAAGTAGGCCAGCTCTCTGCCCTCTACCAGCCAAACTACATCTTGAATATGTGCGTATTCAAATGTTATTCTCTGTGTACATTCTCTGGACAACAACCTGCGAATGGAGGAGACTTATGTGAGCCCAAGACGCTGGTACCTTGTTCGCAGCACTGTAATTCTACAGCTTCATACTGGAGTTTTTTGACCACGAACAATCCACATTTCCTTCATCCACACTCGACAAGGCTGGAAGATACAAAAGATGTGTGTAAATGTACGATCAATTTACGGTCCCCATGTAAAATGGCTATCCTGTAGTCACTTTTACATATCAAGAGATACAAAATTTCATGCTGTAAGTCACACGGAGTTCTAACTTTTGTATGGGGGCACCTAATATTTTGAAGTGGCTCTTACCTTTATGGGAAATTTGTGGACCCGTTAGATACTATCGTACAGGGTTGCGTGTGGGGCCATTATTACATATGTGAATAACGTGGCACGTCTGGGATCAACATTATAGCCAAAGAGCGCGCGTATGTGGTCATTTTCATATAGTCATATAGGAGCTTTATTTCGCTAGTACGTGTATGGGGGACGATAGTCGTTCCTCAAAGAATGGGCCCGAAAGAACTAAACAGCGAGCGGGCTGATGAGAAACGGGTCCCGCTCAACAAACCCGTTGTTCACTTCGAACCGAACGGGTTTAAATCGCTCGTCCTCCAATAGTTCCCACGTCCTTTACCGTCAAGATGTCGGCCTTATTCACCAGCTGGAGTAATTCTGTCTGTAGCAAACCCTAGCACCTCCCATCATAATACGACTTGCACGCAAATTTGCCCTTCTCGGCCACAGAGCCCTGCCGGCTACAAATTAACGACGTCCAAGCCGCTTGTGGCTACACAAGACCTTGTTTCCAGAGTCTATTTAACTTTCACCGGGTGTTCGTTATAGTACATTTTCATGTAATGCAATTTGGCGGCCATACGAAAATTTTCCTTGAGCCCTCAGTTTAGTGCCAAGTGGGCCATTTTTAATAGCGATATGAAATTTTTAGTTGTTACGCCGTTTCGTTCTCTTTTACGTTCATGGCTGACAAATTACTTCATTCTTGCCGTGCACAGATGAAATCCACAACACGCTCTTGACGCCAAACGACGCATAAGCCATCTCGTAGGGTGCTTGGTGCAATTCAAGGCTGACCCCAATTCCAGGCACTATCTTTCAGACCTTTTGGGTTTTTCGTTGTATTTATTGTAAGAGTTTGAAATTTGGGGGGGGGGAGTAGTAGTAATTTAAATCCGGTGTTCCACAGACTGCACCAGAAATTTAATTCCGTTGCCAACGAGACACGACACAAAGTCTATTTAGTTGTCAATCCTAAGGGATTCTGACATTTTATTAAGTTTAATGTTCCTGGCTATCTTGACTTCATGCACTGTCTCTCAAGTGGTTAATGGAGTCTCCATCTAGAGGGGGCTATAAAAGTGGATGAAACTTTGGAACTTAACCTCCGCCTAATTTTCAACTGACATTTTTTTTTTTAATTTATTTCCATTCTGTTTAAATGTTCAGTGCATGGTGCTTAGTCCTGGGAACTATCTGTTTTCACAGTTTTGTTACACCAGTATCACTATGCTCATCTCTATTAGCCAAGCTGTAAAGTTGTCCCTGTTCTCATGACAACATATACGGGAGCAGCAATATAGCTTCACTAACTTTTCACCTCAGTCATGGGTGAAGGTGAGGGGACACTTTCAAGCCCTGGCTGCTTTACCTCAAGAAATTTCAAGTAAAGTTGACTTTCTAACCAATGAGAACAAGTGCCACTGGAAGCAGAAACTATTTCCATCTAACATAATGGCATAAAAATGTTCTGATAGCATGCTGCAAAAAGATTAGTTTCCTGAACCAAAATCATGCTCTCATAACTAACACTAAAAATCAAAACCACCACTGGCTGTGATCCTGACTCCGTTCAATTCAGTTCACTTGTGTCTATCAAACACACCTCACATACAAGAGGCTCCAAATCTTCGTTACATCCGTGTTTACAAATTACAAAATCATACCCTAACAAGTGCTGAGGTTAGTCTTAATCAAACTACGTAACAGCATGATTACATACAATGGCGTATGAAGGACTTGTGTGAAAACTGACACGCCACACGCCTAAGTAAATCTTCTGAACTGGCCTGCAGGGATTGATATTCACAGTGAGAATACAAGATTGCTCATTTTTAACAGCTACATAAACTGCTGACATTTTTATAAGACAATGAAATATAGAAATGATGATTGTGGATGACAAATTGGGAATCCTGTCAAGAAGAAACAAACTGTAACAATATTTGACTCTAATATTTTGGCATTTACATGCAGTCTTGATGAAATTCACAGAAACCTCGGTAATATTGAATAGCACAACTAAACCGCCACCTTGAAGACCTACATACAGCCACATGATACTGCTCTCCACTAAGCGGATGTGCTACATTTGTGATGGTACAGTGGAATAATAATTTGTCAGTGACAATTACTATACGAGATTTGAGGTTCTCATGGTGGTGACTACATTATCAAGGGCTACTAGTGTATGGCACTGTGTAGCTTGGTACAAAGACACCAACATTTTGGATGAGCCTGCTGCTTCCATCTTCTACTACAGGCTGCAGTTTCATGACTTATCAAACTATGCAGTGCCTCATCCCAGATGGTCATGATATGGGTGTAATGTATCATTTTGAAATGATAAAAAATACACAGTGATATGCATAAAACATTCAAAATCATAACCACTTATGTCCAAGGTCATGCAGTCGAACAAAACGTTAAAAACCATAACATATATTTAACTTCATCCAGCATTCTGTACATTCATTCATTCATTACATAGGAAGTTCACAAATTATGCTGGGGAAGATGAGTGAGAGTCAAATTACAACAGATGCATCCAATACAGGCTGGAAATACACAATGAACGCAGTGAATATATAACAGATATATACACACACTTCCAAGTGTGACCTTATTCAAGGACAGGAAAAAGATAAGAGACAAAACTCATGTTTATTCGTTCAATATTACTTATGTGATTTCTTTAAGGAAAATGTCTCCCACATTATTATGCCAGTCAAATTAACTGGAAAATACCATCACTGCATGTGTCCAAAATCACTACACGCAGGTTTTTCCCCAGCCTGTTACTTTCATAGAATAAGGGCTGTGTATAATACACATCCATATGCCTGCCATGTCACTGTTTCATTGTCTGAAAACAGTTACAGCCAAGGACGCTCTTCTTTTGCATATGATTCAGGTGTATGTTTAAAAGATGCCACCAGATTTAATTTTCAATGGTTCCTTCTTCTTACCTTGAACACAGAGGCCTCTCTTGTAAAAGACACCTAAGACTAAAGAAAATTCTGGCAATACTTTTATGTTTGTGGTACCAGAACAGCAGTTAGGTGGAAACATGTTTTAATTTGCAGAAATACAATATTTCATGCATCAGGCATTAAAGTTTGATTTCCACCATTTAAGCTGCATCAAATATCCATGCAGTTACAATTTCAATCATAATATGTAAATACATTTCAAGTCTGTTTACATGGCATGACTGGGGAACAGACTGAGCCGATACATGTAATGGTGACTTACAGAAAGCAATCTGAATGTGGGCTCTGAAGAAAAGAAATTGTAAACACCAAAATATACAGCACAGCCTCTACTGCTCCCCAGGTGTTCTAAGAGGAGATAAATTGTCTTATGTTGGGGTATCAGCATCATCAAAATGAATACCAGTATCAAAAATATGCCATCAAGGCAAAATCACAAATAAAATGGTGTCAGATAAACAAACTTGTACTGTATAATACACCAGCCAATTCCATCACATATCTAAGACAGTTTTGTCAAACTCACATGTATATACATATCATTTCACCAAAATGACAGTAACTAGTACACACATATATCAGAAGATGTATCACAATTCTTCTGACCAAACTGCAAAGTCAAACAGTAATGCACTAGTAATCATGTTCAGTACACCACAGTCAGAAACCAGTATGTGAACAATGTGAAGAAAATGTGTAGAAGCATTCAACATCATTGGAAAATCCTATCCACAGCAAACAAACTTCCAGACATGCTAACACATTACAAGTTCGTCTGTCCATTTGTGTCTAATATTTGTGCTTATGCTTATGTTTCCGTGGGGGTGATGAAGGAGAAGAGCCTCTGTGTTTGGATCTGGGTGAGGAGGGAGATGATGACCCCCGACGCTTCGCACGCTGCGGTGTGGGAGGAGAGCCACCTCTTCGTTTTATTCTTGGCGGTGATGGTGGAGAAGACCCTCTATGCTTGATACGTGGTGGAGACGGCGGAGACGATCCCCTGTGTTTGATACGTGGTGGTGAGGGTGGTGATTGACCTCGTGACTTCTTGCTGTGTGGGGAGCGTGAACGACGTGAAGACTTGCGGCTCTGAACTGGGCTGCGGCTACGTGATCTGTTCACAAGCAAGGTACATACATGTACATATGCACACTGTCTATGCTCATTGATGCTGTTACTTAGGTGAAAATCTGTACCATGAGAATTAATTTCCCTGTAATCCGAGACACATAAAATCCTGATACGACAGTTACCAGAAATTAAAGATATGAAACAGGTGGGAAGGGAAATCACTGCTGTGAAGGTGGCAATACTGTTGTGTCTAGTGTACTCCCATTTCCATTTGTTTTTGCATTTAAAGAAACATCTGGACAGCCAGAAGTTTCACGATGATGAAGACCTGATAAACGAAGTCACTACATGGTTGCACACGCGGGCAGCATAGTTCTATGGCATCACAACACAAAAACTTTTACCAGGCTAAACATATGCCTTGACAAAGGTTGTAAATATGTTTAAAAATAGCTAAATGTATGTGTTAAGTTTTTTACACCATTTTGTCAATAAATACTTAAAAATTTTTATTGCATTTGTATCTTTACTTTCTGGATGTCCTATATATATATAATTACGTCCCCCTGCAGATTAACACAGATGATGAATTGTTACATAAGGAGGCTATTAAATCTGCAAAAAGACTTAACTAATTAGTGTGTAGGTCCTATCACATTGTCCTAAGAGGTGGAAATACACTCTGTAAAATATGATCACAATAAGGTATATATGTAAATGCATTGTAACAAATTACTAATGCTAATTATTATGAAGTAACAAAATAAATGATATGGGTATGTCTAAGAATGATGAATCCACATTTTTTGAAGAAGGTTTTGAATATGAAAGTAAACGAAAACATGCGCCGAAGAAAAAGATTAAGATGAATATGGAAACAACAGGTAATAAAAATGCTGCACTTATGGAGGGAAGACGAGGAAGACTGTTGGGACAAACGGAGTGGCTGGTTACTTAGGACCCACATAAAGTGATGATGTCAGTGGCAGGGTACTACTATACTTACTGGATGCCCACTCTCCTTCACCATTTTTGATTTTCAGGAAATACCTATACAGAACATGTTTAATTTTGTGCACAATTATAAGGCAGCCTCTCATTTTCCAGATGATGAATTAGGAGAGTGAGGGGAGGAAAAAAAAAGTCATACATCTGGGTAGGTATGGCAATCAAACTAGCTATAATTACAACTGAAACAGCAAAGTAAACTGGGAAAATACACTACACAACAATGGCAGGATAATGGTAGGCGAGATATTTTACGATAAAATCACAAAGGTAGCTGATGCTGAGAGTACAATAAACAGCAAAGATGACAACAAAATTAGAGGGCAAATATACTGGCTGCATAAGGGGCCACAAACAGGGACACAGGAGATTTTGGCATCCTTTCGTCACAACAAAAATCCATTATACCCGGTAGAAAAAGGAATATTAATTTTCAAACAAATTTTAATGTACAATTCTGTTACTTGACCACTTCTAAAATGATACTTAACTGTACAACACGAACGTGACAAGGTTCAAGTAAGCTCATGTCATTGTTTTATCAATGTGCGTTTACTCCTGCCTTACATTTGTTTATTCATTTACTAAATACTCCTGTTTTACACCTTTTTATTCATTTACTAAATACTGCTGAGTGAAATAAGGATTTATTTTTTTTTTATTTTTGGCAGAACAGCCTCCAGTGGGCCAGGGCCTCCTCATTCACGAGGTTTCTTGATCACACACGACGACGCACCACAGTAGGTAGGACTCCTCTGGACGAGTGATCAGCTCATCGCACAGAGCTCTACCTGACAACACACAACACTCACAACAGACAGATCTATGCCCCCCATGGGATTCGAACCCACAATCTCAGCAGGTGAGCAGCTGCAGACCTATGCCTTAGACTGCGCGGCCACTGGGACTGGCGAACTAAGGATTAACTTCACCAATGATTCAACATTATATATAGGCAGAAATAATCAGCCTAATTAAAGGTAACAGTTCCTTCCAAAGAAAAATTAAACGCAACTAGGAAGTCAATATTTGTAAAACATAATGCAATAAAAACAACTCACCTATATGAACGCTTTGAAGGTACAGGGCTGCCTGATGAGCTGCGTGATCGTTTCGATTTTGATCTCGAACTTGATCTGCGTAAATATAGGTCAACTGAGATGTACACAGCTGCTACATGATTTAGTAGTTATGAAACACATTTCCTCAAAGCAATTCAATCATTTGTATGACACAATTATAAGTAAAAATTAGCACTGTTAGTGTACTGCAGAGTATGAATTACTTCTGTGTTTCACAGATTGCACTAATCATTCCTGAAACATCATTCAGTAACAATGTACATATGTTCACATCTATAATTATAAAAACAAATGTACTTTTAGCCAATGTCTCTGGTCACACACTCTAGCACCACTAACTGTTGTTCGTCAAGTAATGGGATAATGTGTACCAATTCCATTTACCGCAGGGACAAATGTCTTTGTGTTTGTATTGTCCTATGTATACAAAGGACCTGCTACGGGCCAACTGCTAGTCTGAAGAAGATTCAGAAATCAGCAAACAGGAGGCCATGTGGAAGCACTGGCATGATGCACCACGCAGAAGGACAGGAATGGTGTGTATGTTTTGTTGTGCCCAAAGGGATTACTGATAGAGGAAAACACTGAAAAACATGGCTCATAATTTTAGTTTGTTTTCTCTAGTACTGGCATGTTGTGAAGGATACTGATCTAGATTATTTTAACATAAATGGAAGGAGGGAAGAAGGAGAATAAAAGGAAGATAAGGACAAATGAAAGCAATTCTGGATGAATGAGGATTGCAGCAAACAGAAAATACGCAAAAAAGGACAAATCCACAAGGTCATATGCTGACACTTGAAGGGAGACAAGAAATAAAAGAATGCTTGGACACTACACGTGCTTGGATAAATACTCACGAGTCTCTATCTGTACGATGATAATAATTATCATCAGGTGATGATGAACGTCTACTACTGCGTTCACTGCGGCTGCTCTCTCTATCTCCACGTCTCCGCCTATCCTGTGATAACCCAGAACCCTGCTGCCTGTCCCGCTCTCGTTCTGCTGAAGATTCCTGCTGTGAGTCCTTGTCTGCTTCTGCTCGTTCTCGTTCACTCTCCTTTTCTCTCTCACCCTTCTCAGCCTTTACAAAGATCAGAAAACAACAGAAAAGACTGCATTACAAACACAGTGACAGACGTAATTTGCCAAGCAAATGACACATGGTAATGATACAGAATTTTTGTGAGTTTGAGAGGCCAATAGAAATGATCTATGCCGCAGGTCAATATCAGACTGTACTTTCACAAACAGGTTCAGTGATCAATGTTCACAGATTTATCACCATCGGCATGTGGACATAAAATGAGGAAGTAAACAAGTCCTTACATAAGGTACATTGCTAAAATTACAATCAGTGTTCACAATGATCACCCTCAGCCTCAGCACACATCCTAGTACATCTGTGGTAACGTATCTCAATCACTGCTTGCTGATCAATAAAAAAATATCACTTCAATCCACAACACTGGCATGGTCATATGAAACATCTGGTGTACCAGTGAAAAGTGTAAACAAGCTGCACTGGTCCATCACATTGTGGATGCTGCAAACCATTAAAAAACAATCCTAATGAACTGATGCAACAAAGATATGAGAGTGTGTACTGAGGCAGAAGGTTATTGTTGCAAACATTTATTTTGAATTTGGAAGCAAAACTTATGCTCTTGTTCACTTATTCTTGTTTAACATTCAGGTTGTGGGAGACCCATAAACAAGGTCCCAAGTCATATCCAAGCGTGAGTCACCCAGTGGCAATGACACATAACATGGGCCATGCCATGACAGTGGCAGTCACCAGCCCCTCACTGAAGAAACCTGGGTTTGAAACCAGGCCAGTCCACATGCAATTTGTGGTGGACGGTGGCCCTGGAACAGGCTTTTTTCTGAGTACTTTGGTTTTCCCCTGCCACTATCATTCCACCATTCCAGACATTCATTCATTTCTTACTGACATTATATAATCTTAGCAAAGAACAGCACTATTTAAAAAAAAAAAACGCTCCTCGCATCCACACCACATCTGGTGAACATCAGTGTTCATAGCACTGTTGAAGTGTATGTAACTTACCTTACGCAGCAGTTTACGTCGATAGTGTTCCACTTGCTGCTGAATGGTCCAGCCACTTTTCAGTGTCCTCTGTCCACATTCCAACTCATCCTGGTACTGGACGGCCTTCAGCTCAATTTCCCGTAACCGTGCTCTGCGGTCCTCATTCAGGTCCCTGTAATCAGCACCAGTTGGGGGGGTGTAGGGAATTACTAACTGAAGCACCACATAATTAGTGCTCTGGAGCTGAATAACAACAGTCAATACACAGGTTGTTTCTTAAAATGCCAAAGGTTGGTTACAGTTAAAGTCAAGAACATGCCAACTATTGGACATAATTTTAGAGCCCTGTGGGGTAAACAGCTCCATGGAGCTTGTGTGTTGTGTCCACCTGATTTGAAAAGGGAGTTTGTTTGGTCAGTGAGTTATACTGTAACTTTGGCACAAATGGGTTACTAACACAACATCCCTTTGCATCCCACAAAAAAAAACTTAATGCTTTTCAGACAAAGTTTATTACACAACACAAAGTGGTACAGCAACCTCAAATCTCCCAATAATCTTTACAGAACTTAGTCAGCATCTAACTTTAACTGTTCAAAATATTAAATCCAAACAATGCGTACTGTAGTTTGAATAAATAATGCAGTTTCAAGCAAATGTAGGAATGACAAATTTTAGTAAGCTGGCCACAAAATGAGGCTGTATTTATACACTGCAAATTCATTCAATGAGGTGTTCCTACTCACCGCACATCATAGTTCTGATAGTCCCCCTCTTGTGAGTCATCTCCTCCTGGGCTGTCAAAATCATCTAGTCCCTCCACCTGCTCGTGCTGCTCCGGCTGTTCGAGAAGATCCCACTTGCTGGTTGTCATGGCTTGTGCTTCCACCTGCTCTGGATCCACAGTTTCCCACCGAGACGGAACGAACCCAGCAGGCATACTCGCCAATTTCCCCTTATTACTGCCAGCATTGGCACTGTCAGCCAGCTCCTCCGACATCGGTTCACCATCTAAGTCATCATCCACTGCAAGAATAAAAATACTCATGAGATATGAGGTCCTCATGACAGTCAGCATCAGGTTTACAGTCCCCTTGAATGTGACACCATGTAGTTTGGTGGAGAGGGACAAACTTCTGGAAGTACTTGGTACCTCTACTTCATGGTTAAAGAACGGGCAAAAGGTGTTCATGGAATGTTGGTACCCACCCACAAGACTACACGGCATCACTACATAACCACAAGCTAAATACAGAACTTACTTGGCACACCATCCAGATCATCATCTGGTGCTGGCAATGGCCTTGTGTGTTTCATTGCTCCTTTCAGCAGAGCTGCACCATCAAGTGGTACACCATCCAGATCTTCTCCTTCACCCTCCCCTCCTGACATGGGCATGCCATCCAGTTCTGATTCCATCCGTACCTCAACTTCTTCTTCTCCTTCACTCTCCTGGTGACTCTTACCATCCGACTGGATGAAGAAACCCAACAAGCATGTGTTACACACAATTTCACTAACATGACTGACACAGACACACTTGTTCTACGTTACAGCACCAACAAAGAAACCATAAATAAACAGGATACATAGATACACATAACCTAACTTCTTAGATATCTTTTGGTAAGCAAATACTGGCTGAAGGAAAAAGGTTGCAAAGTTCTCAGTTAACAGATCTCAGTTTCTTGAGGTAATGAGTAAGAATGGCAAATTAAGAAGAAAGCTGAAGTGGTAACAGAATACCGTAATGTACCAGTACAGCATTTCACTGCAGAGAATAATGTACCTTATGAAAACCTTCAATAAGGACAACAGTTAACTTTTTGGCCCCGGGGCTGGATATTTAAATGTAGGTAAAACATGAACCAAAGAAGACATCATTGTGCACTATACAGCATGCTGGGGAGCAAAAACTGGAGACAGTGCAGCATGTCTCAAAAAAAATTCAGTTAAGTATATCTGTTGAAAATATATATGAAATGCAGTCAATGGGTGGTGGCGGTACTACCATCATACATATGGTACCGCCAGTGGCTAAGGTTAAACCCCCAAGACCTAGTGAATATGAAGCAGGAGCCTTAACCAAACCACTCAGAACACACTGTCCAGGTACTTGAAAATGAATTTCCCACTGATATGCAGAAATAATTAAAGGTGACACACATACATATAAGGGAAATACCATACGATATGACAGATACAATACACATAACTACCTAACTCCACTGAACAGATTCTCTGAGAAGCTAACAGTTCCTCAGTCACTTTGAACATGTTGTCAAGTTACATGAAAATGGATTTCCCATTGATATGAAGGCAGTAACACAAACAGAATAAAAGATGACAAACACAGTACACACAACTGCCTAACTGCAATGAACAGGCTCTTTGAGGAGCTGCCAGTTGCTCAGCTAATCAAGAAATTCCCTCTAATTTATGGAACCCAAATGTTCATTAGAATGTTTACAACAGCCTACCACTTGTCATTGTCCTCAGCCATATAAATCCAGTCCGTGCCCTCCAAACTTATTTCTTTAAGATCCAGTTTAATATCATCCCCCCGTCTAAATACAGTACCGACAAAGGAATTTATTATAATGTATGGTGTTTAATTATGGGTGAAACAGATGTTCCAAACTAGCTAAGCCTGGAAAAGAAGTCCTGTTCACACTCCGTCCACCACAAATCCAACCTGGACTACCCTGGGATTGAATCTGGACTTCTCAATGAATCTCAGCCAAGAAGACATGTTATAAATATCAAAGCTTTATAATGTAACGAGTTTATAACATATCTAAGGAACTCACTGTGCTAGTCAGTCCAAGGAAGGTGTTTTGCAATTTAATAAGGAAGTCCTTTGGGTACACAGCCCACTCCTCCCACGCACGAAACATCTGCATGACTCGTAGCTTGAACCCTTCTGCCTTAAGTCGACTTTCCAGGCTCATATAGGCAGCATGCACATCTTGGAAGATGTTAAGTAATCGAGACTCCAATCTGTAATGGTATAAAACCTTCACACAACCTGAAAACTGAAATACTTATAACATGTGCCCAATCAACCTACATCAACACAGTACACAAGACACAGTACAGTACACACTGCCCCTTCTATCACACTCTCCCATCACCACAGGTGCTGTGGCAAGACTGTTGTTGGTGATGGTGCTGATAACAGAAAATGAAAATCTTAAAAGCACTGCCAGTGCAATGAAATGTCTACTATAAGATATGAAAGTTTCAGCTGTAACCAGGCACATTTCTTTATCACAATCACACTCTCCTCGTAGCAAAGAGTCGGGACAGACAACGCCAGTGCATAATTTTATTTTGTGTTCGTGTTGGTTCAGCCTTAAATTTCCATGACAATTGGGTGCCAAGTTACAGCAGACATCTAATCAATCACTGTCATTTCATAAAAAACACAAAACAGTCTTCTTGTGAGGTACATTCCATAACAACATAATAAAATGTGCTGGAGTTCAGAGACTTGAATTCAGACTTGATCCACATAATGTGTGTTTGTACTCTTTTGTTCAAATTGGTGTAATATTCATTCATTTATTAGTATTCAGCCTTGAAGGCTGGACTTGGCAGGAACCAGAGCCCAGTCATGTGAAGGGTATGGCTCTGGCACACTGCATCCTGGGCAAGTTCTTGGGGGTAGTTTGCCATTGCTTTCCCCTGGGTGTAATATACAATAAATAAAACAGCCAGCGTAACTCAGTCAACACCGTGACTAGGCTATGTGCCGGGCATTCACGAGTTTCGATTCCCAGCCTGGGCAAGATATTTTTCCCTTTTCCATAGCATCTGTATGAACTCTGGGCCCATCCTCTCTCTGCAGGGGTAAAGCAGTCATGGTGTGAGGCTGACCACTCACCTCCAACTAGAAGCTAGGTGAAGAATTAGTGGTACTATACCTCTACTCCTCACACACGTCTCCATGGCGTGGACAGGGAATACTTTACAATTACTTTTGCCACTGATATCAAGACTAAAATTTGAGAATAAATGTGAAGTTTTAGACTGAAAACATGTTGCAGCAGTACACTATCAGAAAAACTGTCAACGAATACTGAGCATGCAAAAATGAGTTTCTGTGAGACACAGGACCTGAAGACTTCAGTGTTCTAGGATGTTATACCGGCATATATAAGTAACAACAGGTAACTATTTACCATTCTACAGGGCGTAACATCCTGGAAGACTCCAATCTTTATCAACACCACTATGAGAACCTGGAAGTCTCACATGATATGTTTTGCTTGACATTCACTTACCCTTTCCTATAATAAGAAGCATTGGTTATCTTGACACCACAGTTGTGTAAAATATCAGAAATGAGGTATAGTCGCGCTATCTGAAACAAAGGACACGCATATTTAGTATTACACATGTGCCTACACACACAGACACACATACATACCGGAGTGCTGATAAGTCCTTAGCCCGACCAGGAAGGAAACAAGCTCAGAAGCATTTCAGCGATGCACGCTATTTCAACAACACTGAGACGTAAGCTGTCATCAAGTTTTTTCCCCCTGCAAGGCAAGGCGACGAAGTAAATTCACGCCATTCTGACAGAAACATTACCTTGTTTCCTTTCCAGTCGGGCTAAGGACTTATCAGCACTCCTGTGTGTGTGTATATATATATGTGTATGTATGTATATATGTGTGTGTGTGTGTATATATATATATATATATATAAGGGTGTGTTCACTTCACACCATAGCAAACAGCAGAATCAAGATGAGGCTGGGAGAGGGAAAGAAAGAATGATAACCAACTCTGCTGCTCAGCTGGGTCAAGAAACCTGACAGTTCATTACTTGGATCACAACAGCCTGCCACATGTTCTACGGTGCGGGTAAGATGAATGCAGTCCGAACAGCGTACATCATTTCTTTAAGACGCATCTGAGTAGTATCCTCCCATCTGTAATTAGGTCTCCCAAGTTCTCTCTTCTCTTCAGGTTTCTGGACTGTCACCATGCACACATTTCTTACCTAATTTTACTATGCCTTTAAATGTCACTACAAACTTCAGAATTTGCCCAAACTGTATATTTATATGCTTTGTATGATTCTCACATGAAAAGGCATTAACTGGGTTTTTTTTTGTAACGGAAATGCAGTGTTTTCCGCGAGGTTCATACTGCCTTCTTAACTATCATTTACAGGAATGTCAGGCTTCCAACGGTTACACTGTTTTTCCCATTCTCCCACTACTTCCAAATATTCCCCTCTGCAACCCGGCATTCCCCACACCACATTCATATCAAACACCAAGTTCCACACCCACATGAAGTATAAAAAGCAGGAATTACCTTTTTCGGAATAGGCGTCTGCAGAATAGATAAGGACTCCGCAATACAGTCACAGATTTCATCAGCAGCCTCACTGTGCTCTATGCAAAACACCATAGACTCAGCCACCTTCAAACGTTCTGGGGTCATGTTGCGCAGCAGGTCTTCTAGCCTGTCCCTCTGCCTGCACAAACATGAGCATAACAAAAATGAGATACGCATCACTGCTTAACAGTACACAGCTAAGCCATTTTTGGCATGTTCACAAAGTAATACAACACAAAAACATGCCTGTTAGCTTTGCCACAACTGTCCACATGGTAACAAATCAAGAACTGCTGTACAGATTTCCACACAACTCATATTGGGCAATTTTACCAAAATCTGATATATTCCAATGTCTGGGCAAATCAGGTAACAATCACAGACAATATGTAAAGACATAAGTGGTTTTCTGTGTGCATTTCAAGCCTTACTCACTAAATATTTATTGAAGTAAAAATGTTGCAAATAAAAGTTGTAGAAAAAAATTAAGCATGTGTTTTACGTACCGTACACTTTTACTGTCAGTATTATTGTTTCTGAGTTCATTAAATGTCAAATGGAACACAGTAAATGTTCGAGAAAGACAGAGAGAGAGAGAGCATGCATGCACGTGTGTGTACGTTCCTGGATGTGTATACTAAACAATCAAAAACCATCTGAACCTACACAAAGATTACCACAGTCCCTTACTGTCAATAAGACATGAAACTTCCACCTAAATGCACTCAGATGTCTAAGTGTATATTAAAGGCATATAATTAACATATAACTTAATTTGCTGTTACACAACATAATTAAAATTAAATGTAATTTTTTTTAATATAATTAAACAAATGGGGTTTAAGACATGCCTGATTTACAAATACTTCAAAAGAGAAAGGACAACTTGTTTGCCCTTCAAGTAAATTCTATATTACAGAGGAACTGCATGCACCAAAATGAAATTAGTTGGAAGGCAGCATAGCTATGTGGCAACAATATCACTGAACTCAATAGCTTACAAGGCAAAACACAGACAGATGAACAGAATGACAACCCTATGGTTTCCAATTTATGAACAAATGCATAAATCAGGCAAAGAACAGGATCTCTAGTTCCATTAACCCTCTGACACCAAACGTCAACTACAGTCTTTGCCAAGAACATGCAAAGTAACAGTAGCCATTTAAATTGACAGTCTGTTGTAGAACATATCACACACTTAATTCCAGCACTAAAGGGCTAATGCACCAACCCTGAAGACTGCAAGGTTAACTTACGTGTTGGACAGACTCCCCTTCCGAGGTTCCTTTTCCTCACCTTCTACCAACTCATCTGGCATCCCTTGTGTGTAGGGGTGCATAGGTGGTGGCCTCCATATTGATCCTCCTGTAATCCAAAAGCAACAAATGACAAAGTGAATATAATGAATGTGACGTTCATCATAACAGCACTCATGAGATTTACGGTTCTCATGGTTGTGAAACGCCGTCTTCTGGGATGTGACACCATGTGGTGGGTAAAAACCTGCCAACATTTTGGAGGAACTTAATGCTTCCATCTTCAGGGGGTCACACTCCAGAACATGGACTTCTTAAATCTGTATTCTTGTCTCCATCCAAATGGCTGTAAGCTATAACTTTATGACATGTTCTGGCACTGATGTGCTGTCATCAAATTACCAAAATATATGAAAGTGAAGAGATAAATGTGAAGTAACAATAAATGTGAATGAAAACGCATCTTTAGAAGGATGACCCAAAATAGCATATTAACCTTTTGACGCCTGACGACGACTATAGTGGTCGTACCGCACCGCTAACCTCTAAATGTTGCATTTTATATATTCATTCAACAAATATAGGTACTGAATATTTTAAACAT
>Ga0123357_10002056_pt1 | contig 22064 bp, 12 predicted proteins | sample TergutEmb28metaG_FD_89873 | JGI IMG/M metagenome (GOLD analysis project Ga0123357, IMG submission 89873) | Embiratermes neotenicus P4 segment gut microbial communities from Petit-Saut dam, French Guiana - Emb289 P4 | ecosystem: Host-associated > Arthropoda: Insects > Digestive system > Gut ... | reverse complement strand
CCATATAGTCCGAAATATGTCCCATCCAGTCCGAAAATGTCCCATCCAGTCCGAAATGTGTCCGGATTCATGAATCCGGACACAAATACTCTCCTCGATCGGCGTTGCCTCCGGCTGCGCCGGAGGGTAGAGACGGATCATGATCCGTCTCTACATTTTCGGTACGGAAAGCCGGTTCCTCGCTGCGCTCGGAAGGACGGTTGCTCTGTCGGGAAATAAAAAGGAAGAGGAAGCGCCGTCCCGCAAAGCGGGACGGCGCTTCCTCTTCCTTTTTTCTTGCCGCCGTCTGTCCTTCCGAACGGAGTGAGGAATCTGCTTTTCAATATGTTTTATTTCTTAACCCGACGGCTATGGGCGGGGCTGTCTCAAAAGCCTGTCATCCCGTCCTGAACTTGATTCAGGATCACGCGGGATCCCCTGAAAAAAGAAGGTTAATTATCAGGGGATTGCGGGTCAAGCCCGCAATGACATAATCGCCGTAAAGACTTTTGAGACAGTCTCCCTTTTGAACGCAGATGACGCAGATAACACAGATGCAGCCGGATTAATTTTTAATTCTATTTTAGTCTCAAAAGCCTGTCATCCAGCGCTTGACGCGGAATCTCCTAAAAAAGTAGAGACGGATAATTATCCGTCTCTACAGGGGATTGCGGGTCAAGCCCGCAATGACAGTCTCGTCATTTTTTTCAATATTCCTGCGTCGCCATCCGCTTGTAGGCGTTGTAACGCCATTGGGCATTTTCTTGCGTTACTTTGAACAGTTCCTTCGCTTCTTCGGGATATTGTTTCATTAATGTTGCAAAACGCACTTCGTTTTTCAGAAAATCCTGGAACTTCGTCCAGTCCGGCTCTTTCGAATCCAACTGGAACGGATTTTTGCCTTCGGTTTCCAAGCGGGGGTCGTAACGCCACAAATGCCAGTACCCGCATTCGACGGCCGCTTTCTGTTCATCCTGGGCATGACCCATACCGGCTTTCAACCCGTGGGCAATACAAGGTGAGTAGGCTATAATCACCGAAGGACCATCGTATGCTTCCGCTTCCCGAATCGCTTTCAGTGTTTGCGCCTGGTTAGCGCCCATCGCAATTTGCGCTACATATACATAACCGTAAGTCGTTGCAATCATGCCCAAATCTTTTTTACGAACCCGCTTCCCGGCTGCAGCAAACTTTGCTACGGCTCCTAAAGGCGTGGACTTGGACGATTGTCCACCGGTGTTGGAATATACTTCGGTATCGACTACCAAGATATTCACATTCTGACCGGAAGCAATGACGTGATCCAACCCTCCGAAACCGATGTCGTAAGCCCAACCGTCACCGCCAATAATCCATTGCGAGCGCTTCATGAAGTAATTCTTTAATTCCAGAAGCTCCTTGCATAGCGTACAGGCCGGACAATCGCAAGTGGTTGCACCTGCCGCTTTTTTGGCTTTCACCTCTGCAAGTTTGCCGGCAAATTCCGCACCGGCATTTTCGAAGTGTCCGATCACTTCATCGATCGATGCAATTCCCCATGTAAGAGCAGCAACATATTCGTCGGCCGCTTTCCGGCCTGCCACACCGCCGTCGTTCATCGTATCCAACCAGGCTTGAGCAGCTTCTTTCACTCGCTTCTGAGTCCATGCAATGGCTATCAACGCCTTGGTTTTTTCAACCACGCGATTGCGTATCTTTTCCGAAGCAATATGCATTCCCAGACCATATTCGGCATTGTCTTCAAACAGAGAGTTGGCCCATGCAGGACCGTGTCCCTGTTCGTTTTTGGTATAAGGCGTAGAAGGCGCAGAGCCGGAATAGATAGACGTACAGCCTGTCGCATTGGCTATCATCTGATGGTCGCCAAACAGCTGGCTGACCAATTTTATGTAAGGCGTTTCGCCGCAGCCCGAACAGGCACCGGAAAATTCAAACAGCGGAGTTGCAAACTGCGAATTTTTCACGTTGGAGGAAACATCGACTAAATGCTGCTTACTCTTGACTTCCTTGACGGAGAAATCCCAGTTGGCTTGGTTATCATATTGCGTTTCAATCGGAACCATTTCGAGCGCCGAACCGTTTTTGCTGCCCGGACACACATTGACACAGTTGTCGCAATCCATACAATCCAGCACATTCACTTGAATGCGGTACTGCAAACCGCCAAACTGTTTGGCAGGAATAGCGGAAAGGGTTTGGTATCCGGCAGGCGCTTTGGCCTGTTCGTCCGCATCCAACAGAAAGGGAGCAATAGCAGCATGAGGACAAACGTATGCACACTGGTTACACTGAATACAATTTTCGGCTTTCCAAACCGGTACATTCGTAGCAACTCCACGCTTTTCGAAAGCAGCTGTGCCTTGATCCCAGGTTCCGTCTTCACGACCGGTAAAAGCGGAAACTGGAAGGTCATCGCCTTTTTGTGCGTTAATCGGGAAAACAACATTTCTCACAAATTCGGGAACCTCTCCCCCACCCTCTCCAAAAGAGCGGGAGTGTTCTTCCCCCTCGGAGGAGTCAGAGAGTATTCCCCATTCTGCAGGAATTTCGATTTTCACCACTTCGCCCCCACGATCAACCGCAGCGTTATTCTTATTTACAATATCTTCTCCTTTATTACCATACGATTTCACAATAAACTTTTTCATTTGCTCTACGGCCAAATCGTATGGAATAACTCCGGTAATCTTGAAAAATGCCGATTGCAGAATGGTATTCGTCCGGTTACCCAAGCCGATTTCGCCGGCAATACCCGTCGCATTGATGATATAAAATCGGATGTTGTGCTTCGCTAAGTATTTTTTCACATGATCGGGAAGATTTTCTTTCACCTGATTTTCATTCCAAATGGTATTTAATAAAAATGTCCCGTTTTTCTTCAAACCTTTGGTTACGTCATACAAACGAAGGTAGGCTTGCACGTGACAGGCTACAAAATCGGGAGTATTCACCAAATAAGTCGATCGGATGGGTTTATCGCCGAAACGCAAATGAGAACAGGTGAAACCGCCCGATTTCTTCGAGTCGTAAGCAAAATAGGCCTGGCAATATTTATCGGTATTGTCGCCTATAATTTTGATGGAGTTTTTGTTAGCCCCTACGGTTCCGTCAGCGCCCAAGCCATAGAATTTCGCTTCAAAAGGACCATCGTCGAAAATCAGCTCTTCTTTTTGCGGAAGCGAAGTGAAAGTTACATCATCCACAATGCCAATAGTAAAGCCGTTTTTCGGCGAAGGCAACGACAGATTTTCATACACTGCCAGGATCTGCGCCGGAGTCGTATCTTTGGACGATAAGCCGTAGCGACCGCCAACGATAACCGGATCAATAGAGGAATGCTGAGCAAATGCTTCCACCACATCCATGTAAAGCGGTTCTCCGCTGGCGCCCGGTTCTTTCGTGCGGTCTAAAACAGCAATCCGTTTTACGGTTTCGGGAATAGCATTCAGTAAATGTTTAGCCGAGAACGGACGGAAAAGGTGCACGGCCACCAAACCGACTTTTTCGCCTTTGGATGTCAAATAATCAATGGTTTCGCGAATGGCTTCAGAAACAGAGCCCATGGCTATGATCACCCGGTCGGCATCCGGCGCTCCGTAGTAATCAAACAAATGATACGAACGTCCCGTCAACTCGGACAGTTTGTTTACATAATCTTCTACAATACCTACTACGTTGTTGTAGTAAACATTCGATGCTTCGCGAGCCTGAAAGTAAATGTCCGGATTTTGCGCCGTACCGCGGGCAACCGGGTTGTCGGGATTCAATGCCCGTTGACGGAAAGCAGCCAAAGCTTCCCGGTCAATCAATGGGGCCAAATCTTCGTTTTCCAACGCTTCCACTTTCTGAATTTCGTGGGATGTGCGAAATCCATCGAAAAAATGCACAAAAGGAACACGTGATTTGATTGCCGCTAAATGGGCTACAGAAGCCAAGTCCATGACTTCCTGCACCGAACCGGTGGCAAACATGGCACAGCCGGTTTGACGAACCGCCATCACGTCCTGATGATCTCCGAAGATCGAGAGGGCGTGCGAAGCAATAGCGCGTGCCGAAACATGATAAACGCCGGGAAGCAGTTCGCCGGCCACTTTATACATATTGGGAATCATCAGCAACAATCCTTGCGAAGCGGTGAATGTTGTAGAGAGTGCTCCGGCTTGCAGTGCGCCGTGCATAGCGCCGGCAGCGCCGGCTTCCGACTGCATTTCATCTACGCGGACCGTTTCACCAAAGATGTTTTTGCGTCCCTTGGCTGCCCATTCATCCACGTATTCCGCCATGGTCGACGACGGAGTGATGGGATAAATCGATGCCGTTTCGCTGAACATATAGGCGATATGCGACGCCGCTTGATTTCCGTCGCATGTAAGAAATTTTTTTTGTTTTGCCATAATTTTTTTGTTATTTATATATTTCAATTATTCCTGTTAATCAAATTCACAATTACTTTAACCATCATATCGTATCCAAAGCATAGGTGTAGTCGGTGATGACTTGTAATAATCCCTGGGATTCATCTGCTGTTAATTCCTTGTTTTGAACGTCTTGATCCATTCAGTTCCATTTGTTAATACAAAAACCCAAACAACCAAAGTGGAATCTTATTTTTCTCTCCCCGTTCAATTCCATCCATGGCATAATAAATATCCGGACGATATTTTTCGTTTTTCTCTTCACCAATGTTGAAATCATAACAACCATCAATGAGAAAATGCGTATTGTTGCTCCCCGAATTTACTTTATAATCTTTGTGAACCTGATTATAGAAGAAAGTTTCCCTCAAAACCTGCTCGTCCACATTAATCATCCTTGTTGCATACAGCAGATTCGGATTTTGCAGATACAATCGTTCCGGCTTTTTGGGAAAAACCTCATTGACGGGATACAACAAATTTACCAAACGAGCGTCTTTCAGATAGTTAATGTAATTCATCACGGTTGCCCGCGAGGTTTGTATTTCGTGGCTCAACTGACTGATGTTGGGACTTTCCGGAGTAGATAACGAAAGCAGATACAGCAGCTTTCTTATTTTAGGCAGATAGCTTTGTTCCATTTGATTAATGCATAAGACATCGACTTCCAGCATCATATTCATGGTTTTCAACAGATTTTCCGAGAAATTACGATTTTCAAGGAAAAAAGGATAAAACCCGTGGTGCATGTACTCGGATAAATAGGCTAACGGTTTTATTTTAGAACAAATACTATCGGAAATTTCGACAGAATGCCTGATTAGATCATCCAATGAATAGACATCAAACGAATGCCCTGTTTTCAACTCTACGTATTCTCTGAACGAAAATCCCCGCAAATTGTAGGAAACCACTTTATGCGCCAAAGGATAGTTTTCGTTTTTCAACCGAAGTACGGACGACCCTGTGAAAATGATTTGCAAATCAGGAAAATGATCGTAGCAATAAGCCAAATCTTCAGCCCATGCGGGATATTTGAATACCTGATCGATCAACAGGGTTTTACCGCCTTTCATCCGGAACTCATTCGCAAATTCCCTGATGGTCTTGACGGTAAAATAAAAATTATTCAGGTTAATGTACAGGCATTGCTTGTCGTCCGGAGCAAAATGTTCTTTCGCATACTGAATCAGAAAAGAAGTTTTACCTACGCCACGAGAACCCTTAATACCGATTAACCGGTCGTTCCAGTTAATTTCGTCCATTAATTTTCTCCTCAGCGGAAGATCCAGATGCTCAACTAAGTATTGATGCGTTTTATATAGCGAATCCATTGCAAATGATCTTTGATAAATTGCACAAAATTAGCAATTATTTTTTCATTTGCAAAGTCCGGATAGCAATTTTTAATTATTTTTGTGTTTTATGCTTGTCAATTTATTGAGTGTACAAATAGCGCTTAATACTTTTTTTAGGCGTCTTTTCAAACTCTTTTTCATACATTTGAATCTCTGCAATTTTTTCAAACGAGGCAAGCATGTTATTTAGCGTTTCCTTGTTTTCAATCATCACTTTCTTCAAATCATCCGACGAAAGGCCGGCAGCTTTCGCTGCATCATAATCCGGATAAACCAATGCGATTTGGCGATTGTTTTTGGAAAAAACAATACTTTCGACTACGTATGGAAGGTTGTTGAGTTTAGCTTCAATTTCTTCCGGATAAATATTCTGGCCGCTTGCACTCAATATCATGTTTTTGGAACGTCCGCGAATGAAAATGGTATGATCGTCGTCGATCGTGCCTAAATCGCCTGTCTTCAGCCAACCATCGGAAGTGAAAACCTGTTGCGTCGCTTCTTCATTTTTATAATAGCCTCGCATCACATTTTGTCCGGAAACCTGAATTTCACCTGCAATGTGATAGGGGTCTTCCGAATCGATTCGTACTTTCATGTTCGGCAAAACCTTACCGCACGAAAGTGGAATGTAATCGGCATACAAAGAGAAACTGATTAACGGGGCGCATTCGGTCATGCCGTATCCTACGGAAACAGGGAAATGTATTTTCAGGAAAAACTCTTCTACTTCTTTATTCAGCGGAGCGCCGCCGATCACTACCTGACGGAATTTACCGCCAAAGGCCTGAACCAATTTTTTCCGGACAACAGCATACAACGACTTATTAATGATCGGTATATTCAATGCCAATTTCATAGCCGGCTTATTTATCAAAGGAACAATCATGTTTTTATAGATTTTCTCCAGGATAAGCGGAACGGAAATGATCAAATCAGGTTTTACCTCTTCAAATGCTTTCATCAGTATTTTAGGTGACGGTGTTTTACCTAAAAGCGTCACATGACAACCCATGGTGATTGGAAACAAAAATTCAAAGGCGCAACCGTAGGCATGTGCCAAAGGAAGCAGCGAAAGCAAAGCATTTCCCCTTTTCAAGGGTAAAGTGAGTTGTGCAAAAATAATATTACCAATTAGATTATCGCCTGTAATCAATACGCCTTTACTATACCCTGTAGTTCCTGATGTATAATTCAAAAGCATAATATTTTCATTGGAAAGCTCGGGATAGCTAATCCTTTCGCGGTTGAATCCGCCGGGATATTTCTCATTGAACAAATTCGTTAAGCGAACAGATAAATCTTCGCCTTCTTTCCGGTTGGTTATCTTTTTTCCTGCAATGGAATAAATCGTTTTCAATCCCGGCATTTGTTTTTCATCCAAATCTTTCAGTGTAGAATCGGATGCAAAAAGAAGCAGGGCATCCGAATGGTTAACAATAGATTGAATATCATTGGGGCTGAAATCCTGCAAAATCGGAACAATAATGGCGCCATACGTAATGGTAGCCAAAAAAATCACTCCCCAATACGCTGAGTTTTTACCTACTAAAGCAATGGCATCTCTTGGACGAATGCCCTGTTCTGCAAATAAAATGTGAATTTTTTCAATTTCAGCGGCAAGTTCGCCATACGTAAACGAAACATGGGTGCCGTAATCACTCAGTGCGGGAAGATCATAATTGTCCTTCAGAGCTTGTTCATAAAGCTTAATAAAATTTTCCGTGTAATTCATAACTTACAATTTATAATTCTTAATTCATAATTTCTTAGTTTCAATCCATTTGCGAGCATTGACAAACGCTTCAATCCAAGGGCTAACCTCGTCGTCTTTCCGCTGATTCGGATAATAAGCCCATTGCCAGGGAAACAAGGCTCGCTCCGGATGAGGCATGAAAGCCAGATGGCGTCCATCGCGGGAACATATACCGGCAACCGAATAATCCGAACCGTTCGGATTTCCGGGATAGGCATCGTAAGTATATTTAGCTGTTATCGAATATTTTTTCTCGTTCAGCGGCAAATAGAATTTACCTTCGCCATGGGCTACCCAAGCTCCTAATTTACTACCTGCCAAAGAATTCAACATAACCGATTTATTTTTGGGAATAGTCAACGAAACAAATGCCGATTCGAATTTGTGCGAATCGTTGTGCAGCATCTGCGGATGTAGCTTATGCTTGGGTGTAATCAAATTTAATTCGATCATTAATTGACAACCGTTACAAATACCAAGGCTCAATGTGTCGGGACGGGCATAATATTTGTCCAGCGCCTGTTTGGCTTTTTCATTATACAAAAATGTACCTGCCCAACCTTTGGCAGAACCTAAAACGTCGGAATTGGCAAATCCTCCGCAGAAAACTAAGAATTGGATATCCTCCAGCGTTTCACGTCCCGATACCAAATCGGTTGTATGGACGTCTTTTACATCAAATCCTGCCAGATACAAACCATAAGCCATTTCGCGTTCGCCGTTGGTGCCTTTTTCACGAACAATAGCCGCCCGAATGCCCGATGTACCTTTCCGGTCGAAAGTCAGGCCATATTCGGCCAATGTCCCTGTAAACGTTTTATTGAAGCGAAATTGCAAAGGTTGCTGTTTGAAGTTGAGAAAACGTTCTTTCGCCTTTTTTTCCCCGCTTTGCATACGGTCCAATAAATAAGAAGACGAGCACCAAAGGTCGCGCATATAATCGATTCCCAAATGATACGAAACGCCCTCTTTGGAAAGAAGAATGTGCCGTTCCGGCGAGGGTTTGCCAATCTTGGCAAATGCTACACCATTTTTATCAAAGATTTCTTCCGTTTTGGTTCGGTTTTCTATTTGAATAATAATACCCGGATTTTCACTGAACAAGATTTTGATTAAATCTTTTTCTTTCAGTTTATCCAGGTTGATTTCCAAACCTCCCGTTTCATTTCCGAAATTCATTTCAAGCAAAGTGACTATCATTCCTCCGGCAGAAATATCGTGGCCTGAAAGAATCAGCTCTTCATCAATTAACTCCTGAATGGCATTGAATGTGGATACAAAATATTCCGCATCGCGAACCGCAGGCGCTTCATCGCCCAAATAGTTTTGCGATTGAGCAAATGCCGAACCGCCCAACTGAAAAGAGTCGAACGAAAAATCAATATAATAAAGCGTCGACCGTTGATTGTTCACTAAAACGGGAGATACTATTTTACGAATATCCGTTACTTCCGCCGCAGCCGAAATAATTACCGTTCCGGGAGCAAACACTTTATCTTCTCCATATTTTTGCGTCATCGATAACGAATCTTTTCCTGTGGGGATATTGATTCCCAATTCACAAGCAAAGTCGGAACAAGCTTTTACGGCATCATACAGCCGGGCGTCTTCTCCCGGATTTTTGCAAGGCCACATCCAATTGGCGCTCAGCGAAACGCCGGCAATTTTATCTTTCAACGGCGCAAAAACAATATTGGTAAGCGCTTCGGCAATGGAAAGAACGGAACCGACTGCCGGATTAATTAATCCGGCTTGGGATGCATGACCAATCGAAGTAGCGATGCCTGCTTTTCCGCGATAATCCAAAGCAACAGCGCCCAAATCGCTTAAAGGCAGCTGAATCTCGCCTTGACATTGCTGACGGGCTACTTTGCCTGTTACCGAACGATCTACTTTATTCGTCAGCCAATCTTTACAGGCAACCGCTTCCATTTGCAACACCGTTTCAATGTAATCGTTCAGGCGATCCTTTGTGTATTCGACTTTCCTGAACCGTTCGTCGATAGATAAACCGTTAATGGTCATGCGCGGCGGTTTCCCGAAAAAATCAGACAGTTGCATGTTCAAAGGTTTCTGTCCGTCGGCTTGCTTAAAAACCAATTGTCCGTCGCCGGTAGTTTCTCCAACGACATACATCGGCGAACGTTCCCTCACGGCAATTCTTTGAACTCGTTCGATATCTTTACTTTCAAGCAACAAACCCATCCTTTCCTGGCTTTCATTACCGATAATTTCTTTCGATGAAAGCGTTGGATCGCCGACAGGTAATTTCGACATATCGATTTTTCCGCCAGTAGTTTCCACCAATTCCGAGAGGCAGTTCAAATGACCGCCGGCGCCGTGGTCGTGTATGGAAACAATCGGATTATCTTCCGATTCCGATAAAGCCCGAATCACATTGGAAACCCGTTTCTGCATTTCGGGATTAGCACGCTGCACGGCATTCAGTTCAATCCCGCTGGTGTATTCTCCGGTAGCAACCGACGAAACAGCTCCGCCTCCCATTCCGATACGGTAATTGTCGCCTCCCAAAACCACGACTTTTTCGCCGGGCTTCGGTTCTCTTTTCACAGCATCCCGTTTATTAGCAAATCCCACTCCTCCGGCCAGCATGATTACTTTATCGTAAGCAAACTTTTTTCGATTTTCTTCATGTTCAAATGTCAGCAACGAACCGCAAATCAACGGTTGTCCGAATTTATTTCCAAAATCGGAAGCGCCATTCGAAGCTTTGATAAGAATTTGCGCGGGGGTCTGATAAAGCCATCTTCTGGCCGGCATGGCATTTTCCCATTCCCGGTTTTCTTCCGTGCGAGGATAAGAAGTCATGTAAACCGCCGTCCCGGCTAAGGGTAAAGAAGCCGTTCCGCCTCCCAAACGGTCGCGGATTTCTCCCCCGGTTCCGGTAGATGCTCCATTAAAAGGTTCAACGGTAGTCGGAAAATTATGGGTTTCCGCTTTCAGGGAAATAACCGTTTCAATGTTTTTTACCGCGAAATAATCCGGCTTATCGCCCGAAAGAGGAGCAAACTGTTCGACAACAGGACCTTCGTTGAAAGCTACATTATCCGTATAAGCCGATACCAAGCGATTGGGATTGGTCTGTGAAGTTTTACGAATCAGATTGAAAAGCGTCGATTCTTTTGCAACTCCGTCGATGATAAATGCTCCGTTAAAAATCTTATGCCTGCAATGTTCGGAATTGACTTGCGAAAAACCGAAAACCTCACTATCGGTAAGTTTCCGGCTTAATTTTTTGCTTACACTGTTCAGATATTCTATTTCATCCGAATTCAAAGCCAGTCCCTGCAACTGATTATATAAAGCAATATCTTCCACGTAAACAATAGCTTCCGGTTTTTTATTGATCGTAAAAATGTCTTGTCCGATTCCGGAATACATCCGTTGTAACATCGGGTCGTAAGCGGCAGTTTTATCCGGTACAATAAGAAATTCCTCCATTCGGCTAATACCTGTAATACCCATGTTTTGAGTAATCTCTACCGCATTGGTACTCCAGGGAGTTATCATTTCACGACGAGGCCCAATCAAAAAAACATCAATATTCTTCTTTTGTAAAAACTCGGCGTTACCAAATAGCCAAACCAATTTCTTGTTATCTATTTTCGAAAGCTTTACAGATGTTTCAACTGCAATTATCGTATGCGCATTTGTTTTGAAAAATAGAATCATTAGGAATGAATTTATAGATAATTTTCAAAATGCAAATATACGACAAAAAAATGATTAAAATAAAAAAATAAAAAATGCGTTCGCCGGAAAATTATTTACATGCCGTTCTCGACGAACAAATACTTGTCAATATATTCTCGTTGCCGGAAAAAGAATTCGGCTTGCAGAATCTCGTTCGATTGTGTAATAAGCGCCGATTGCCGCCTTAATGAACTAATCCATTTCAATTGCATAGCAGCAAATTCCGTATTTTGAATGATCACCGGATTCACCGTAAATATCCAAAAAAGCGGATCTATTTTACCGTCATGTTTGTAATAAACCGTATTCGAATTAATGCAAAGCGACGATAAATAAATTTGAATCTTAGCGTCCCCGTACATTCCTGTTTGCACCATATTTTCATATTGCTCAATCATATTCAATATTTCTCTTTTTAGCAAAAGCATTTCCTCATTGGTTAATAATTTCCGGTGGTAAAAATATTGAATCTCTTTTATCAAATTCAGAAAAATGCCCATATCCAAAATGAGTATCATACCGGCATCTTTCATGATAGTTTCTTTCATACTCCGTTGAAGAATAGCAGCTTCTTCCGGCAAAACTATTTCCGAATATAACAAGTTCCGATTAATTCCATTGTCTTGATACAACCATTTATAATAAGCGAATTTGAACAAGTTGTTAAAACTTGTGTAGAAAACGGGAGGAAAAGTATTAAATGCCATCATTATCTCCAACTTTCTTGCGTAACTTATTTTTTCAAGCAACTCGCTATACTTTTTGAGCATTAGCAGGAAAAAGTTAGCAGATTGTTTTTCCATTCTCGTAAAATCAAAAAAGGTATGATTTTGTCTCTCTTGATCGTAGATATCATCAATAGAAAACTCCAACCGGGTAGCCAATGTGATTAATTCGGCTATCGTAAACGGAATATCACCCCGTATCCGGCGATAAGCCGATTCTCGACTTATTTTCAACGCATTTACCAAATAAACTACCGGTTTTTTATTTTTTGGAATATGCTTTAATACATTTTCCACTAACCTCTTATTTAACTCTAATTCCATTGTAATTCTATTTTTATTTTCTTAGTTTTGTGATTAATATGTTTCAGTCTCCTATTTTTACAACAAATTAGTTGGATAGAATGTTTTCTCTTTCAAAAAAAATAACTTACTTTGCACTCGCAAATCATTCGGAAAACCCGATAAAATAAAAAATTAACAACTTTACACTTTATGGCGCAACAAGAAGATGTTTTCAAAAAATTAATTTCACATTGCAAAGAATATGGCTTCGTATTTCCATCGTCCGAGATTTATGACGGATTAGGCGCAGTTTATGATTATGGACAGTATGGCGTTGAACTCAAAAATAATATTAAAAAATATTGGTGGGATAGCATGACTTTATTGAATGAAAATATAGTCGGTATTGATTCTGCCATTTTCATGCATCCGACCATTTGGAAAGCGTCCGGTCATGTGGATGCTTTCAACGATCCCTTGATTGACAATAAGGATTCTAAAAAGCGTTATCGCGCCGATGTGTTGATTGAAGAACACATGGCCAAATATGACGATAAGATCGACAAAGAAATAGAAAAGGCAGCCAAGCGTTTTGGAGATGCATTTGATGAACAAAAATTTCGAGAAACCAATCCGCGCGTTTTAGAAAATGAGGCTAAAAAAGACGAATTGCATACACGATATGCCAAGGCTTTAAACGATGGCGATTTGGAAGAATTGCGGCAGATCATTCTCGATTATGAAATCGTTTGTCCGATATCGGGCACCCGGAACTGGACGGAAGTGCGGCAATTCAACCTGATGTTTTCTACCGAAATGGGTTCCACAGCCGACGGCGCCATGAAGATATACCTTCGTCCGGAAACGGCACAGGGTATCTTCGTCAATTTCCTGAACGTACAAAAAAGCGGACGAATGAAAATACCGTTCGGTATCGCTCAAATAGGAAAAGCCTTCCGGAACGAAATCGTCGCCCGTCAGTTTATCTTCCGGATGCGCGAATTCGAACAGATGGAAATGCAATTCTTTGTTCGTCCGGGTGAAGAATTACAGTGGTTCGCCCAATGGAAACAGACGCGCATGCGCTGGCACAAAGCGCTGGGGCTGGGCGACAAAAAATACCGCTTCCACGACCACGACAAATTGGCGCATTATGCCAATGCCGCTACCGACATCGAGTTTGAGATGCCTTTCGGTTTTAAGGAAGTGGAGGGGATTCACTCGCGCACCGACTTCGATTTAAGCAGTCACGAAAAATATTCGGGCAAGAGAATCCAATATTTCGATCCCGAATTGAACCAATCCTATACTCCTTATGTTATTGAAACATCCATTGGCGTCGACCGTATGTTTTTGAGTATTTTGGCAGGTTCGTATACGGAAGAGCAGTTGGAAGACGGCGAAACGCGCGTCGTTCTGAAGATTCCTCCCGTATTGGCTCCGGTGAAGATAGCCGTTCTACCGCTGGTAAAAAAGGACGGTCTTCCCGAAAAAGCCCGTGAGGTTATGGATAATCTGAAATTTGACTATCCCAGCCAATACGACGAAAAAGATTCCATCGGGAAACGGTACCGCCGCCAGGATGCTATCGGTACTCCTTATTGTATTACCATCGACCACGATACATTGGTCGACAACCGGGTAACCATCCGTTTCCGTGATACGATGATGCAGGAACGCGTACCGGTTGCTGATTTAAGAAGCATTATTGCCGATAAAATAAGTATGAAAAATGTATTAAAACAGATAGCAGAAATATGAAAAATGTATTCTATTTATTAGCCATTCCCATTTTTTTAGTATCCTTCGGCGCTTGCAACTCAAATACTTCGGATGATGCGTGGAAGGAAGCAAATATATCCGCTTATGATGCGATCGTCAAAGATCCGAGTTATCACGCGCTTCAAACCGAAACGGGGCCTTCCGGCGTATATTATAAGGTACTCCAATCGGGTACAGGAACCGAACATCCTTTTCAAACAAGCAGTGTGACCGTACTCTATCAAGGCAGTTATTACGATGGTACCGTCTTTGATGCCGGAACCAGTAATAATGATGTGCCGGCAACTTTTGCTTTGGGAGGTCAAAGTACTATCCGGGGCTTCTCTTTTGCCATGCAACAAATGGTGGTAGGAGATAAATGGGAAATATGGATTCCCTACTATTTAGGCTATGGCGCAAGCGGATACCAAGTTACAGATCCTTATACCTATACCTACCAGACTGTAATAAAAGGGTATACCACTTTGGTCTTTCAAGTTGAATTGGTGAGTATTACGCTGTACCCGTAAAAAATTGAGAATTGAGAATTGAGAATTGAGAATTGAGAAATGAGAAATGAGAATTAAGAATTAATTATCGTATGAAAAAGAAAATAGCAATTATGATGGTCGCTATCCTTTGGATAGCGGCTTTTTCCGTACAGGCAGGCATCCGGATCGGCGCGAAAGCAGGTATTAATTTATCAAGCGCCTCTTTCAATACGAGTTCGCTTCAAACAGATAATTTCACCGGCTTTCAAGTCGGTCCCATCCTGGAAATTTCAGGATTGACGGGATTGGGCTTTGATGCTGCCGTTCTGTACAGTCAACAAGGGGTGAACTTTACCGGAGCTTCTTCATTATCCGACTTGAGTGGAAAATCGAGCACGTTAGATATTCCGGTCAACTTGAAAATGAAATTCTCGTTAGTAAAGGTATTTGGCATTTATGTGGCCGCCGGTCCTTATGTCAGTTTCAAATTGGATAATCAAGGCTCTTACAGCTCGAATCAAGAAACGGTAAAAATGGAATGGATGAACAAAAATTTCGGCGTAGGCTTGAATATCGGAGGCGGAATCGAATTGATCAAACATTTGCAAATAGGAGTTAACTATCAGTTTGCTTTGAATGACGATTATAGTAGTAATAGTGCCTTTACCGATTATGTGGGAAATGTTATTCAACCTTCCGGTATCAACGGTAAAACACGAATCTGGTCGATAACCGCCGCCTTTTTCTTTTAATGTATATCGAAGTCATACTGCCGGTTCCCTTAGCCAATTCCTATACCTACTCCGTACCTGTGGAAATGGAGAAACAAATCACGCCTGGAATTCAGGTGTGGGTGGAATTCGGAAAAAATAAACGCTATTCGGGAATTGTACATTCCATCAGGCAAGCGCCGCCCGAATCGTTGAAAACAATTAAACCGATTCTTTCCGTCGAAAGCGAACGTCCGGTGGTTCGCAGTTCACAACTTCAGTTTTGGGAATGGATAGCCGGTTATTACTTATGCAAATTAGGCGAAGTTTATCACGCAGCCGTTCCGCCGGGCTTACATTCCGAATCGTTGCTTGCTTATACGGCAAAAACAGAAACCTGTATCCGACTTGCTTCAAAATATGCCGCAACTACAGATTTTAACCCTGTTTTTGAACAGGTAAAACGGGCAGCGAAACAGGAAGAATTACTTTTGTCATTTTTTCAGCATTCACAGGAAACGCAAGGTGAGATTGTAAAGAAAGATTTATTGGACAAAACCCAGGCAAGTACAACCGTTCTCAACGGATTGATTGAAAAAGGCATTCTTGAATCATTTGAGAAAACCGTCAGTCGGTTGCCTGTTTACGACCGGGAAATACATCCGCTGAATACACTTCATTCCTTTCAGCAACAAGCCTGCATGGATATTATCGAAAGTTTCAGGGAAAAAGAAGTCTGCCTTTTGCATGGCGTTACTTCTTCCGGAAAAACGGAAATCTATATGCATCTGATAGCAAAGATGCTGGAATTGAACCGGCAAGTATTGTTCCTGCTTCCGGAAATTGCCTTGACAACTCAGATTACCGAACGCATCCAAAAAGTCTTCGGTAACAAGGTGGGAGTTTACCATTCTCGAATCAACGACAACGAACGGGTGGAAATTTGGAATACGATGCTCGACGATTCGGGTTACCGGATACTGCTCGGTGCACGCTCTTCGTTGTTTCTGCCTTTCAACAATTTAGGATTAGTGATTGTGGACGAAGAACACGAACCGAGTTACAAACAGCAAGATCCGGCGCCTCGCTACCATGCACGAAATGCCGCCATCGTGTTGGCAAAGATACACGGCGCCCAAACGCTTCTGGGAAGCGCTACGCCAAGCATCGAATCGTATTATAACGCTCAGACCGGCAAATACGGTTATGTCCGGTTGGATAAACGGTTTGAAGATAAAAAACTGCCTACCATTATCCCTGTCGACGTCAAAGAATTGAGAAGAAAAAAGCAAATGAAGTCGATTTTTTCTCCCCTGCTAATCGAAGAAATACGGGAAACCGTGCAAAAAGGCGAACAGGTGCTGTTGTTCCAAAACCGGAGAGGCTTCTCCCCTGCCCTGTCGTGCCGTATTTGCGACTGGACGCCTAAATGCAAATCTTGCGACGTCAGTCTGACGTATCACAAGCAAAGCAATCGCCTGAGTTGCCACTATTGTGGACGAACCTATCCGGTTACGTCCGTGTGTCCCGAATGTGGCAACACGGATTTAAAACCAATGGGATTCGGCACGGAAAAAATAGAAGAAGAAATCAAAACCCTGTTTCCCGATATTTCAGTCGCCCGCATGGATGCGGATACAACGAAGACCAAGAAATCCTTCGAAACGATTTTATCCGGTTTTGCATCGGGAAAAACACAACTGTTGGTTGGAACTCAAATGATTTCAAAAGGTCTGGATTTCGAGAATGTGCGTTTGGTAGGCATTCTCAATGCCGATTCGTTGATGAACTTCCCCGATTTCAGAGCCTACGAGCGAGCCTGGCAACTGATATCGCAGGTAGCCGGACGGGCAGGCAGACGAAACACGCAGGGCGAAGTCATCCTGCAAACTTCGCACCCCGATCATCCATTGATCGCTACAGCGCTCACGCATGACTACGAGGCTATGTATGAAATGCAAACGGAAGAGCGGCAACTGTTCAGGTATCCCCCATTCTATCGCTTGATCTATATTTATTTGAAGCACAAAAACGAAGAGGTGGTCAACGCAGCAGCTCGCGTTTTTACCCAATCGCTGCGTGAAAATTTAGGTGATCGCGTGCTTGGGCCGGAGAAACCACCGATGGGCAGGATACAGAACCTGCATATCCGCCGGATATTGTTGAAAATCGAAACCGGTGTTTCCATCCGTTTGCTGCACGAAATCATGGAAGGATCGCAAAGCCGGATACGGAAAGAGCCTGCCACATCATCCGTGATTGTTCAATACGACGTCGATCCGGTATAATTTGTGTTGAAATACGCCGCTTCCCTCAGCAGCTCTTGTTTTTTCTAAATAATTGTATTACTTTTGCGTCTCTTAAAATAGCCGCCCTTGTAGTTCAATGGATAGAACGCGGGTTTCCTAAACCTGAAATTTGGGTTCGATTCCCAGCAGGGGTACAGCTATGGATGAATTATCCAATACTGAAATCTTTTTAATAAACCCAATTTATGTAGATTTCGGATGAGACGAAAAATGACAAAATTGCAGATTGAATATCATACATTAAATAGCTATGTTATTCGGAAGAGATTTCAAAAATCAGGTTAGCAGCATCCGCCGGAAGGCGTATAACATTGATAGCCCCGTGCAAGCGAAGCTCAGCTCGGGGCTATCAATGTGTAATACTTATTTTTAACACGGTTCAAAAGTATCAGTAATTATCGTATGAATGGCGTCAGCGCTTGGCCGTCGAATTCATCTACGCGCAATATGTAGTATTCCGGATATAAATCGCCGATTTCCGCAAGCATATCCACCCGATTGAACTTGTCGTCGGAATCCTTCTTATTGCTTTCGCTTTCAAGTAAGCGGTCTATTTTTATGTTGTCGTTCAACAGTGTGGACAGAAGTCCTTCTAATATTCCGAAGTTCGATTTTTGCCTCAACAGCCGTTTAGTAGCCCAGTCGAAGCGTATGTAACTATCCTTTGCCATACATTCATTGATTAGTGTGCTACAAATTTACAACTTATTTTTGAAAATAACCCTTTTTTTGAATCAGGAATTCTGTATCTGTGAAAATCCGTGTCTTCTGCGTTATCTGCGTTCAAAAGGGAGGCTGTCTCAAAAGCCTTTACGACGATTATGTCATTGCGGGCTTGACCCGCAATCCCACCCCCCAGCCCCCTAAAGGGGGAGTTTGTGCAGTACGATTACTCATCGTACTGCAGCAAAGTCCCCTTCAGGGGATTTAGGGGTTTCAGGGGATTAGGGGTTTCAGGGGATCCCGCGTCAAGCGCGGGATGACAGGATTTTAATAACCTCCAATAAAGCGCAATGATTGATGAAATAAATCACAAATTATTAAAAAATAACGGAATTTTACAAAAATTGTATGTATATTTGCATGATTTTTACCGGTTCATACACCATAAATGAAAAACAAACCGAAAGGCTGTCATAATTTAAACATCCGATAAAAACAAGAAAAAACAAAAGGAAATCATGATTAACAATAGGAGAATCTAAAAATGAAAACAAACGAAACTTCAAAAAAGACGCAATCGCTCTTTCGGACGATAGGGCTTACTCTGGCTTTACTGACCGCTTTTGGGAACAGGACGGCATTGGCACAAACAGACTACATCGATGAAAACGGAACAACACAGCAGGCTACTACCGTGACTGTACTCACAGGTAGCGAGACATCCCTGTCGAACGGATGGTATCTGGCGAGTGGAACACTCGTATATAACACGACGCTCACAGTTTCGGGTGATGTCCACCTGATATTAGAAGACGGTTGCGTCATGACCGTGACCGGCGGTGCCAATGATGCAGGAATCAACGTGTCCGGCACAAACAGCTTGACAATCTATGCTCAACCCATTGCCACAAGTGCAGGTTCCTTGAGTGCCTCCGGCGGTGGTGGCAACGGAGGTGCAGGTATCGGTGGCGCTAACGGCGACAGCGGTGGCAATATCACTATCTGTGGAGGGCATATCTCAGCCACTGGCTCCGGGGGCGCTGCCGGTATCGGGGGCGGTAACAATGGCGACAGCGGCAATATCCTTATTTTTGGCGAAAATACAACGGTGTACGCAGCAGGCTCCAATGCCGGGGATAACATAGGCGCAGGCAATGGCGGTGCAAAAAATTCGATATTCATAGCGCTTCCCGATGGAAAGCTTTCCTACCTCAACAGCTCGCAGACAGCAGTCTTTATGCTTAACTTCACGGCCAACCCGGCATCAACCGGCATCCTTTCTGCCACGCTTTCAGTTTCCGTAAACGGGATAAGCACGCTACCTCTGTTGACCGGTCTGGATATAACGGGTAAGAATATGCGAATCTACTCCACATCCGATGTAAGTTTCAAGCTGAACGACACCGGTTACTTAAACAACCCCGTGACAGAACCGGCTACACTGCTCAATAATGGGGGATCTACGAACATCTTTTTCTACCAATCCGAAACCGACTGCGGGCTGATATTCGACGCCGGAACGGGTAAATTCTACCTGGACAACGGCAGTAGCATAGGCCCCGGCAATACCTATACCGGACAATCGGGCAAGTGGAGCTGGGACCGTATCCATCGCACCCTCTCGCTGAACGGTTTCAGCTGGACGACCACAGCGTCCGTGGCGTTGGGGATTTTAGATTTGAATGCTCCCGGAGGCAACCCTTTAGGCAGCTCGTTGACACTGAACCTCGCCGGAACCAACACGTTTACCAGTAAAAACAACACTGCTTCGAACTCGACAGGAGTTCTTGCGCTTATCGGCCAATTGACGATCGAAGGTTCCGGACAGTTGAGTGTGCGCGGCGAAAACGCATCTCCAACCGGACTGTTTGCCTTAGGCGACCTGATCATTTCCGGAGGTACGGTCAATGCGAGCGCCGAAAGCTCAGGCGCTGCTATGTCATCAATCGGAATGCAAATCACAGGCAACCTGACCGTTTCCGGCGGCGCATTGAACGTTACCGGCAAAAACGGAAAACCAATAGGGCTTGATTGCTATGCTGACTATACGCAGACCGGCGGTACAGTGAATGCGAACGCCGTAAGCTCCGACGCTGCATCGATTTCATGGGGAATGATGACCATAGGCAACCTGACCGTTTCCGGCGGCGCATTGAACGCTACCGGCAGCGGCACAGATGCTTGCATAGGGCTTGCGGGCTCTGCTGCTTATACGCAGACCGGCGGAACAGTGACAGCGAGCGCTTCGAATACGTATTCAACCGCTTATGGTATGTGGTTTGACCCTGGCGACAAACTGGAAATCTCCGGCGGCACGCTGAGCGCTTCGGCAGGTCGTGCTACCGGGCCCGACGGCAACAGTTTCGGCATATACATCGCCAATGGTAACCCGTTTACGTTTGCCGGAGGCACGGTGACGGCGGCCGGCTATTTTACGGCATTGGTTGCCGATTTCAATATAACCGCTCCGTATTATACCTATTGGACAAACAAAGTGTCGCCCTACCATCCCGGTGGACCCGGAAAAGCGGTGCCTCCCGACGCGGGATACACGTCTCCCACCTCCTTTCCTTTGGACTTGTTCGTCGAGCTGAAAGAAATGTTTGTACCCTCGCTCACACTCACGGCCACCGGCGGCACCTATTCCAACAACAGCATCACGCTGACCGCCACGGTAGGGGCAGGTGTACAAGGGCAAGCATATAAGCCTGCCCCTACGGGAACGGTGACCTTCATGGAAGGTGAAACAATACTCGGCGCCAAGACGCTGAATCGCTACGGCACGGCTACGTTCACCCTTGCCTCGCCCGTCGCTCCGGGCAGTTATGCCTTTACCGCCTATTATGACGGCGATGATAATTATTTCGACGCCGTCAGCGATACCTGCACGGTCGATGTCGATCCCTTCCTGTCGGTAGCGCCCACCGCGCTGCACTTCGATGCACAGGGCGGAACGCAAGCGGTCGCGATCGATTGCACCTCCGGATGGTCGCTCAACTGCGACGCTCCCTGGCTGACAACTTCGGTCTCGGAAGCCGAATCGACCGATACCCACATCATCTTGAATGCGACGGCTGCCGCCAATCCCGATGCTACGCAACGGAAAGCGCTGATCACCGTCAGCCTGCCCGGTATATTTATAAAAACCGTCAGCGTCACGCAGGATGCCGCCGCCGAGGTAAAGACGGCGCTGAAGTTGACGGATGCTTCTTCGGTCATCGTCTATTCGCAAGCAGGGAATGCCATCGTGAAATCGGATGCGCCCATTCAAAGCGTAGCGGTGTACGATGTTGCCGGCCGGCTTCTGAAAGAAGTGAAAGGCGGTAGCGCCCTGATCGAGATAACCGGCTTGCCCAAAGAGCAGATGCTGATAGTGAAGGTGGTTTTGAACGCAAATGACGCAAAAGATGCCAATATACGCAAATATAAATTGATTATCATCTGATGCTACCCCTGAGGCTGTCTCAAAAGTCTTTACGACGATTATGTCATTGCGGGCTTGACCCGCAATGACATAATCGTCATCAGTGCGATTGCTCATTTCATACCCCCCAGCCCCCTAAAGGGGGAGTTTGCGCAGTGCGATTGCTCATTTTACTGCGGCAAAGTCCCCTTTAGGGGATTTAGGGAATTTAGGGGTTTATAAATTATAAAAATAGTTAATTCTTTTCGACGCCGCACGGAACTCGTGCGAAACGACAGTTAAAAGAAGTTAAGAGCTATTGCAAATCTCGATCCAATTACATATATTTGCATTAGATTTTTTATATCAAAAAGATAATTTCAGAGTTCCTGACCTCAGAGGAAATCAAGATGACACCAATTTGAACAGACAGGTCAAATTAGTCGCAGGGAATACGGTTTCGGTATCATTCAGATGGGAACATAAATAATCAAGAAT
>Ga0123357_10002055_pt1 | contig 22079 bp, 18 predicted proteins | sample TergutEmb28metaG_FD_89873 | JGI IMG/M metagenome (GOLD analysis project Ga0123357, IMG submission 89873) | Embiratermes neotenicus P4 segment gut microbial communities from Petit-Saut dam, French Guiana - Emb289 P4 | ecosystem: Host-associated > Arthropoda: Insects > Digestive system > Gut ... | reverse complement strand
TCATCAATCAAAATAAACAGGAAAATCCTTTTTATACCACCAATTATTACTACAGTCCCGCCTCGCCGCAAGAAGATTATTATACCACGAATAACAGTAATGTACGGATTACTAATTTTTCGGTACGCCTCGATTTTGAGATGCCTTACAAATGGGCGACTTTGAATTATGGCGGGAAAGTGAGTTTTACGCAAACCCATAGCGATGTTGCCGGTAGTTTTTATCAAACGGTGAATAGTGCAGATAGCCTCTATCTGTTACAGACCGATAATTTTACATACAGAGAAAACAATCAGGCTTTGTATTTTTCTATTGAAAAGAACTTGGGTAAAAAATGGAGCGCTAAAGCGGGCTTGCGTATGGAGAATACCCAAACCGGCAGTATTTCGCAACCAAACGCTCAGCCGGAACAGAATCATCAATTCAATTACACAAAACTTTTTCCGACAGCATACATTTCATACAAACCGAATGACAACAACACGTTTACGCTTGATTACAGCCGCCGCGTATCCCGTCCGGATTATGAGGCGCTGAACCCTGCAGAGTGGTATATAAGCCTCAATCAGGTAGTTTATGGAAACCCGTTTCTGCAACCCTCTTTCGTGCATAATATTAGCTTCAATCACAGTTATAAAGATTTAATAAGTTCTCAAATTTGGTATTCTTATGTACAGAATCGTTCAACGCAATTAAATACTTTTGACGATTTGGGGAATATAGCGACTATCCGTGAAAATTTTGCAAATGTTCACGCATTCGGCATTTCGGAAAGTTTGAATTGGCAAATTTTTAAATGGTGGAATACCTCTTCGGGTGTGAGTACATGGTTTAGTAAAACATTTGTATTTCCTGCGCTGTATCAGTATCTTGACCCAAAATATTCGGGCTGGGGAGGAATGGATGTATATACCAATAATTCGTTTAATTTAAACAAAGAAAAAACGCTCACCGGAGAAATTGATTTTTTGTACAGTACGCCGGGATACTATGCTAATTATCGTTTCAGCCCAAATTCAAATTTAAATGCAGGCGTGAAATATCAACTACCTAACAAAAAATGGCAGTTGGCTCTGCTTTTCAGCGATATTCTGCGTACCTCAAGGCAAGGTGGTCATGTCACAACACAAGGGGTAAAAGAGTCTTTTTCGCAGTACTACGATTCACAATATCTCCGTTTTACCGTAACCTACCGTTTAGGTAACGACAAAATCAGCGTCAGCAAACATGAAGGGAGCAACACAGAAGAAAAAGGGAGGTTATAAATTGGAACTTAAAACAATCATTGTGTGATTTTGCTTTTTCAAAATAAATAATGTAATTTTGCATATCGTATCATGAATAGTAACGATGAAACTGTATCACGGTAGCAATCAAATAATCAGGCATCCAAATTTGTTGAAAGGACGGAAGTTTCTTGATTTTGGAAGTGGTTTTTATTTGTCAGACGAAAAAAGTCAGGCAGAAAATCGCGCAAAATCAGCTGTTTTGTTTTTTGAGGAAGGAGTGCCAACTGTGAATGTTTTTGAGTGGACACAAGACACAATTACCGAATTGAGAGTGATGCATTTTCCAACTGCAAATATTGAATGGCTGGATTTTGTGCTTACAAACCGGCAAGGAATTACTTTTAAAAATCAATATGATATAGTGATTGGACCTACTGCTAACGACAAAACGATCTTGGTTATTGACCAATATATGTCTGGCCTATTCGACAATCTTGAAAATCCGAAAGAGTTTATAATTCAACTGTTTCAACCACAAAAATTGGCAATACAATATCTGTTTGCCACAGAAGAAAGTTTAAAGCACCTTCAATTTACAGATAGTTACATAATATGAATACTCATTTGAACATCAGTGTAATAACATTGCTCATCGGAATTATTGTTGAAAAAAACGGACTATCCGAACAGGATGCAATTACTGCATTTTACAAATCAAAAATAGCTCAAAAATTAAGCGATAAAAATATTCTGCTGAGACAAATGTCACCGTATCTGATTTACGAACTGTGGAATGCAGAAATACAAACAGGCAATTATAAAGGATCGCCTTATAGCGCTGCATTATTATGATGAAACTATCGAATCAATCGGAATTTTTTATTCTCTTGCTCGAAAAGTATGCGGAGCAAAAATCACGAAGTGCCGGTGAAGTTCTAAAACGCTGGCAGGAGCAAGGTTTACTTGATTATATCCATGGAATGTACGAACAATATCATACCGAGCGGCTTGAAAATGCTTTTGCGGATATTGACAGCAAAACGAATTGCATTTGAGTTACCTCAATTATCTAAAAAAAACGCGGGGAGTGTATTTAACTCCCCGCGGTAATTTAGAAAGAATAGAGAAATAGCGATTATTCAACCGCTTTTTCTATGGCGTTACAGTAATTCCAGCCCATTCCGTCGTAGCGTTTGAACTGTTGAATCATCCGCTGCTTGAAATCAAGATAATCGCGTTTGGCTGCAGGCGACCATCCGATTTCCGCAATAGCGGCTCCACGAGGATATGCCATGTATTCAGCCTGATTGCTGTCGGGTATGTACTCTGTCCAGATATTTCCCTGAACGCCCAGGATGTGTTTCGTTTCAGCCGGAGTTAAACTCGAAGGCATGGGATTATAGCTGTAGGTTTTCCACAAAGGAAGAAACCCGCCGATGCCTAAAGGTTGAGTTTTGGGATCGGCTTGATAATAATCTAAATAGAAGTACGTATTCGGAGCCATTATCACATCGTGATCCTGTTTGGCAGCTTCAATACCGCCGGCTTCCCCTCGCCACGACATTACCGTAGCGTTAGGCGCCAGTCCACCTTCCAGAATTTCGTCCCATCCGATGATACGCCGGCCTTTCGATTCAACAAATTTTTCGATCCGCTTCACGAAATACGATTGCAATTCATGCTCGTCTTTCAAGCCTTCTTTTTTGATTAAAGCTTGACAGTGCGCACAATTCGCCCATCGTACTTTGGGCGCTTCATCGCCTCCGATGTGAATGTATTGCGATGGAAACAAGTCTATGACTTCCGACAAAACATTTTCGAGAAAAGTAAATGTTTCGTCTTTCGGACAATAGATATCGTTAAATATGCCCCATAAACCTTCCACTTCAAAAGGGCCTCCGGTACAGGAAAGTTCAGGATAGGAAGCCAAAGCGGCAACCGCATGTCCCGGCATCTCAATTTCAGGAATAACCGTAACAAACCGTTTTTGCGCATAAGCTACCACTTCCTTTATTTCGTCCTGCGTATAAAAACCGCCATACCGGGTATTGTCCCATTTCCTTTTGTCCGGTGAAGTGTAATGACCTTCCAGCGTGCGGTTGCGATAAGCGCCGATCTGCGTCAGTTTCGGATATTGCTTGATTTCTATCCGCCAGCCCTGATCGTCCGTCAGATGCCAGTGAAACCGGTTCATCTTGTGGTAAGCCAACATATCGATGAACTTAAATATAAATTCCTTCGGCATGAAGTGACGGCAAACGTCCAGCATTAATCCGCGGTAAGCAAAACAAGGCTCATCTTCAATTTCTACACAGGGAACCGCCCAGGCAACATTGCTCAAATACGGACGTTCGATTTGAAACGGAAGCAACTGACGCAAGGTCTGCATACCGTAGAAAATTCCTTGAGGCGTTTGTGCTTCCAGTACAATCACGTCTTTTTGTACGGAAAGTTTATAGCCTTCCGAATTGGAAATCGCCGGATTGAGTTTACAAACAATCGCATTGGAAGTTGCCGGCGATACGGAGACCGGCAAACGAAACCCCGCCGCTTTATTCAGAAGATTGTTAAAAATGGCCACCGCATTCTGCATTTCCTGGTTGTCGACGGATAAAACAATCGATGTGTTCGAACGAATAACAAATTGTCCGACATTGACTTTTACTTTCGCCGGAACCGGTACCAAGTTTAAGTCGGTCTTTGTTTGAGCCTGTATGCCTATTCCCAATAAGGCCATCGCCACTGCTAAAAAGATATTTCTCATACTTTATGATTTTTACCCCCTCCCCCCTAAAGGGGGAGAAAAGGAGTGTATTGTTTATTTTATCGTAAATAAGTCCCCTTTAGGGGATTTAGGGGTCATTGCACCCCAAACTTATAAATCGTATGGCTCTTAAACACGCTATCGGGCCGAAGCTCAGTCGATGGGAAGTTCGGATGATTGGGCGAATCCGGGAAATGCTGTGTTTCCAGACACACTGCACTATGGTTCGGATAGGCAATCCCTTTCTTACCAACAATCGAACCATTCAGGAAATTACCGCTATACAGCTGTATAGCCGGTTCTGTTGTGTACACTTCCATCGTAATCCCATTCGAAGGAGAAACCACTTTCGCAGCTACCGCATTGATATCTCCCTTGGTATTCAAAACAAAATTTTGATCGTAGCCCTTACCGAACTTAATCGCTTCGAAAGTCGAATCGTTGATACGATCGCCGAGCGCTCTCGGTTTTGTGAAGTCTAAAGGCGTTCCGGCCACTTTAGTGATCGTTCCCGTCGGAATCAAATCTTTATCGGTTGGGGTATACGAATCTGCATTCAGATAAACTAAATGATCCAAAACCGTATTTGCCGGATTTCCGGAAAGATTGAAATACGAATGATTGGTCAGGTTAACCGCAGTTAACAGATTAGACTTTGCTTCGTAACTGATATCAAGCGCATTATCGTCGGTAAGCTTATACGTAACAGTCAAGCCCAAATCGCCGGGAAAACCTTCTTCCAAATGCTTCGACAAGTAGGAGCAAACCAAGGTTACGGAATCCGGCTGAGCAATGTTAAAATAGCAGGTATGAAAGCCGCGAGGGCCTCCATGCAAGGTGTTTTTCCCGTCATTCTGACGTAAAGTATAGGCAGCACGGTTGCTAAGCCTCAATCTTCCGTTGGCAATCCGGTTTCCGTAACGACCGATGATTGCCCCGAAATTAGTAGTAATAGGGAGATAAGAATCAATGTTGTCAAATCCAAGGACAACATCCTGAAAAGCTCCGTTTTTATCCGGAACCCAAATCGAAACAATGCGTCCCCCGATATTGGTTACGCAAACCTCCATTCCCTTTGCATTTTTCAAGGTGTAGAGGTGGGTTGCTTTACCGTCTTCCATTTTCGTTTCGAATTTCGAAGGAAGTAATCCGGAAGCGGTAGTTGTTACTTGTTCTTTCGTTTCTTTTTTTCCGCAAGAAACACATAATGCGAACACTGTCAAAATAAATAAAGCCTTTTTCATATATATCCATTTATTGTAGGTTAATACTATTGTTTATTTTTCTTGTTTTTTGCCCTTGTAGAGCGCAAGCAAAGTTAGATAAAAAAAAAGAAATCCCCAAAAAATATTAAAAGAAACATCGTATATTTCCAAAAACATCGTTGTGAGCGCCTATGCTAAAAAGGCATACTGTCTTCCCATTCAGGCACTTTTTTTCGTGAGCCGAATCTTTCTTCAGGCATGATATCCGCCTGGCTGTTGACTCTGGATTGAAAGTCGGTCACAATCTTGTTTTCATCCAAGTTCTGAAAACGGGCAAATTCATTTTTGAATTCAAGCAGAATATCGCCGGTTGAACCGTTTCGATGCTTTGCGATGATGATTTCGGCTTTTCCTGTCAAATCGTTTCCATGGTCATCCTGAAAGATTTTGTAGTATTCGGGACGATGGATAAAGCAAACGATGTCGGCATCCTGTTCGATAGCTCCCGATTCGCGCAAATCAGACAATTGGGGTCGTTTGGTATCATTCCCGTCCTTGCTTGTACGCATGTTGGTTCGTATATCAATGCTACGATTCAGCTGCGACAAAGCGATGATCGGAATGTTTAATTCTTTGGCCAAGCCTTTCAGAGAGCGCGAAATAGTACTCACTTCCTGTTCCCGGCTTCTGATTTCTATCCCACTGGCGTTCATCAATTGCAAATAGTCGATAATTAGGCATTTTACATGCTGCTCCTTCACTAATCGCCGCGCTTTGGTGCGAAACTCGAATACCGAAAGACTGGGGGTATCATCGATAAAAATGGGGGCATCGTAGAGTTTGTTCACTCTGCTGTCTAACTGGTGCCATTCGTATTCGGCCAATTGTCCGGTTTTTATTTTTTCTCCCGACAGCTCGGAAACATTCACGATGAGCCGGTTGACTAATTGCACATTCGACATTTCCAAAGAAAAAACGGCAAGCGGGATATTGTAATTGACAGCCATGTTCTTAGCCATCGAAAGGACAAAGGCGGTTTTTCCCATCGCCGGACGGGCGGCAATGATAATCAAATCCGAATTTTGCCAACCCGAAGTTATTTTATCCAAATCTTTGAACCCCGAAGGCAAACCACTCAATCCATCGGTACGCTTGGAGGCTTCCCGCATCAGATTGAAGGCTTCCTTGATAATGGGATTGATGTGCATTACGTCCTTTTTGACATTGCGTTGCGATATTTCAAACAGCTTTCCTTCGGCTTCTTCCATCAAATCATCCACATCGTTGGTTTCGTCGAACGCTTTCCCTGCGATGTCCGACGAAAAAGTAATGAGTTCCCTGGCAAGGTATTTTTGGGCTACAATACGGGCATGATAATCAATATGGGCGCTCGACACTACTTTTTGTGATAATTGAGCAATATAGGATGTCCCACCTGCCGTTTCCAGCGTCCCGCTTTTGCGTAATTGATCGACAACCGTAAGAATATCAATTGGTTTTTGTTGAATTGCCAGGTCTTGGATTGCCGTAAAAATCAATTCGTGGGTTTTGTCGTAAAAACATTCGGGAGTAATTATGTCACTGATGATGGAATAAGCGTCTTTTTCAAGCATGAGCGCACCTAAAACAGCTTCTTCCAATTCGCGCGCCTGGGGTTGTAGCCGCCCTGTTTCTTCCGTATTTACTGTTGATTTTTTGGTTCTTGCCGTTGTTGTCCGGGGTTTACTTTTTTCCTGCTCTGCCATTCTTTTTTCCTTTTTTATTGTCTGCAAAGGTAAGGGGAATCGGCAGTATTTTACGAAGAATACCGGCTCCAACTATTAACTTTTTTTCAACAACCTACACTGTATAAAATAATCGAAAGCTTTCGTGTGTAATAAAAAAAGCGTACAGAAATCACTTCTCCACGCTTTCAAAATTCATTTAAAAACTTTAACTATCTAATCATAGCTTTTAGTGTTAGCTAAATGCGCTATAAGTCTAAAACCAATGCAAAATAACATCTAAATAAGGAATAAAGAGGTTAGTTGGCCGTTATTTTTTAGTTAACGCCGTGTTAAATATCTTTACCATCGATAACCAGTTCATTCGAACTCATGGGTTGGCGGCTAACGAATACCCTCTTATCCCAGCTATCCTGTACGGATGTGATTATACTTACGACAGGAAATGGGCGGTCTGATTTTTTATAAACGTGCAACAATAGTTCATAAAAGAGAATGTGTGGACACCCAATTCCACCGCTTATGCAGCGCTCGTTTCGGGTCGGGAGACAGCAGCTCTTGCTTCTGTAATTATCCGATTTGCTTCTTTCATTCTTGTGCTTATCTTCGCCGTTTGCCAATCGACCGCAACGGCGGGAATTGTCCCGACAGATACAAAAAGAATCGTCCGTTCGGAAAAATCATCGTCCGTTCGGAAAAAGAATCGTCCGTTCGGAAAAAGAATCGGAAGAAGGGCTGAAATATCAGAGAACCCGGATTGTGTCCAATCAAATGGATGCGATGTCGAGGGGAAAAGCTGTTACCGTATCCCGCTCCAATCTGGATTGCCTGTAATAAGCGGAACAGAGAGTAAAAGTACGACGCAGCTATCAGGCGATGACCACAGTTTACGATTCTATCACTCCTTTAATATCTGTGCATCCTTTTCATTTCTAAAGTAATTCTCCAAGATATAGGCGCTTGATATTTGCGGCCATATTTCTACCTGATGCTCGATTATGGCTTTTTGCCAATCTGCTTTATTAAGATCCAAAGCGATTCCGATAATTTTCACAAAGATAGATTAGCTTAAATACTAACTCATTGGTCAAGGGAAGTTAAAAGCATCCCTTTATTCTTTCACATTCTTCTATCTTCTTTTATAAAGACAGTAGTCTTTTTTTATAAACGCTATAGCCTTTTTTTAAAAACGCTATAGTCTTTTTTTAAAAATGCTATAGCCTTTTTTTAAAAATGCTATAGCCTTTTTTTAAAAACGCTATAGCCTTTTTTTAAAAATGCTTTAGTCTTTTTTTATAAATACAACTGTAATCATCACTAAAATATAGTATGTTGTTTATACGATACAAGCAAGCTCTTCCTTATTAACCGCTAAGATCACAAAGGCAACACGAAGCACACGGTATTTATTCCACCCGTATCTTTTCTACATGCCGGACCATTTTGCCCTCATCGGTTAATCCTTCGATAACGACAGAATAGGTTGTAGGGAAATCAGAGGTATAAAATTCAAAGCTTGCCGCTGTGGTATCGGACACAACAATGTCGGGCTTCCAGAAAATGGTAGTCCTGTAATCGGGGATGGTTGATTGTTTCGCCTCTTGTGTTTCGTACTTGAGCGAATAAAATTCCACCGGCTTTTGATAACCTAAAGGGGTATATACGGCATAATTATGCGCTTTCCCTTCGCGCATTTTTTCTGCTTCGCGAACAGCATCGATTCCTCTACGGGTAGTAATGCTGATGGCACCATTACCTCCGAGTACACCAAATACAGCAGCACTTTTGAAAAAATCAATACTTTCCACATCCTGCACAGTAACCATTTCCAAAGGAGATTGGTAAATAGATTTCATCTCTCGGGAAGAAGGCCAATCAACAGGCAATCCATCGATTAAAACAAGAGGCAGTCCACCTCCTCTGAAAGATATGTATCCATTGGAAGATATATGTAATCCGGCAATTCCGCGAAGTATATCAGTAACTAATCGAGGGTACCGTTTTTCAAAATCTTCTCTTCGTAGGGTTATATCCGAAAATTCATTTTCCATAAAATCAAGTCGTGGTTCATCTTTCCTTTCCATTCTTCTTCGCGCCGTTACTTCCACTTCGCGTAACTGAACTACCCGCATATCGTCGTCATACCTCGAACGCTGTTCTGCCTTCACCATAAATGTGTTTATTTCTTCTTTAGTTTCCAGGGTTTCTGCGACGGAACTTTGAGCATGGATTAGCGACGGGAACGATACGCTATCCAAAACAGGCTCCACCCAGCGGCTGTCTTTCTTTCCACGGGCCTGTACAAAATAAGGGGTACTGTCGGGATATTCGAAATCAGAATACGTAAATTTGCCTTTTCCGTCCGTAGTTGTAGATCCTAAATCCCCGTCTTTCGACATAATTAATATGTCACTATCAGGTACGGGGTTGGAACGAAACCAGCTTTTCACTTGACCGGAGATTTCTTCACTTGTTTGAAACGGAATCTGAGGCGTTGTATAATTTCCTTTGACGACCTCCGGAATGTTGTACCTTCGCCATCCATGCGTCAGCATCAGATAGTCCAAAGCAAGAGCTGATTCGGGATTGTCCTGCAAATAATACGCCGGATTTTCGATATACCCTTTCAATTCGGATGAAAGCAGCAGGCTTGAAAGGATGGAGGTCGTAGAATCTATGGCGATATCTTTATCGTCCGTAATAGCTACCGATAAATTTCCACTGAAAAGAGTTTCAATGGAATCGCTAAGGAATATGGTAGCGGTCACTTTTTCACGCGGCTGATACGTAACGCTGTCGGTATGAAACGTTACTTTGGCTACGTCATAATTTTTACTGAACACCAGGCGTTCGCTTAGCGGGTTCATTTGTTCATCGAATAAAATAAACTGCAGGATGCCGCCGGGTAACTCTTTTTCAGGAAAGGTGATGTCATTGCCCTCACCCCCGGCCCCTCTCCATAAGGAGAGGGGAGCACCGCTGTCATTGCGGGCTTGATCCGCAGTCCCCTGTTCTATACTGTCATTGCGGGCTTGACCCGCAACCCCCTGAATAGCCGAAAAGTGAAACACCATCCCCCTGCAATGGCCGAGAAGATAGCAGGGAGTATCCGGATAGCCGACCGGTTTTCGCACCCTCACCGTAAGCCTGCCGTTTCGTTGCGATACCGTCAATGCGCAGGCGCGAGGATCGGACTGTGGAAGTTCGAATTGCTTTTCCAGTCCATTCGAATTCCTGCATTTCAAAAAGTATCGTTTTCCCAGTAGCGGAATATAATTGAAAGCGCCCATACCCGCATGTACGGTTTGTATGGGCGTGATGATCGACCCTGCTTCGTCTGTGATATCTCCCGTTATCGTTTCAGAATAGCCACTTCGATTCAATGCCTTGAAGGCTACTTTGCAAGAGGCGCCTTCTACTAAATTTCCACCTTCGGGGAAAAAAGAAACATCAAAATCATCTTTCTCTGTTTGTGCTCTTTTGTTTTTCTGCCCCATTGAAAAGGATTGTTTTGTATCGAAATCAAGATTTCCTATCCGTATGTTTTTCTTAAAGAAATAATCATCTCCCAAGTTTTCCATATATTGGGTGTATGCGCGGAGTGTATAATTACCTTCATGAACAAATTCCGAAAGAAAGAGATGGCCGTAGTACATGCCATTTTCCGGGCGTATCATCACCCTGCTTATAAGTGAATCTTGATCGTTGATCAATTCCACATACACATACCGGCTATTGGCCGCCGGTTGAAGGGTAGCGGCATCCGTAAGATAGGCTTTAAACCAGATTTTTTCGCCGGGCACATAAAAGTTCCGGTCGGTATGCAGGTGAAGCTTTTCTTGTGGATAGACCTCTAATTGAGTCGTAAAGTTGGACTCAATCCTAACAAAAGAAGTATCTTCCACCATTTGCCCCCGAATCATTCCAAGAGGTAAAAAAAGAAGTAATGCGATAAGAAAATATCTTTTCATGATTCATCGGTTGGATTGTGAGCGAATAAATTCATGTAAAGATACGGATAAAAAATGACAATACATAATACTTATTTACCGGCTAAATAAGATTTAACCTCAAAACAAAATCCACCGTCTTGTTTTTGTTTGGTAAATCATAAAAATTGTACTAATTTTGGCGTGAAAAAAATCTTATTTACCATGTTAATGACAAGACGTAATTTTTTGAAAACAACCGCTGCGGCTGCAGTGGTTTTGCCTGCCATGAGCGCCGGCGCTATTGGGAAAGCTTCAGCCAATGATCAGATCCATGTGGCATTGATTGGTTGCCGGAATATGGGCTGGGGCGATTTATCGGATATGCTGCTGAACAGCGGAGTCGAATGTGTGGCCTTATGCGATATCGACCAAACGATATTGGACGCCAGGGCGGCGGAACTTGTTCAATCGGGAAGGAAGAAACCGGAACTTTACGGCGATTACCGGAAAGTACTCGACCGGAAAGAGGTGGATGTGGTGATTATCGGAACACCCGACCACTGGCATTGCCTGCAAATGGTGGATGCCTGCGCTGCCGGAAAGGATGTGTATGTTGAGAAACCGATCGCTAACAGCCTCGCCGAATGCGATGCCATGGTTGCCGCGGCAAAGAAATACAAGCGAGTGGTGCAGGTGGGGCAGCAGCAACGGAGCAGCGATCACTGGAAGCAGATGGTGGACTATCTGCGTTCGGGTAAACTCGGAACTATCGGCAGGGTGCATGTCTGGGCTAATTTTGGTTATGCCGCCGTCACCCCCAAACCGGATTCGGCGGTACCGGCGGGAGTTGACTTCGAAACCTGGTTAGGCCCTACACCGGAACGAACATTCAACGAACAGCGTTTCCATGGATTGTGGCGGATGTTCTGGAATTATGGAGGAGGACTGATGACCGATTGGGGTGTCCATCTGTTGGATATGGGACTTTGGGGATTGAACGTCACCGGAATGCCTAACAAAATAGTAGCGACCGGCGGTAAATTCTATTATCCTCAAGGCGCTCACGAGACCCTCGATTCGCAAACCGTCAGCTATCTGTTCGACCATACGATCATGAGTTGGGAACACAATGCAGGCGTAGATACCGGTCCGTATGGCCGGCAGTATGGCGTACTGTTCAAAGGAACGAATGGGACGCTGGTCGCTGATCGTGACAATTGGACGGTGTATCCCGAGTGGGATGGAGAAAAAAAAGAAAACAAGACGGTTGAAATCACAGTCAAAGCCGATAATCAAGATCATAAGCTGCATCTCCGGAATTTTGTCGAATGTGTGAAGACCCGGAATTTCCAGACAGCCTGCCCGATCGAAAACGGAAGCCTGTGCGCCAAATACGCTCATTTAGGGAACATTGCCGCCCGGATGAATGCCGCTTTGGTCTATGATGATGTCGCAAAAACCTTTCGAGGAACGCCTGAAGCCAATACCTATATCAAACCGGTGTATCGTGCTCCGTGGAAGTTTCCGGAATAGCGTTTAATAGGACGATCACTGTTTTTTTCACTCGCGGGGTGAAAGGTTTATCCTTTCTGCAATCCATTCCCCCACTTCCGACGTCTTATAGGCTTTGCCTTTTTCCGCTATATCTTCGGTGACAACCTTTTCGGATAAGGAAGCATCGACTGCATCGCGAATGGCTTTTCCTTCGGCACGTAAGTTGAAGGCATATTCGAACATCAGGGCGGCGGAAAGAATCGTTGCTAACGGGTTGGCAATGTTTTTTCCTGCTGCTTGCGGATAGGAGCCGTGAATCGGTTCGAATACCGACGTATGAATGCCTATCGAAGCGGAAGGCAGCATGCCCAGCGAGCCGGTAATCACCGAAGCTTCATCGGTCAGTATGTCGCCGAACATATTTTCGGTAACCAGCACATCGAAGCGTTTAGGATTCAGTATCAATTGCATGGCGGCATTATCCACAAACATGTATTCGGTTGCTACTTCCGGAAATTCTTTTTCGATCCGTTGGGAAACCTGTCGCCAAAGTCGTGAAGTACTCAATATATTGGCTTTATCTACCACCGTCAGTCTTTTTCGGCGCATCATGGCGAACCGGTAAGCCAAACGAACAATCCGTTCGATTTCTTCCACAGTATAAACACAGGTATCATACGCTGTCGATCCGTCTTCGCTTCGGCCTTGCGGTCGACCGAAATAAATACCTCCGGTTAGTTCGCGAATGCACATAAAATCAGCGCCTTCGACCAAATCGGCACGAAGCGGCGATTGATGGATCAGCGACGGAAAGGTGGTCACCGGACGAATGTTCGCATACAATCCCAAGCGTTTACGCATGGCTAACAAGCCTTGTTCGGGACGAATCGTAGCCGATGGATCGTTATCATACTTCGGAGAGCCGATAGCTCCAAACAAAACAGCGTCCGATTCCATGCAAAGCGCGTGGGTTTCTTCGGGATAAGGATTTCCGACCGCATCAATGGCGGCCGCGCCCGTAAGGGCTTCCTGGTAACTCAACTCATGTCCGAATTTCCGACAAACAGCGGAAGTTACTTTTAATGCTTGTGAAATAATCTCCGGCCCGATTCCGTCGCCGGGTAAAACTGCGATAGATAGTTTCATTCTCTGTTAAATTTTATGTATTTGGGAACGCTTGGCGTATAATCGTCGTCATCCCATAAAGTACTTGTAATCATTAAGTCGGCGCTGTATCGGTTACAGGCGATGGGTACATTGTGAATCCTGCATTGACGGAGCAACATTTGTATATCGGCTTCGTGCGGTTGAGGATTTAAGTCATCGATCAGGAAGATTGCCAGATTAATTTCGTGGCGTACAACCATGGCGGCAATTTCAGCATCACCGCCTAAGGGACCGGAATTCACACAAATAATTTCGGCTTCAACCCCTTTTTTCTCAAAAGCAGTTTTTATTAATCCACCCGTAGTCCCGGTACAAACCAGCCGGTGTTCTGCCAATGTTCCGGCATTAAAAACCGACCATTCTACCATATCCGCTTTTCGCTGGTCGTGAGCTACAAGCGCTATTGTCAATCTTTTGTTCATATTTACATATTTTCAATTATATTTAACATTTTTACAGTTGCTTTGATTGCCGCTTCCGTTTGGTCGACATCCAATCCTCTGGTTTTAAATTGCTTGCCCTTGAAATTCCATACGATGGTTGTTTGAACTAAAGCATCCGTACGTCCTCCCGGCGGAATGGAAACGTTGTAATCGACCAAAGCCGGTTTCGGTTTTTCCAATTGCGTATATATCTTCCACAAGGCTTTTGAAAAAGCATGATATTGTCCGTCACCCGGTAAGGTTTGTTCATATTCTTGTCCGTCAATCTCAATGCGCACGGTGGCTGTCGGCCGCAATCCGCGGGTCAACGATAATGAATAATTGACCATCTTTATTTTATCGGAGTATTGATTATGCAACACATCCGAAATGATGTACGGCAAATCGTCCTGGGTAACAATTTCTTTTTTATCGCCCAATTCAATGATCCGTTCGGTGACTTTTTTCATGGACACCTCATCCAATTCAATGCCTATGGATTCCAAATTCTTCTTGATATTGGCTTTCCCAGACATTTTACCTAAGGCATATTCCCTGTCCCTGCCGAATCGCTCGGGCAGCAAGTTATTGTAATAGAGATTATTTTTATTGTCGCCGTCGGCATGGATTCCTGCACATTGGGTAAATACATTCTCGCCGATTAATGGCTTGTTGTTCGGGACACGCACGCCGGAATAGGATTCAACAATCCGGCTGACTTTATTTAAGTTATTTTCTATGATGTTGGTTTTCACATTCAACTGGTCGTGAAGCACTGCAATGACGCTTGCCAAAGGCGCATTGCCGGCTCTCTCGCCTAATCCGTTCACCGTAGTATGAATGCCTTTGACCCCAGCCTGAACGGCGGAGAACACATTTCCAACCGCTAAATCGTAGTCGTTATGGGCATGAAAATCAAATCGAAGATCGGGATAGCGAGTAACCATTATCTTACAAAGTTCACTTGTATTTAGTGGATTAAGAATCCCTAATGTATCCGGAATCATGAAATGCCGAATGTTCCTGTCTTTCAGATTATCCATTAAAAAGAAAACGTGGTCGGGCGAATGGATCATACCGTTCGACCAGTCTTCCAGATAGATATTCATTTCAATGCCCATTTTTTCCGCACTGTCCAAAACCGCACAGATATCGCGCAGATGTTCTTCGGATGTTTTCCGCAACTGTTCCTTGCAATGTTTTAATGAGCCTTTACACAACAGGTTCATTACTTTGCATCCGGCTTCTTTCACCCAATCCAGCGATAGCTTGCCGTCCACAAAGCCCAATACCTCTATCCTGTCGATGTAGCCATTGGCCGTAGCCCATTTACACACACGCTTCACCGTTTCATGCTCACCGGGAGATACTTTTGCCGAAGCTATTTCTACGCGATCAACATTCAAGTCTTCGATCAGCAAACGTACAATATGCAGTTTTTCGGTACCGGCAAAGGAAACGTTGGACGTTTGCTCTCCGTCGCGCAGGGTCGTATCAAGAATTTCTACTTTCATATTCTTCAATCTTATCCTTCCTGCTCAACAGGTAGTCGATGTCATCAAATCCTTTCAAAAAACATTCTTTTTTATAGGCGTTAATAGCAAATTCTTCCGATTTTCCGGTATCGTTGTTCGTTATCCGTTGGTTCTCCAGATCAACGGTCAAGGTTGCCTGCGTATTTTTAGTAACCGATTCAAAAATACCTGCCAGGAAATCATCCGGAACGACTACCGGTAATACAAAATTATTCATGGCGTTGTTTTTGAAAATATCGGCAAAGAAATTAGATACTACGACTTTAAATCCGTAGCCGGCCAATGCCCAGGCTGCGTGTTCACGGCTGGAACCGCTTCCAAAATTTTTTCCTGCCACTAATATCTCTCCCTTATAAATCGGATTATTAAGGACAAAAGATTCAATCGGGCGATTGTTTTCGTCGTATCGCCAATCGCGAAAAAGATTGTCGCCAAAACCGTTTTTGTCGGTTGCTTTCAGGAAGCGGGCGGGGATAATCTGGTCTGTGTCGACATTCTCTATCGGAAGTGGCACCACCGTACTCGTCAATGTTATAAATTTTTGCATAATCTTTTCTTTTGAACGCAGATAACGCGGATAACGCGGACTTGCGCAGATTTTTTATTTATTACTGTTTGTAAAAACTTTTCGTTTAAATTGAGGTCGTTTGCCGAAATTTAACAACATTCCAACCTCTATATCAGTTGCTTTTAAATAATTGATTAATTGTTTCTCATTTGCAGGATTTAACTCCTCACTTGCTTTTAACTCTAATAACACGCAATTTTCTACCAATAAATCAGCCCGATAATCACCAACGACTCTACCATTATGATATACTTTAATCGGTTTTTCGGCTTCGCATTCTAAGCCTTCATCAATCAACGCATAATATAAGGCATTTTGATAAACCCTTTCCAAAAATCCATAACCCAAATCATTATAAACTCGATAAAAACAAGAAATAATAATATCCGTCAAATCTTTATGTAAGAGTTTATCCCCCGAATTATTATAAGCCTCCAATAAATCCATATCAATAAAATTTATCCGTGAAAATCCGCGCCATCCGTGTCATCCGCGTTCTACAAAAAATCACGAGGATCAGTAATACAGCCCGTAATTGCTGCGGCAGCAGCTACGGCCGGGCCGGCGAGAATGGTTCGTGCCCCAGGCCCTTGCCTCCCTTCGAAATTACGATTGGAGGTCGATACGGCATATTTTCCGGAAGGCACTTTGTCGTCGTTCATTGCCAAACAGGCGGAGCAGCCCGGCTGACGAATTTCAAATCCCGCTGCTTTCAAGATCTTATCCAAACCTTCTTCGTGTATTTGCTTGGATACTTTCCATGATCCAGGAACTAACCACACGATGATGTTCTCCGCTTTTTTCTTTCCTTTGACTATTTGAGCAAAGGTGCGGAAATCTTCAATTCGTCCATTGGTACAACTTCCCAGGAAGACATAATCGACCGGTTTTCCCATTAATTTCTCTTCCGGTTCAAATCCCATGTATTTCAATGCATTGAGATAGGATGTACGGGACGATTCTTCGATCGTTTGAAGCGCAGGAATGGTGTCATTGATTCCCATTCCCATACCGGGATTGGTACCGTAGGTGATCATCGGCTCGATGTCGGCGGCATCAAAAACGACTTCCCTGTCGAAAACGGCATTTTTGTCCGACGGCAACGTTTTCCAGTAGGTCAGGGCTTTATTCCAGGCTTCTCCTTCAGGAGCAAACAGACGTCCTTTGATATATTCGTAGGTCGTTTCATCCGGAGCAACCATACCGCCGCGGGCTCCCATTTCGATGGAAAGGTTACAAAGCGTCAACCGTCCTTCCATGGAAAGATTTTCCACCGCTTCTCCGGCATATTCCACGAAATAGCCCGTAGCGCCGCCGCTTGTCATTTTCGATAGGATATAGAGCGCCATGTCTTTTGCGTTTACTCCCGGCTTCAGCTGGTTTTTAAGTGTAATCCGCAGGGTCTTCGGGCGAGCTTGGAAAACGCATTGCGTTGCCAGAACCATTTCCACTTCGCTGGTGCCGATGCCGAAAGCCACAGCGCCCATAGCGCCGTGCGTGGAGGTATGCGAATCGCCGACAACAATGGTCATTCCCGGCAAGGACAGTCCGTTTTCGGGCCCTACTACGTGCGTAATACCATTTAATTCGTGACCAACCGGATAGTAATCAAGTCCAAAATCTTTCACATTTTTATCCAGCGCTTCCACCTGCTTTTTGGAAATAGGATCTTGAATTGGAAGTTCCTGATTCAACGTCGGAATATTATGGTCAGGCATACAGGTGATTTGTTTCGGACGGAAAACGTTCAATTTCCGCTGCCGAAGTCCTTCAAATGCTTGAGGACTGGTAACTTCATGGACATACATCCTGTCGATGTATAACTGGGTGGGACCGTCTTGCACTTCGGTTACGATGTGTGCGTCCCAGATTTTGTCGAAAAGAGTTTTTGACATTGTTAAATTATTTTATTCGATAAATTTATTAATCGCATCGATATACGCTTCTACGGAAGCGGCGATAATATCGGTATTCGCCGAAAATCCGTAGTAGTTGGCTCCGTTGTGTTCGACCTGCATGTGGACTTTCCCCACATCGTCGCTTCCCTTATTAATCGCCTGAATCAAAAATTCCTGAATGGTCATCTGACGGTGAATGATTTGCTTCAGGGCTTTAATGGCAGCATCCACCGGCCCGTTGCCGGAAGCTGCCGCTTCAAATTTCTCGCCGGCGATATTCAGTCCGATGCTTGCAACCGATTGAATGCCTACGCCGGAAGTCACTTGCAGGTATTCCAATTTAATCCTGTGCAATTCGGTACGTTCTTTTCCTGCAAGCAAAAGAAGATCGTCGTCGTTGACATCTTTTTTACGGTCGGCTAATTTCAGAAATTCTTCATAGACATTATCCAACCGTTCCTGTGAAAGATCGACGCCTAAAATATGCAAACGGTGTTTCAATGCCGCACGTCCGCTACGGGCGGTCAATGCAATGGTGTTCGTATCAATGCCCACATCGGTAGGATTGATAATCTCGTAATTCTCACGGTTTTTCAAGACGCCGTCCTGGTGAATTCCCGACGAATGGGCAAAGGCATTCCTTCCGACAATCGCTTTATTCGGTTGAACCGGCATATTCATCAAACTGGAAACCAACCGGCTGATCGGATAAATTTGTTGGGTATTGATATTGCTTTCGATTCCCAATTCTTTATGGCTCTTGAGAATCATCACCACTTCTTCGAGGGAGGTATTTCCCGCCCGTTCGCCGATTCCGTTGATCGTCACCTCTACCTGACGCGCTCCGTTGATGATTCCGGCCATCGTATTGGCGGTTGCCATTCCCAAGTCGTTGTGACAATGGGTAGAAATAACGGCTTTGTGAATATTCTTCACATTTTCCACCAGAAATTTGATTTTCTCGCCATATTCCGAAGGCAGGCAATACCCGGTCGTATCGGGAATATTCACCACCGTAGCTCCCGCAGCAATCACCGCTTCAACCACCTTGGCAAGGTACACATTATCGGTTCGGCCGGCATCTTCGCAATAAAATTCCACATCTTCCACGTACTTTTTGGCATACTTGACGCTGGCAATGGCGCGTTCGAGTATTTCGTCCGGCGTCGAATTAAACTTGTACCGGATGTGATACGACGAAGTACCGATTCCGGTATGAATCCGCTTTCGTTTAGCGTATTGCAGCGCTTCGGCAGCCGCATCAATGTCTTTCTCCACGGCACGGGTAAGAGCGCAAATCACAGGCCATGTGACTGCTTTTGAAATTTCCACTACCGAATTGAAATCGCCGGGACTTGAAATAGGAAATCCCGCTTCAATAATATCTACCCCTAATTTTTCCAACACTTGCGCTACCTGAATTTTCTCAATGGTGTTCAACTGGCAACCGGGCACTTGTTCGCCGTCGCGCAAGGTGGTGTCGAAAATAAAAAGTCTATCGTCCATATTCGTAATTTATTTAATGAAAAAACCTTTCTCACCCGAAGCGAGAAAGGTTTTTATTTCTGTTTATTTCCTTATTGTTACATACCGTTCCCGCTTCATCTTGTTCTTTGCAAGAGAATACCGATAATAGCGATTAGCAAACCGTATGCGGAAAAATGATTCATATTTTAACTTCTCCAATTATGAAATTGGCTGCAAAGGTACATAGTGTTTTTCGTATATGCAAGTTTTGAAGCAAAAAAGATGAAAATTATTTACTTTTAGCGATAATTTCCGATAAAAAACTTTGATATAGGTAAAAATACGATTACTTTTGTATCGTAAAAAACATGTTCATGAAAATTGTAAAAGGAGCAAAAATTTTAAGTGATTTGAACAAAGATGGGTGGTATATTGTACACCAAAAAGGAAGTCACCGAAAATTTAAACATCCTACTAAAAAAGGAAGTGTAACTGTAAATGGTACTCCTTCTACTGATTTTTATGGAGATTTGTTGAAATCAATTGAAAATCAATCAGGATTAATTTTTTGACTACATAATAAATACATGGAAAAAGTAACCGTTAATGTTGGAAAAACGCTTCAGGGGTACAGCGCAAGCGTTGATATACTACCTGGTTGGGTGTTAGGGATAGAAGGATCTTTTGATGAATTTAAAGAAGAATTGCAAAAAAGTATTGATATTTATATCGAGTGGGCAAAAGAAGATGGAGAAGAATATCCATTGCTGTTCGATCAGGAGTATGAGTTTGAATATAAATTCAATATAGAAAGCCTGCTTTGTTGTTATGACGGCATTTTAAGCAGGTCGGCTATTGCTCGCTTAACAGGGATAGGGATCAATGAAATACAATTGGAACATTATATATGAAACATTTCTTTCTTTTGATCCCCTTGTTGCTATTAACAAGCCTCTCTTTAGCCCAAACACGCAATTTGCGAGTGGTAAACGCTCCCAAAGAAAATTTGCTCAGCGACCCGAAACGCAAAGCGGTGGTCGTAGGCATGAGCGATTATATCAATGCACCCAAGCTTGAAAATACGCTCAATGATGTGGATAGCATGAGTGTTGCACTTACCCATCTCGGTTTTGAGGTCACGCTTCTTAAAAATAATGACCTGAAAACCTTAAAGAGTAATCTGGATAACTGGTTCGGCAGTATAGAAAATAACGATATGGCCATTTTCTATTTTGCAGGACACGGAGCGGAAGTGGTCGCCGATAACGATAAAGGCAATTATTTATTCCCGACCGATGCCAATCCGACCAGCCCGGCCGACGTCCCTTATGAAGCGGTAGATATAGGATGGGTATTGAGAAAGATGGATGAACAGCGGGTGGGCATGAAATTGTTAATTTTAGATGCCTGCCGCAACAATCCGTTTACGAGAGGGTGGCATCGGGGAACAGGCGGTGGTGGACTGGGCGACCAGGCAGCGCCCAGAGGTATATGTATCGCATTTGCAACCTCGCCGGGAACCGAAGCAATCGATGGTGGAGCTTATAATTTTAAGAATGGCGTGTTTACCCATTTCTTAAAAGATGAAATCGTGAAAGGAGGACTTTCAATCGATGAAATAATCAATAATGTAACGAACGATGTTTCTAATCTTACCCACGACCAGCAAGTACCGTACAGAAGTGGTACGCTGAGTGGAAATTTTTACTTTATACCCAAAGGCAACAGTCTTGTCGCAGATAATCCTTCGCCAACGCCTGCACCTTACAATCCTCCAACACCAACACCCACTCCACGGAGCAATGGTTCAGCCTATAATCCCGATGGAATTGAAATGGTCTATGTGGAAGGCTCAGGCAGCGATATTAAAGCAACCCAAGGTTTTTACATTGGCAAATACGAAGTTACGCAAGCCCAATGGAAGGCCATTATGGGCAACAATCCAAGCCATTTTCAAGGCGATAATTTGCCTGTGGAAGAAGTGAATTGGATCGACGTACAGGAATTTCTATCCCGACTGAATGCAAGAACAAACCGAAACTACCGGCTACCTACCGAAGCTGAATGGGAGTTTGCCGCTCGTGGTGGAACAGCTCAGAGTTTTTGTCCGGGAGGTTGCGATTACAGCGGTGGCAACAACATCGACAACGTAGCATGGTACGACGGCAATAGCGGAAAGCGGACGCATCCGGTTGGTACAAAACAACCCAATGAATTGGGTATTTGCGACATGAGCGGCAATGTGTGGGAGTGGTGTCAAGATTGGTACGACAATTCACAGAAGTACCGTGTGTCCCGCGGCGGCAGCTGGGGTAACAATGCGGGGCGTTGCCGCGTTTCCTTTCGGGACTACTACACCCAGGGCCTTCGCAACTACGGCATAGGTTTCCGCGTTGTCCTTCCTTAGTCTACCATGTCGGCATTCCATCCTTTCGTGTACAAAATGAGAAATAAATACCGCCTGTGGCGGTCGAAATTTATTTTGAAAAAAGGTTACAATCGCAAAAATCTTGAATCTTTGCCCGTAGGGCATTCACCGTGAATGCCCTACGGGTGGGATGTAAAAAATTGATCATTGATTTTTAAAGAATACGTTCTAAAAAATGTTGTTTCCTTAGTCCCGTTAGGGATGCTATATGGGTAGAAATATGTTATCCCTCCTCCACTAAGTCCC
>Ga0123357_10002054_pt1 | contig 22084 bp, 19 predicted proteins | sample TergutEmb28metaG_FD_89873 | JGI IMG/M metagenome (GOLD analysis project Ga0123357, IMG submission 89873) | Embiratermes neotenicus P4 segment gut microbial communities from Petit-Saut dam, French Guiana - Emb289 P4 | ecosystem: Host-associated > Arthropoda: Insects > Digestive system > Gut ... | reverse complement strand
TTGTTGATAGTGAAGGCAATGTTTATCAAAGAAAGAGAACCGGAAGCAGTTGAACGGTTTTCAATGGACAATTATAACAAGGTAAGTATGCTCGTCTGTACGTTGGGTATTTTAATTGTTGGTGTTTTGAGTTATTTTTATCAAAGCATCGGAGGGTTAACGTTTGGAATATAATTGAGAAAATGACATTTGTTTTGATAATGGGTGAAACAAGTATTCGAAAAGTATATTTTTCAAAATAGTTTAAAAAATAATTGTTAGAACAAAAGAAAAGCAATACCTTTGACGTCTGTAATTATAAATCCATGAAAAGGTGTTATCTTTTGGAAAATAATAATTTAAGATTACTTGCTTTTTTGAGAATGATTGCAGGTGCTATTTTATTCTGAAAAAAATATAATAATTTGTTTACATTGTATAAAAAATGAATGCATTTTATTTTTTTTATGTGAGAATTAAATATAATTCATTATATTTGCAGGGTAAAAATGTACTTAATTGTTTAACAAATAAAACATATTTAATAAACAAACAATAAAAACAATTATCTAATTTAAACGAACACAAAAAAATTTATGGAAACAAAAACACAAACAGGAGAAAAAAGCAAGAGAGTTGGTAAAAAATCTCGTGGGATCTCGGCAGGTATCGTAATTCTATTTTGCTTCATTGTAGCAATCTTAGTTTACTTTTTTATTTTTGGAGATCCAAGTAACTTTGTGAATAATGATCCCCACAATCACCCATTGCCAGGGAAATTATTAGGAACGATTTATAAAGGAGGGATGACCGTTATCATGATTATTACTCTCTTGATGACAGTTCTCGTTTTAAGTGTAGAACGCTACATTGCTCTTGGGAAAGCCAAAGGAAAAGGCAATTTAATTAACTTTGTATATGATGTGAAGGCAGAGTTGAAAAAAAGCAATATTACAGGTGCTGAAGCTCTTTGTGCAAAACAAAAAGGATCGGTTGCCGCTATTGTCGATGCCGGATTGAAAAAGTACAAAGAAATGGAAACTCGCACTTTACCAAAAGAATCGAAGATTGATGAAATCAAAGCAGAGCTTGAAGAAGCCACTGCACTTGAATTGCCGAGTATGCAAGAAAATCTTCCGGTGATTGCAACGATTTCTACTTTAGGTACCCTGTTTGGGTTGTTTGGAACAGTATTGGGGATGATCCGTTCATTTAGCGCTTTGGCTGCTGCGGGTTCAACAGACTCGGTCGCTCTTTCGGCCGGTATTTCCGAAGCTCTTGTCAATACGGCATTTGGTATCGCTACCGGTGCTTTGGCTATTATTACTTACGGATTCTTTACCGGAAAAATTGACAATATGACGTATGCGATCGATGAAATGGGTTTTGCTCTGACGCAAACGTATGCCGATACACATGATAAATAATAATGAAGTATGGCAAAAATTAAAGTAAAAAAGCAGAGTACTTTCATCGACATGACGGCGATGAGTGATGTGACCGTGCTTTTACTTACCTTCTTCATGTTAACTTCTACTTTTGTTAAGAATGAACCGGTACAAGTGCAAACACCGGCTTCCGTTTCCGAAATTTCGATTCCGGAAAACAATTTGATGACTATATTGGCTGATTCGAATGGCAAAATCTTTTTTAGTTTTACCAATCAACAAGACAAAGTAGATGCGTTAAAAGCAGTAGGTGATGATTATCAGATTACATTTACTCCGAAGCAAGAGGCTGCCTTCAGAAAATTGGATACGTTTGGAGTGCCTATTCGTTCCATGCAAGCTTTTTTGGATTCACCTTCCGAGGTGCAAGAAAGGGAGTTAAAAGATTTGGAAAATAAACGGGTAGGAATCCCAACGGACACTTTGTATGATGCAAGAGGTATGATAGCAACGGATAATGAATTCAAACGCTGGGTGACTTATGCTACCATTAAAAACCCCGATTTGTTGATTGCTATCAAAGCAGATAAATCAACTAATTATCCGGTAATCAAGAAAGTGATTGATGACTTGAGGGCTATGAATAAAAATCGGTACCTGTTGATTACTTCTTTGAAAACTTCTTCTAATTCTTAATAGTTAATTAACTTGAAAAAATATACAAAAAATGGCTGAAGTACAAGTAAAAGAGGAATCAGGTGGAAAAAATAAACAGAAAAAACAGCATTTACGTGTTGATTTTACACCTATGGTGGATATGAACATGTTGCTGATAACGTTCTTTATGTTTTGTACTACACTTTTAAAGCCTCAAACGATGAATATTAATATGCCCTCGAATAAAGATGTAAAGCCGGAGGAACAGAATAAAGTAAGGGAATCAACGGCAGTCACACTTCTTTTGGGTGCAAACGATGAACTTTATTATTATTTGGGGATGATCGATCCGTCGGGAGCTTCCTATAACGACTCAACCTTTCTTGTCGCTACCGATTATAGCGAAACGGGTTTGCGTAAGCTTATGCTGGAGAAAAACGACAGTACGTATCAACAAATTCAAGCTTTGAAAGACGATTTAAAAAATCTTAAAATCAAAGAAGCGGATTTTAATAAGTTGGCACAAAAAATTCAGGAGCATGCAATGAAAGATTTGAAAATTGCTCCTTCGGTAATGATCAAAGCGACGGATCAATCTACGTACAAAAACTTGGTGGATGCGTTAGACGAAATGTTAGTCTGTAACATTGGATCTTACGCTATTGTCGATTTATCGGATGGTGACCGTTATTTGCTCTATAAGAAAACACTGAATACGGATTATCTTACGGACAAACAACGAAGCGAACTTCAAAAGAAGTAATTATCAATAAAAAATGAGTGATTATGCCAAAAGATTTTGATTTAAATTCAGACAAGTGGTTAGCCCTTATTTTTGAAGGGAAAAATAAGGAATATGGCGCTTATGTTCATAGGGAAGAATCTTCCGATCGACATTTAAAAGCCATATTTATCATCTCGATTATCATGATAGGTGTGATTATCTTACCGGGTCTCGTCAAATCGGTTTTGCCTGCCAAAGGAGATGTTGGGCAGGTGACCGATGTGAACTTGAGTAATCTTGATTTAAACAAAGATGTGCCCGAAGAAAATCAAATTAAGCAAATTGAGGTACCGCCTCCACCTGAATTGAAAACTACAGTAGCTTTTACGCCTCCGGTTATAGCAAAGGATAAAGACATCAAGGATGACGAATTGATGAAAACTCAGCAAGAGTTAACCGATACAAAAGCAGATATTTCTGTTGCTAATGTGGAAGGTGCTCAGGGTGGAACCGTTGATATTGCCGATTTGACGGAACATAAAGTGGTGGTTGAAGAAACGAAACCTCAGATTTTCAATCATGTGGAAGTAATGCCGTCGTTCCCGGGAGGAGAAAGTGCATTAATGTCATGGTTACACGATAATATTATTTATCCGACTATTGCTGCAGAACAGGGAATTCAAGGTCGTGTAGTCGTGCGATTTGTTGTAAAACCGGACGGAGCCATTGATGAAGTGGAAATCCAAAAATCATTGGATCCGAGTTGTGATAAAGAAGCCATGACTAAAGTGAAAAAAATGCCGAAATGGATTCCCGGAAAACAAAATGGGAATCCGGTATATGTATATTATTCGTTACCTGTCGTATTTAAATTGCAAAACAGTTAGAATTTTTGATTTTACCGGTTCTTAATTAAAAAGAGGACGATTTATAAATACGGGTGATGGATTTTGGAAAAATACAAAAAATTAACGGGCAGAGCTTGGGGCTATTCATTTTTGAATGTGTAATGGCTGTGGTGTATGTAGCGTTAAGTATCATTCTGTTATTTACCTCCTTTTTCAATCGATCGGTTCCCGGAGGATTAAGAATTGGTGTTGGAATTGTAATCGGGCTTTATGGACTTTTCAGAGTGTATAGAGCTTATATGAAAATAAGGCAAAGAAATGAATAAGAACAATTAATGGATGGGGCTGCCTAAGAATGAAAATTTTTTAGTCAGCCTCATTTTATTGAATCTCACAAAAGCAAGCGTTAAAATGAAACGATTTTTATTCCCTGGTATGGTTTTTTTTCTCCTCGTTTCGTTTGGTTCATGCAAGAAAAAACCAAAAGATCGTTGGGATGATACTTTAAACAAAGGAATTATCAATATTGCTTGCGATGAGAATTTCAAATATTTGATGGATGCTGAAATCGATGCGTTTGAAGCGCATAATAATTTAGCGATTATCAATCCCATTTATTCCAATGAAAAAGACGTGATTCGCCTGATGTTAGACGATTCGGTGCGATTTGTTTTAAGCACACGAGATCTCAATACTCAAGAAAAAAGAACAGCAGAAGAAAAAAGGATGTTTGTTCGGAAATTTTTGTTGGCATTTGATGGCATCACTCTCATCATCAACCGGGTGAATTCGGATTCGCTTATTGGACTTCCGACTATAAAAAAAATTCTTACGGGAGAAATCACGGAATGGTCGCAAATCAATTCGGAATCTCCTTTGGGTACGATTCGTGTCATTTTTGAAAATAATAAATCCGGTATTTTGCGTTATGTAGCGGATTCGTTAACAAGTGGTAAATCGTTATCCTCCAATTTATATGCCATGAATAACAGTGACGAGCTGATTAAAAAAGTTTGTGAATTACCCAACGCCATAGGCATTTTGGGATATAATTTAATAACAGATGAGGTTCGCCGGGATGCTTTAGGTACACAAGGTAAGCTTCGTTTGATGCGCGTAGGCAAGGAAGAGAATGCAACATTGCAAAATACCTGTCTTCCGTATGCAGGCGATATTAAAAATGAAGAATATCCTTTATGGCGAGAAGTATATGGGTTACTGTCCGATCCGAAGTCGGGTCTGTCTTCCGGATTTAGTATTTTTCTTGCTCACGACGTGGGGCAAATCGTACTGTTAAAATCCGGATTATTACCTGCCGTAACCGATCCTCAAAATCGTTCCGTCAATATTGTTGATGGTTATCCAAAAGAAGAAAATAAAAAAGAATAAAATAATGATAAAGCAATGAAAATGAATAGAAGAAAATTACTTATTTTTGCAGGAGTTTCTATCCTCTCTACGGTCTGCGTGTTTGCAGGGAACAATGAAAAAGGAATTGAATATTATCGAGCGGATCTCTACGGAGCTGCGAAAATATTCTTTTTGCAACAAACCAATCAATCGTCGGCTGAACAAGCTGAGAACTATTATTACTTAGGGCAAACGTATTATCAGCTCAACCAAGAAGATTCAGCTTCTTATTATTATCAGAAAGCCATTGAACTTTTCCCCGAATACCCGTTTGGATATGTGGGAGCTGGGATGATGAAGCTGAAAAAAGAAGATGCAAAAGCCGCTGATGATTTATTTAAAAAAGCCAGTAGTTTTGCCAAGAAAGATCCGTCGGTACAAACAGCTATTGCTGGGGTTTATGTATCTGTCGGAGATTTCACCAATGCAGATATCGCTTTGGATAAAGCACGAAAGATCAACAATAAATTTTCCGGCATATATATTGCAGAAGGCGACATGCTAATGAAACAAGGAAAAGTAGGCGATGCGTGCGCCCGTTATGATAATGCCATTTTTTTTGATAATACCGACAAACTTGCCTATTTGAAGTTAGCACAAGTTTATAAAGATATTAATACTGCGGTAGCTATACAGGATTTGGATAAGCTGGTTGCATTAGATCCGAATTATATTCCTGCTTATGCGGTATATGGTGATATTTACAGGGAAGAAGGAAGATATCCGGATGCATTGAATGCTTATGAAAAATTCATTGCCATTCCGGGTGTTCCTTTGTTGCAGCATGAACGCTATGCACAATTGCTTTTCTTTACCAATCAATTTGAAAAGGCGTTGGATCAAATTAAATATGTAATTTCGAAAGATCCAAATAACTTAGTTATGAAACGCTTGGAAGCTTATAACAGTTACCGGTTAGGAAATTATGCCGAAGGATTGGATCAAATAACCCGTTTCTTGGAAGAGATGCCGAAGGATCGACACATTTATCAGGATTATTTGTATTTAGGTCAATTGGCTGTGAAAGAAAAAAAATCGGAACAGGCTTTGGACGCTTTTCGTAAAGCCCTTGAATTGGATTCTACTAAAACGGAGCTTTATAAAGAGATGGCTAACGCTGCTTCAAGTGCAAATATGTATCCGGAAGCCGTTCAATACTACGAAAAATATTTGACTTTCGATGCTACGGCCGACGCCATGGATTACTATAGTTGTGCACAAGCCAGCTATTATGCAGCAGTCTATTATATCATGCCGGAAAATAAGACTTCCCTTACCACTCCCGCAGATACCCTTGCTTTTGAAACCGCTTTCAAGGATTATGTTCAAAAAAGCGATACGGCTTATGCGGAAGTAATCAAACGGAAACCTGATTTGTATTACGGTTATATAGGACGTGCCAATGTCAATTCGCTTTTAGATAAATACGATATAGATAGAACAGGGAAAATGAAAGGTTATGCAAAACCTTTTTTTGAAAGTGCATTGCCAATCTTGTTGAATACGAACGGCGATGGTTCGAAGAATAAAATGATTATTGAAGCTTATCGCTATTTGTCTAATTACTCTTTCGCTGTAGAAAATAATACGGCGGCTGTCATTGATTACAATAAAAAGATTTTGGGTATAGATCCTAACGATGAACAGGCACGAAAGACGTTGCAACTCTTGAAAGTTAAATTTTGAAACTTGAGCCTCGGTATTCGCTGATAATGCGGATTCATAAATAAATTTGTTTTACAAGCCGATGAAGCCTTATTGTTTTAGCAAAACGATAGGGCTTTATTCATTAATAATAACTGCCGCTTCTTGAACTTCACCATCAATGGGAGGATTGATTTTAGCAAGACGAATCGTGATTTTTGAAATAGCAGGATAGGTTTGTTTGATTTTCCGGACAATCCTGCCGGCTACATGCTCTATTAAGTTAGAGGGAATTGCCATTTCATCTTTAATTAAGCTGAAAACATCGGCATAGTTCAATGTATCGTCCAACCTGTCTGATCCGATAGCTTTGCTTAAATCGAGAAATAGTTTCAAATCAATGCGATAGTTATTTCCTACGATTCGCTCCTGTTCCAATACTCCATGATAAGCATGGATGATTATTTTTTTCAATTCAATACATTCCATAATATAGATGCACAGTTTTTGTGTTCAAATATAGTTTATAATTTGGAGTCTAACAAATATTTTGTAAATTTGTCATCAAAAAATGGATATATTCATGAAAAATAAAGAGAGTTCATCATCCGGAATTGCCCACAATGCTATGGCGTCGGGTACTTATATTAAAGGAGATATAAAAGCGGAAGAAGATTTTCGAATTGATGGAAAATTAGAAGGTAATATTGAATGTTCCGGCAAAGTAGTTATTGGGCCTCAAGCTGAAATTATCGGGAATATTCAATGTCAGAATACGGATTTAATGGGGATTGTTACCGGAAATATCATGATACACGAAGTGGCCAGTCTGAAAGCTTCGGTTCGATTTACAGGCGAAATCATTGCCAAATATATTGAAATAGAGCCGGGAGCCGCTTTTAACGGCACTTGTAAAATGCTCAATTAGAAACGTTGGTTAGCGTTGTGCCTGTTTAATCAACCGGCGGATTTTCTCATTTATCTGCTTGGCGTTAAGCAAGGTCTCTAAATCAAGATGCATGCGGTATTTCCAATAATGTTTTGGATTTGCGGGTACGTTTATTCGCTCGCTGTTTTCATCGACTCTTCTGATTTCTCCATCCAAAGAAAGCCAGTCTTGTAAAGGGATAATGGCTAACATCGAGCGCGTGAGAAGATGGTTAAGAATAATTTGCTCGCAAATATCCGGAGTACAATCTTCCGGTGCACTTCCTTCCCGTTTTAGCACTTCGTTGTAATACCGTTGCGTTTTCTCCGGATTATTTTTCCATTCCATTCGAATCGTCGGCATATCGTGCGTGGAAGTCGTACAAACCGAAAGGTATGGTAAATGATACAAATCGGTAAATTCACGGTTTATTTCTTTGGGCATTCGCTCAATTTCCAAGCTGAGAATCTGAAGTTCCTGCATGACTTCCGGCACACATTGGGGAATCATCCCCAAATCTTCGCCGCATACCAGCATATCCGTACCGGAGATTAACGGAAATAATTTTTTATATCCTTCCTCTTTCCAGAATTCATTGTGACGTTGATAGAAATAATGCCGGTACAAATAGTCGAATGCGTATTGATCGGCCGGATTCAATTCTTTGTAAATATAAGAATTGTAGGCTGAAATACGCGGATGGTAATGGTTGGGCAGGTTTTTATCTTTGATAAACAGCACTTCATTGCAAACGGCATAAAGCCCTTCCTGAATGATCCGGCTTGTCGTATCGCCTTTGCCTGAAAAATACATCTTGATTTTCAATTGAGTATTGAACGACTCTTTCATGACAAAATGCCCGGAATTAGTCCGGTTCAAATACACTTGCGTTACTTCTTCCGCATATTCTCCAAATAATTCCGGCAGAAATTGTTCGTTAATATGGGCATTGGTATATTTATCAGGTAGGAAAACGAATCCCGAATTCCGTATTTCTTCTTCGCTGAAAGGCAACGCCGGATGAAACCAACCTAAAAGTCCCTGCACCGAATCTTCCGGTATTTCCCATATACGAAAAAAACCGAGAATGTGGTCGATACGGAAAGCGTCGAAATAATCGGCCATTTTCCGGAACCGTTTTTTCCACCAGTCGTAGTGGCCGGCTTCCATCTGCTCCCAATTGTACGTTGGAAATCCCCAATTTTGCCCGGTAGTTGAAAAATCATCGGGAGGAGCGCCGGTTTGGAATCGATTGTTGAATAATTCCGGTTCCGTCCAGGCTTCAATACTTGTTCGACTGATGCCAATCGGAATATCTCCTTTCAGAACAATTCCTTTAGAATAGGCATATTCTCTGACTTCGGACAATTGCTTGTGTAAATGAAATTGCAAATAGTAGTACAAGGCAATTTCCGGATAATGCGCTTTATCGGGATGACAGAATTTTTCGATGCTTTCCTTATCGTACCGGTTGTATTCTTTCCAGAGAAGGAAATTGCAGGTTTGGTATTTATCCCTCAAATGCGAATAGGCGGAATAGGGAATCAGCCATTCTTTATTTTGATCGAAAAATGACAGGAATTCAGGGGATTCTAACGTACTGTTTCCATCCTGCTCAAATAATTCCCGGAAGAACATTCCTTTCAATCGATCGACCTGTTCGTAATCCACATCTTCCAAAACATTCAATTCGGCCTGTTTGTTCTCGTAAAACATTTTTCGTTCCGGAGCGGTTAATTCACCCATTGCATTCAGATTCAAGTAAATCGGATGCAAAGCATAGATGGAAATCGTATTGTAAGGATACGAATCCGTCCACGTATGCGTTTGGGTTGTATCGTTGACAGGCAAGATTTGAAGGATTTTTTGCGAAGAAAGTTTCAACCAATCAATACATTTTTTCAAGTCACCAAAGTCACCGATACCGAAGCTGGTTTTCGATCGGAGCGAGAAGACCGGAATGACGGTTCCGGCGCATTTCCATTCGGTCAATGCTTTTCGAAACTGTAACCCGGAAACTATGCATGTTTCATTTTCGTTGATAGGAGGAATAGTTAAAACTCTGTTTTCGCCTTCTTCCCATTCGATTAATGATTTACTTTCGTTATCGATGATGCAGAATTTATATTCAACAGGGTAGGAGAGGGCGCTTGCATCCAATTCAATCGACCATTCAAAATGATCACTGGTCATGACCAATGCCTTACCGGCATCCCAATTTCCCATTTCGGCTTGATTACCCATAATTGCTACACTTTGATTGCGATCAATGACAGGAGCCAGTACTTTAATGCTTAATTTCTTTTTAGAATGAACGATACGCCGGACGTTACCACCCGGATGGGCAAACCAGCTTTTGTAGAAGGCGGAAGAAAAGAAAGCCGTATTTTGCGGCTGGTTTTGCCAGTAATCGATCAATACATAGTTAGGCTTGCTATCTGTAATGTTTTGCTTGTGATTTCGTTGCCATTCTTCAAACAGAAATGAATTATTGGAACTGAGAAAATACCGGTATTCAAAATGAACCGGTTCATCAGGCATATCCAATTCAAGTATCCAAATGCCATCGCCTGCATATTGCATTATTTTGGCCGAAGGCATGTCCCATGAACCCAATTCGGGTAAAGACCCTGTAACAAAAAGAGACTGTCCCCACACTGTGTGGAAATGAATAAGCAGGCGAATGGTCATTGAGTATTTACTTGATAATGACTTTTCGAGTAACTATTTTCGAATTTGTATTTATCTGTAACAGGTAGATACCCGGTTTGAAATCCATTTTTTTGTAATATACCGGTTCGGAAATCTGCTCTTGTTGTATTAATTGCCCGGAAATAGTATAAAGCGATAGCGTAGAAGCTGTTTGAGGATCGCAACAGATGGTTAAAATTTCACCGCTCTTGATTGGATTCGGAAACAGATTGATTTCTCCTTGATTAGTAACCGGCTCAAGTGAAGTATTCCCATTGGAAGAAACTGCTTCTACACAGGCCTGTTCCGATTCTTTTCCGTTGTCGTAAGCGATAGAAACACAATAGACGTGATTTCCATTCGACGGCAGGGGATCTACATATTGCGTTTGGGTGGTGGTGGCTATTTTTACATTGTCGCGATAAACAACATAGTTAGTAGCGATTGCGGTTGTTGCTGTTGACGATCGTAACCACGTATCTGCAGGAGCGCTAAGGTAAGTGTTATCGAATTGCAAATAACCGGCGATGTACCAGTTAATGCTATCTGGTTCACCTATATAATACCATTTATCGGTATATATCCAATTTCTTAGTGTCATGGATGGCGAACTGCCATCTAATACTGCAACATAAGCATTTGGATCGTTCTTTTGATATTGAATCCCAATCCATAATTCTTTATTATTTACCAATGAAACGGGAGAATTAAGTGTAACTACATTATCATTTTTGATAGTTGGATTATTAACGACTTGATTGACGATTGGGGTTTTTGGTAATATATTCGGATCTTGCAACCATACCTGTATCGTATATTTGCACTGAGCAGCACTGACCCAGAAGCGTACTTTTGTTAATGAGCTTCCGTAATATTTTTGTAAATCATCAGTCGTAAATCGTGCCGCGGAAATAAATTGAGTAGTGTCATCACCAATGGAAATGTAGTCAGAATTTGTTGCATGAGTCACCCAATTGCTAACTAAGGGCGATTGCCAGTTGAGTTGAATATCCTTACCTCCGTTTACATTTTGTGCTGTCAAATTCTGTACGATAGGTGAATTGCCCTCAATGGAAGAACTGGTAACGGATACTACCTGACAAACCGGAGCCGATTCTTTACCTGTATAACATGCAGTCACACAATAACTATAACTTCCTGCTCCCACATTGTATTGGGTATACGAAGTATTGTCTTTTCCCATAAGTTTTATTAACAGTAAGTCGTTGCGATACACATTATAGCTGATCACATCGTCGGAGGGTTTGTTCCAAGTTAATTTTACGGATTGGTTGGCAACGGTTGCTTTTAAATTAGTGACGGGATCGCCATCCGGCATCATAAACCGGAAAGAAATCGTGCCGCTTTGCTCTTGGATTTCGGTAATCGGTTTGACGGTATTGGTTCCTTTCCAGGAAGTAGCGGAAGGAATCGAATAATCGGTAAACGATGTATTTTTGGAAGTGCCGGGGAAAGGGCATCCGGCAGTGTTGATGTTTCCGTAAGAAGCCGGTGTTGTGCCCGGATTGGCCGTTGCCGAGGCGCAAACGGGATACATTTTTTGAGGACTTCCCACATTGACCGTATTGTTATAAATGTCAGCATTCGTTATGCTGACATGGTAGATTAACAAACCGGTTCCAGGCACGTATTGATCAAAACCGATTTTTTGACGGTTTTCAAGAATAAAATATTCACCCGAAGTAGAGGTGTCGTAGCGGTAAGCTACCGGCTTGGTTGCCGAAGCGGGCATACCGGGGACTGCTTGTGCCTGGGTTAAAGTTACCGGATTGACCCATCCGAATTGGATTTTTTGGTACATATTGATATGGGCAGGGCAAGCACCATCATTATTCCAGTTGCCTGAGGCCATTAAATCCCAATATCCCGTTCCTATGAAATCGGTTGCACTTCCAGTTCCGTTCACGTCATAAAAATCCGGAGCTCCTAAAACATGTCCCATTTCATGACAAATGACACCAATATGTGTAATGCCGATACCTGAATTTCCGCGCAATTCCGGAGTGCAGGAATAGCCTTCGAGTCGTTCATTTCCAAATTTGAGCGCCGGATTAAAATTCGATTCATGCGACCATATACAATTAGGATCCCCGCCGGCTTCTTCCCCATAACCTGCAAAAATAATGTGAAAACCGCCGATATTTCCACTACCGTTATCATAATCGACTGGATTAATTACCGGATTGTCACCTCCAAAAGTAAGATTGGCCGCTTCGGTGGCAAATTGATGAACCAGGGTGTAATTATCTTGACCAGTGCTTGGATCATTTGCGCCATAATAAGCCCACGGTTGGGATACGGTATAGGGTCCGGCAACCGTAATTACTAAATTTACTTGACCATACGAATTTTCCACATAATAGTCATGGACGCTGCCTTTATCGCCCTCTGCGCTATATCCGGCTTGATTCATCAGATTATTAAAGGCATCCTTTGTCAGTGTGATGGGTTTATCCGGAAAACTAATCAAGGCGCAGATGGCATGGACAGTTCCGACCGATGAACGAAATTGGTTGAACCCTGTATTGGAAGATTTTTGCACCACGTTCCAAATGCTTTTACACGTATTGACTTGAACTGTACTGTAATTCAGTTTTTGTGGAATTCCTTTTAGAAATGCCTGGTCGGATGCGGAACGTGATGATACATCCCGAGCCATAACCGAAGAGGGTACCATATTCCCTTCTTTATCTGTAGTCGCATAAACAATCGTCCGGTTGGTATCGTACAAAAGCGAGTAGCCGTCTTCCGATTCCATCCAATGCACTTTTTCATCTCCTTTCATATACAAAGAGAGGGAAGTGCCATCCGGTTGTACCTTTTTTATTATACCGGGATATGCCGGAGAAGCAATTGCTGTGATCGATTGAAATACAAGCAATATGATAATTTCTAATGTTTGAATTGTTTTCATATAAAAAATAGTTATAAACGATAAATAAAGCTACAAATATACGATTTTTTATGAAGAAGAGAAAAATTAAGAGTATTATCGGCAATAAATGAAATGAAAATCAGTGAATATTCGCATAAAGACATGCCTCGGTTAGCTACATACGACGGTGATTATATCAGTTATAATGTAGTTTTTTTTTAATGTTTCGTCAATAGCGCTTTCTGTCGTTTTATCATGGAAAAAACCATCATAACTCAAATCTTCGTCTAACGTTTCCCAACGTATTCCGAAATGGTTTAATGTATATTCTTTACGTTGTTCCTGCGTAGCAAATTGTAATCGCGGAAATTCCGAAAAAAATTCTTTTAAATCTATCGATTTTTTCAGTTCGGCAGCCTTTAATTCGTTATATTTGCACGGTTGTAATAACGGTTTTATGGAGATAGTATGAAAAACGGATGAACAATAAAAAAATTAAATCGTAATACCTATAAAGTATGAGTAATTTATTCTGATTAATTCAAATATAAATTGTACTTTTGTCAAAAAAACAAAGTTATGGAAAATACAGTAAAACAATCAATGATTGAGTTCGAACAAAAACTTGTTTCGAACAATGCCGGGATCAGAACAGAACTTAAAAAACTGTTGGAGTTAGTGGTTCAACTTCCCGAAGGACCACGTTCAGATTATTCCGTGCAAATTGCAAAAATGATTTATAAACAGGCTCTCGAAGCATACCATCAATCTGATTTTTTCAGATTAGTCGATCTGCAAGATTGCGCACGAACCGTGTTCTTTGATCTTTCTTATATTGAAGAAACAGGTATGGTATTTCTTCAAATCATGAAAGGAATGTTGGAGCTGAAGATACAAATGGGTGAAAATGAAAATCTGGAAATATATCAGGAAGACCTTCAAGAAGCTTTGGTACTTTGCCCAATGGAAGAAGAAACCGGACTGGAATTCATGTTGTGTTATGCCAATCTTCAGGCCAACTGTTCGATGGCTGGACGGAATAAAAACGCCTTACCTCCGACAATGTCGTTTGTAGAGAAAAATATCGACAGCATGGAAGCCATTTCTGCTTACTTTCCAATGAATAAAAGCATCAATCTGATCTATTGCCGGTCGCTGGCTGCAACCACTTTTGAATTGCACAACCATCCCAACAGAGAAATGTATAAAAAATGTGCCGGTTTATTACAAAATCTGGTATCTACCCGCAAATGCGATGTGCCTAAGCCTGTTGCTGATTTTCTGGAATGGATTGGGAATGGAGGATAGTAAAATTGATTGATAACAACAATCAAAATTTGCCTAAAAATGAAAACACGAAAATTTATTTTTGCAACAGCAGTTTTTCTGCTATCTACGTTATGCGCAAACGCATACAGTTCTAAACCGGATTTTTCCGTCTCGATCTATTCGATAACAGGAAGCCTTTTGTATTCAACAGCAAAGCCGGCAGGAGAAAAACAAATCTTTCTTGGAAACATGCATAATAATATAGGTATCGTCAAAGGAAGCTCCGGCTGGGTTAAGAAGGTTTATTTTAAGTAGATATCCGTTTAAATAATTATATAAAAAAGGAGGTGAATATGATTAAGATTTTATTTGTATGCACGGCTAATATAGACAGAAGCCCGACTGCCGAACGTATCTATTCAAATTATCCTGAATTTGAAGTTAAATCGGCAGGAATATCATGGTTTGCACGAATACCTGTAACAGAAGAACTTATTGAATGGGCAGACGTCATACTCTGTATGCAAGATTTTCATAAACAATTTATTGAAGAAGAGTTTCCTGACGCTATTGCTAATAAAACAATCGATTATCTTGGCGTTTCGGACATATACAATTATATGCACCCAGCATTGGTGGAAATCATCAAAGAGAAAACGGATGCCTGGTTAAAAGAATATCAAAAATAAAAGTATGGAGGACGTGAATGAAAAAGAAGCATACGATGGTTTTTGATGAGTCTTGTTTTTGACGAGAATAACAGGTATGATTTTGATTCCATTGTAAGATATTTGACGAAGAAGTTAAGGCACGCATCGGTCAGGAAAAATCCCTCTTTATAGTGATGCATATTATATAAATAATCTCTAACTTGCGCCCAAAATCAGTTGTTAAGTTTCAACAATAAAAAGTGAGGAGGTATATATGGATAATGTATTGAAAATTGACGACTCGCGCTGTGCGAGCCGGGAGATTGCAGGCGGCAAGGCTGCCGCTTTGCACTTGCTGCGAAAGAGTGCGATTGCAGCACACGTACCCAATGGAATTGTAATTCTGCCGGATGTGGCTGTTCCGGTAAAAGAACTTGAGGATGGTCTGCGTGCACTGAACGCCGAAAAATTCGCTGTGCGTTCTTCGGCTACGGTAGAGGATGCCGTAAAAAGCTCTTTTGCCGGACAGTTTGAATCGGTCTTGAATGTATCCGGAACTGTGGAGGTACTCGCTGCTATTGAACGGGTTCGTGCATCCGCACAAACCGACCGCACGCTGGCGTATATGCGGAAAAACGGACTGGATGTATCACTGTGCCGTATGGCTGTGTTAATTATGCCTATGGCTGGAGATGAACACTCCATCAGCGGTACACTCTTTACTCTGGACCCTGAATCCGGTCTTCCTCATGTATATATCACTGCAGGGGAAGGATTAGGCGATCGAGAAGTGGCCGGACTGACCACACCGGAAGTGGCTGTAGTCAATACAGAAGGAGTGACTATTCGTCAAAAACCGAGACCCGAATTACCGTTACTGCTCAATAAACAGACCCGCAGGTTATTGGCTCAAACCGCCCGGCAAATCGAGGCGTTCATGCGTGAACAGGAAATTTGCGAACAGGTGGATATTGAATATGTACTATCCGAAGGGAAATTATGGGTGTTGCAGGCCCGACCCATTACCATCCGTACTGGCGGCAAGTTTCAAACCGTTCGTCCGGAAGCTAATAAAACAGCCATCCTGAAAGCCGGATTAGCTGCCGCTCGCGGCGTTGGCGCCGGGAAGTTGGTGTATTGCCGCGATGTTCAGGACGCAGCGAAGATTTCCACCGGCGATGTAATGTTCTGCGAGAATACGACAAGCATTTGGGAACCCTATATGGCTAAAGCCAGTGCAATTCTGACACGATTCGGGTCTGCGAACTGTCATACGGCCGTCGTATCGAGAGAATGGAAAATCCCATGCATGGTTGGTATCGAAAAACCGGCCGATGGCCTTCTTACGTACATCGATCGACCGGTCACAGTCGATGCTACGGCATGTACCGTATATGAAGGCGAAGTAGATGAGGCGGATTTGATCACAGCGTCGGCGGAACCTCAGTATGGCGGATTAGACGATGCTACGCTGGATGAACATTTCGCCTCAGCTTCGGGAGCCGGCCAAACATTTATGGATGACGACGGTACCCGTTATATAGGCCGGCCGGCGGAAGCAACCGGCAAGGCATTGCAAACCATTCACCGGATGAGTCACGACGTCATTAGCCGCAGAATGAATTGGCCGTTAGTGAGAAACAGGGTACGCGACGGGCGTTTTGAGGTCGTTTTTGAGGACATCCATTATTGGAGAGAACGGTTGCGAGCGTTCTCTACCGGCGAACTCAGCGTGGCGCTCCGTGAATGGGAAGATACGATAACCCGATATATAGGCGTATCGGAAGCGATCAGCGAAGAAAACATGCAAGAGTGGTTGCGTCTCTACATCTTGATGAATGCATACATGAACCTGGCCTTTCCACTCTATTCGGTATGTTGCGGACAGTTGAACCAAGCGCTGGCCGATCGTTCATTGCCGGAACCTTATCTAAGTCGCGTTTATCACAGTGTAAGACCTGGAACTCCACTTTCCTGGGCGGAGCGAATGAATGCGGATGTGTGTCGTTTGTCGACGGATTCCAACGAAAACGATATCTCTGATTTTGCAGTACGTTACCGGCTGCAATCTCGTTTTTCGCTTGAATTTGACGCTGTTCCGCAGATAGATACGGCGCGGCAATATATCAAAGCCCATCGGAACAATGCTTTTTGTCCTCCGGTTGAAGAACTGTACTTTCCCGACGATGAAGAATTTGGACGGGTATATGACAATTACGTTGTATCTAAACGTTTGAAAGAGAGCAGTCACCACATTAAATTCTACGGACAGTGGAAGGCGAATCGAATACTCAGCGAACCTCGCGTAATGGAACTGTTAGGAGGTGAGCTATGAAAACAAGCGCATTTACATTCTTCGGCGGCGGCGGATTTTTAGCAGGTTCACTGCCCCGGTATGCAAGAAAATTGCCGGACTGCGGCGGAACTAAAATGATTTCCGTTCATGCCACTTACGATTCAGGCGGTTGCTCCGAATGGGTGAAAGCAGCGTTTCGTACGATCTATGGTCAAGGCTTTTCTCCTGGCGATTTACTGACCGGCCTTGTCTTTCCGGATGCACCCCTTAGTGCAAACCCGTTTGATGCCTGCATTTACAGTGCAACCCAGGCACTGGAGCTGTGTATGAATCCGATGGGACGTTTCATTGTCCCATCGGATGGAAATCTGTCGGACATTGTAAAAAGACGGATCAATGAAACAAAAGACTTGCCCCGTTTCCGCGAGCCTTTAGCCCTGAGGCTTACGGAAATGGCAGCTTTTATTGACCGTGATTCCGCACTGACCGCCGCTTTAAAGAATATGCATACGCATAAGACCAGCTTGGGTAATTTGCTTGTTCTTTATCTTTTTTACCAGCACGAATGGAATTTGAAAAAGACCATGCAAGAATTAAACGATCTGTTAAATGGAGCGGAAGGCACACTGGCGATCCCGATTGGCATAGAAGACTGTGAACTCTCCGCACGGCTTACAGACGGCAACCGAATCGTTGGCCATCATGGAATTGTCTGTAAAGCGTCCGCTTATACTTCGCCCATCGCCTGTGTTGAGTTGAAAACAACGGTTGATGGTAGTATGCCGTTACCCAATCCGGACGTACTTGATGCCATTGAAGCGACGCAACTTGCTTACGTCATGGGAGGAGGTTCTCCCTTCGATTCCTCGCTGGTTCATTTGCTCACCGGCGGTGTGGCGCGTCTGCTGGCAAAACAGGTATCGAAAGGGAAGCGGTTTATATACTTAGTGAAGCCGATGGTCGAACTGCAAACATCCGGCCTTAGCGTAAAAGATATTTTGAGGGTTTACGAAAATTCCCTGCGTGTATTGCATCTGGATTGGCACATCCGGGATATTATCACCGATATCGTGTTGCCGGCTATACCGCAGGAACTGCTTGAACAATTCGTTGAACAAATCAGCCCTTCTTTTGGAAGCCTGTTGAACGCCAATGGGCTTGCCGCCCTTCACGACGCAGGGAGCGATTTGAGTGAAATCAATCGAATCATGCGCGACGATATGCTGATGTCGAAAGAAACCCTTCACAAAATTGCAACCGGCGAAATCAAACCGGCCAAACTGAGCGCCTGTTTACCTATGACTGTTACAAAGGAAGATAAAGATTTTTTGACTGAACAGGGGATTCGCATTCATCATTCGAAGAGTTTTGGTATTTGGGAAGGGAGCATACAGTACCATCCGGAAGCGATTATTGATTTTCTATCCGGCCTTTTCGGCGGTTCTACGTTGATCGACAACAGGGAGTTGCTGGATAAGCAGCTTGCAAAGCCTGAATATGAATCGCTCCTGCGTATAGAACGGCGCGTCGAATTGCCGGATGGAATCGGACAGGTGGCACTCATTGGTAAGACAGGAGACGAACGCGTCGCCATGGCGGAAGAACTTCAAGCGCTATTCCCGGACTTATCCGTAACACCCTCAGGGAAAATGACGGTGAGCATACAAAAACCGGGCGTGGATAAAACGATTCCCATCAGCTATGCATACCGGAGAAAAAACGCCTTGTTTCTACATACTTCCTCGGATGCTACTTTGCGAATTTGCGACGGCGATGGCACATTGTACGGCGCACCAACGGCGACGGAAATGCCGGCTTTGGATACAAGTCCCTTCCATGAAACGGTATTGCGCTGGCTTGAGGCGGGCGACTGCTTGTTGGTAAACACCGCCAACGATTTGAATACTACGGTGGAACGTCTAACGAGAAACGGTGCGATCCCTGCCAGGTACTACCCACAGGTGGCCGTAGCGGCGTGTGGCGGGGCAGTCCTGGCACAGCTCGTTGGGCCGGAGGGAAGAATCGTCTGTGACGATGAATACTTTCGTTGGGCAAAGTATATACGAAACTTGACTCCAAGCCTTGATCCGGATTTCAAATGTGTGTACTATGGTGATAATCCTTCACCTGCCGGCGAAGATTGGGCTGCTTTTGAGTATGTGAAAAGGGCAAACAGTGTACTTGTTCCAAGACGCATCATCGGTTTGCGGCAGGCATTCCTCGATTCTATGGAAACAATCCCTGTCAGTCCGGGCCCTTTCATGTCTCAAACGGTTCCTGAAGGACAATGCATCTGCATTGATTTTGGCGGTACTTTTCTGCGCTGTTGTCTCATGGAATTTCCGTCGAAAGGTTCGCCTGTCATGCTTCATCGTGTGGATATGCGGTTCACACCGAAACAGAAAGATTGCACCCACACCGATCCGTTTGCATTGACGGCTTGTTTTTTGAAAGAATTAGAATTAGATCTTAACCGGAAATATCCTGTCGGCATATCTTTTTCGCAACCCTTTACGATGCCCGATCCCAATAATTTGAACGATATTCGTATGACTATGTCGGCGAAAGGATGGAATCTGGATCGGTTTATCGGCCAAAATCTGTACGACTTGTTTCAACGAGCTTTTGATAATGCCGGATTGGGTAATCTTGAACTGCGCTTTATAGCCAACGACATTGCCTGCGCCCATCTCGCTTGTCCCGAGGCCGACTTTGCGGTGATTGTAGGCACAGGTTTTGGCTTTAGTTACAAGGATACCGGTCATCGCGTTCATGTAGTTGAAGCCGGTGAGTTTTTGTCTCCGGAAATGGATTTGACGGACTATGACCTGTATTATCATAGCGATCCGTTGGGAAAACGCGCCTGTGAAAAAATGATTTCCGGCAGATACCTCTGGCAGAACATACGGATAACTTCTCAAGGAAAAAATAAAATCGAAGTAAGACAGGAACGCATAAGGCGTGCCGGGCGACATATCGGAGCCATGCTGGGAGCGATAGCCAATCGTGAAGGTTATTCCGAAAAAATCCATATCGTGGCCGACGGTACGCTCATTCGTAAACTGCCCAAGATGCGCGATGCGATAACAGACGAATTATTCCCGTTGGAAACGGTTTGGAATGTGATGGAAAATGCACCGATTATCGGTTGTGGATGGGCAGCTATGACATTAAAAAATTAGTCGTAACTTTGTAGAAAAATACCCAACATAAAAATGTACAACACAGAACTACCTCAAAGTTCGTTTTTCGAATTCTACTGTGATCAAAACAGAATGGGTTTGGCCGAATATCTCGAAGATCAATCGGGTGTGATTTCAAATGAAAAAGAAGCCATGCTCAAACAATTTTCCGGTTATTTCGATGAGATCACTTACGATACGGTCAATCAACTGTTTGTTGTTGAAAAGGATGGAAAATTCAATTTCATCGATGAAGCCGACGTAACGTTTTCGCCGGTGTATTACGACTATTATCAGTTGTATCCCGGTTTCGCCGTGGTCAGGAAGGGCAATCAGGTGGGCAATCTATTTTTCCACGAAGGACTTTCGGAGCCGGCGGCATATAGAACCGTAGCTATTTTTGAGATAAAATGGAACGAACATTATGGCATAAAAACAGACAAGGGCGATACCTTGCTCGATCGTACGTATTCGTTTGTTAAGATATATCCCCAATTTATTGTAGCGCGGTCTTGGGAAGGATATTCATTGTTCCATTTAGACGGTAGAAGAATGTTTGATGACTTCTTTGATGAGATCGATTTGTCAATGATGTATCACGGTTTTATTTTTGTCCATAATAATAGCGAATGGGGCGTAGTAGATGTTACCGGATATTGGATAGTTCCTGCACTTTTCCATACCAAAAACGATATAGAATGGTGGGGACAAGGCTATTTTTATTGCCGTACGGGTAATAATAAAAAAGGATTATATACCACGCAAGGTCAATTGATTGTCCCATTTGAATATGACAGCATTCAAATGGGTACCGATTGGCGGCCGAGTCCGTTCATCGTTACCCAAAACGGCAAATACGGTTTGACAGACCGTGAATCAAAGGTTATTTTCCCTTGCATCTACGACAAAATAAAGAGCTTAGGCAATAGTTACCGAATGTGGAAAGAGGGAAAAGACACGCTTTGGGAAATGTCGCGAATATACGATTGGCCCGGCAGAAGACCTGCGCAGGAAGGAGAATCTTCTTGTCTGCAAGCAGAAAGCAGTTGTTGTGATTTTTTTAAGATGATAGGGTCTTTATTAGAAATAGGAGAAGAATATTCACGTGAAGAAGAGTATGACGGCACCCAAAGAATGGAGGAAGTGAATGAAAAAGAAGCCATACGGTGGTTTTTGATGAGTCTTGTTTTTGACGAGAATAACAGGTATAATTTTGATTCCATGGTAAGATATTTGACGAAGAAGTTAAGGCACGCATCGGTCAGGAAAAATGAAAAACTGATATCTTTGCTTGAATTATATGCGGTTGTCAAAAGAAATTATGAAGAAAGAAAGATATACAAAATAACAACAAGATACTGATAGTATGTCAACAACAGGATTTTGCCCAACAATTGATGAGGCTGTCTCAAAAGCCTGTCATCCCGCGTTTGACGCGGGATCCCCTGAAAAAAGAGCGCTAATTATCAGGGGATTGCGGGTCAAGCCCGCAATGACATATTCGTTCAAACAGGCTTTTGAG
>Ga0123357_10002053_pt1 | contig 22086 bp, 23 predicted proteins | sample TergutEmb28metaG_FD_89873 | JGI IMG/M metagenome (GOLD analysis project Ga0123357, IMG submission 89873) | Embiratermes neotenicus P4 segment gut microbial communities from Petit-Saut dam, French Guiana - Emb289 P4 | ecosystem: Host-associated > Arthropoda: Insects > Digestive system > Gut ... | reverse complement strand
TGAGTCACCCCAACCTGAAGGTTGGGGATTCCTCGACACAATGCGGGGCGCCTTCGGCGCCTGTTACGCCATGTCTCGCTGACCCCGCCATGAATGGCGGGGATTGCGCTCGACAGGTGTTCAAGAGACTTGATTGCCGCCTGTGGCCCGGATTGAGTACGGAAGAATCCGTCGTCAGTTTTTCAATCTCCCCCCAGGGCAGGAAAAAAAAGCGGCCCGAAGGCCGCTTTTTTGTGATGATCCCTGCGGATCAATGATGCTGGTTTTTCCTCTTGATCGTCCGCAGTTGCGCAATGGCCTGCGCAAGTTCTGCCTCGGCGGCTGCATAGTTGACTCCGCTCTTGCGGTCGCGCAAGGCATCTTCAGCGTGCTTCTTGGCTTCCAGCGCTTTCGCTTCGTCGATGTCGGCAGCGCGAATCGCGGTGTCGGCAAGCACGGTGATGTGATGCGGCTGCACTTCCAGGATCCCGCCGGAGACATAGAGGACTTCCATGTCGCTCTGGTGCGGGAGTTTCAGTCGCACGGAACCGGGCTTGATCCGCGTCAGAAACGGGGTGTGGCGCGGATAGATTCCCAGTTCTCCTGCCTCGCCGGGGAAGACGGCGAACTCGACCAGCCCGGAATAAATCGCTTCTTCCGCGCTGACGACGTCGACGTGTACGGTCATTGCCATGATGTCAATTCCTTCCTTGCCTTACCGTTTCCGGTCATTGCAGGGTCTTGGCCTTCTCGATCACTTCCTCGATCCCGCCGACCATGTAGAACGCCTGTTCGGGCAGGTGGTCGTATTCGCCGGCGACGATGCCCTTGAAGCCCTTGATCGTTTCCTTGAGCGGCACGTACTTGCCCGGCGAGCCGGTAAAGACTTCGGCGACGTGGAAGGGTTGCGACAGGAAGCGCTGGATTTTCCGCGCCCGCCCGACGATGAGCTTGTCTTCCGGCGAGAGTTCGTCCATGCCGAGAATGGCGATGATGTCGCGCAGTTCCTTGTAGCGTTGCAGCGTCATCTGCACCTGGCGGGCGACGGTGTAATGCTCTTCGCCAACGACCAGCGGGTCGAGCTGGCGCGATGTGGAATCGAGCGGATCGACCGCAGGGTAGATGCCGAGCGAGGCGATGTCGCGCGACAGAACGACGGTGGAATCCAGGTGCTGGAAGGTCGTCGCCGGAGACGGATCGGTAAGGTCATCCGCCGGAACATAGACGGCCTGGATCGAGGTGATCGAACCGACTTTGGTCGAAGTGATCCGCTCCTGCAACCGGCCCATTTCCTCGGCCAGCGTCGGCTGGTAGCCTACCGCCGAAGGCATCCGGCCCAGGAGCGCCGAAACTTCGGTGCCGGCCAGCGTGAAGCGGTAGATGTTGTCGATGAAGAGCAGGATGTCGCGGCCATCGTCGCGGAAACGCTCGGCCATCGTCAGGCCGGTGAGCGCGACGCGCAGGCGGTTGCCCGGAGGCTCGTTCATCTGCCCGAAGACCATCGCCACCTTGTCGAGCACGTTGGATTCCTTCATCTCGTGATAGAAGTCGTTTCCTTCGCGCGTCCGCTCGCCGACGCCGGCAAAGACGGACAAGCCGGAGTGCTGCTTGGCGATGTTGTTGATCAGTTCCATCATGTTGACGGTCTTGCCGACGCCAGCGCCGCCGAACAGGCCGACCTTGCCGCCCTTGGCGAACGGGCATACGAGGTCGATGACCTTGATTCCGGTTTCGAGCAGGTCGACAGAGGGCGACAGTTCGTCGAACTTCGGAGCCGGCTGGTGGATCGGGCGTTTTTCGCCGGTTTCGATCGGGCCTGCTTCGTCGATCGAGCGGCCAAGAACGTCCATGATACGGCCCAGTGTTCCTTCTCCAACCGGAACCTCAATCGGCGCCTTGGTGTTGTTGACCTTCATGCCGCGCCGCAGGCCATCGGAAGAACCCAGCGCGATGGTGCGCACGATGCCATCACCAAGCTGCTGCTGCACTTCAAAGGTCAGGCCCTTTTCGAGGGCGGCATGCTCCTCGGATTCATCGAGCGTCAACGCCTCGTAGACCTTGGGCATCTGGTCGGGCGGAAACTGGATATCGATGACTGCGCCAATACATTGAACGACATTACCTTGACTCATATTGAATCCCCTAAAACACTAAAAAAACCGGTTATACCGCCGCCGCGCCGCCGACGATCTCGGAAAGTTCCTTGGTGATCGCGGCCTGACGCGCCTTGTTGTAAACGAGATTAAGCTCGGAGATGACATTCTTGGCGTTGTCGGAAGCCGACTTCATCGCCACCATCCGCGCGCTCTGTTCGGAAGCGATGTTCTCGGCTACCGACTGGTAGACGATCGCTTCGATGTAGCGCAACAACAGATCGTCGATCACCGACTTGGCATCGGGTTCATAAACGTAATCCCAACTGGTCTTGGCCGATCCCACCGCTTCGCCGGAAAGCGGCAGCAATTGCTCGAGCACCGGCTCCTGCTTCATGGTGTTGATGAAGCGGGTATAGGCGATATAAAGCCGGTCGATTCCGCCGCTGATGAACGTATCGAGTTGCACCTTGATCGGGCCGATCAGTTTTTCGAGGCGCGGGGTGTCGCCCAGCGCGACGGCGTGCGAGACAACCTCAACGCCTGCGCGCTGGAGAAAGCCCAAACCCTTTGTGCCAATGGCAGTCGCCTGCACCGGAATACTCTCCGCGTCCCACTCCTTCATTTTCGTCAGCACGAGACGCAGCGCATTGGAGTTCAACCCGCCGCACAGCCCTTTGTCCGAAGTAATGACGATGATCCCGACTTTTTTCACCGGCTCGCGGTGCGCAAGAAAGGGGTGGCGATAGTCGGTCAGGGCGTGGGACAAATTCGCCGCGACGAGCCGGATCTTTTCGCCGTAGGGACGGGCGGCGCGCATGCGATCCTGCGCCTTGCGCATTTTCGAAGCTGCCACCATTTCCATGGCCTTGGTGATCTTGCGCGTGTTCTCCACGCTTCGGATCTTGGTACGAATTTCCTTGCCGCTCGGCATGACGCTCTCCTTCGCGGCTCAATCAGACCCAGGAAGCCTTGAAGGCCTGCAACGCGGCGGCAAGTTCCTTGTCGCTGTCGGCGTCGAGATCCTTCGTCGTCTCCATCCTGTTGATCAGATCGGCATGGTTCTGCTTCAGCCAGGAAAGCATCGCCCGCTCGCATTCGAGCGCCCGCTTGACGTCTACATCCTCGAAGTAGCCGTTGTTCGCGGCGTACAGCGTGACCGCCATTTCCGCAACACTCATCGGCGAATACTGATTCTGTTTCATCAATTCGGTCACCAGGCGCCCGTGTTCGAGCTGCTTGCGCGTCGCTTCGTCGAGATCGGAAGCGAATTGCGAGAACGCCGCCAGTTCGCGGTACTGCGCCAGGGCCAGACGCACGCCGCCGCCGAGTTTCTTGATGATCTTGGTCTGCGCCGCGCCGCCAACGCGCGACACCGAGATCCCGGCGTTGATCGCGGGACGGATACCGGCATTGAAAAGGTCGGTTTCAAGGAAGATCTGACCGTCGGTAATCGAAATGACGTTGGTCGGAACGAACGCGGAAACGTCGCCAGCCTGCGTTTCGATGACCGGAAGTGCGGTCAGCGATCCGGTCTTGCCCTTGACTTCGCCATTGGTGAATCTTTCCACCCAGGCGTCGGAAACACGCGCAGCGCGTTCGAGCAGGCGGGAGTGCAGATAGAAAACGTCGCCCGGATACGCCTCGCGGCCCGGCGGACGGCGCAGCAGCAGCGAGATTTGCCGGTAGGCCCAGGCTTGCTTGGTCAGATCGTCGTAAATGATCAGAGCGTCCTGTCCACGGTCGCGGAAATATTCGCCCATCGTGCATCCCGCATAGGGGGCGATGAATTGCAGTGCCGCCGCTTCGGAAGCGGAGGCGGCAACGACAATGGTGTATTCCATCGCGCCGTGCTCTTCGAGCTTGCGCACCACGTTGGCGATCGTCGAAGCCTTTTGTCCGACAGCCACGTAGATACAGAAAAGATTTTGTCCCTTCTGGTTGATGATGGTGTCAATCGCGACCGCCGTCTTTCCCGTTTGCCGGTCGCCGATGATCAACTCGCGCTGACCGCGCCCGATCGGCACCATCGAGTCGATCGACTTCAACCCGGTCTGGACCGGAGTCGATACCGATTTGCGCCAGATGACGCCGGGTGCGACTTTCTCGATCTTGTCGGTGAGCTTGTTGCCGATCGGACCCTTGCCGTCGATCGGCTGTCCAAGCGCGTTGACGACGCGGCCAATGAGCTCCGGGCCGACCGGGACTTCGAGAATGCGCCCCGTGCATTTGACGGTATCGCCTTCGGAAATATGCTCGTACTCGCCCAGGACGACAGTACCGACCGAATCACGTTCGAGGTTCAAAGCCATGCCGAAGGAATTGCCCGGAAATTCGAGCATCTCTCCCTGCATGACATCCTGCAGGCCGTGGACGCGGCAGATGCCGTCCGTGACCGAAACAACCGTGCCTTGTGTGCGCGTCTCTGCGCCCACTTGCAGGTTTTGAATCTTGCTTTTGATCAGTTCGCTGATCTCGGAAGGATTCAACTGCATCTATGTTCTCCTAGTTCTTCAGCGCCGAGGCGACTGTTTCGAGTTTGCCGCGCACGGAAGCATCCAGCATCCGGTCGCCTACCATCACTTTCACGCCGCCGATCAATTCCGGCTGCACCACGACGCGCGGCTGCAAGCGGGTACCAAAATGCGCTTCCAGTTGCTGCGTCAGATTGTTCAATTGCGCTCCATCCAGCGGGTAGGCGCTTTCAATCACAGCCTCTTTCACGCCCTCTTCGGCGCTCTTGAGCGCGATGTAGAGATCGCGGATCTGCGGCAGAACAGCAAGCCGTTCATTGTCTACCAGCGCCTGGATGAAATTTCCCAGTTCCGGGTTGGCCGCCTCGCCACACAGCGAAACGAAAAGCTGCGCCAGTTGCGCTGGAGAAACTTTCGGGCTGCCAATCAGCGATTGCATCCCGGCATCCTCGGCCACAAGCGCCATGCGTTCGAGCCGTTCCTGCCAGAGCGGGAGCGTTTTCTGCTCCCGGGCGATCCGAAACACCGCTTCCGCGTAAGGACGGGCGATAGTGACAGATTCCGCCATGGTCAGAGTTCCCGGGCGATCAAGGACAGCATTTCGGTATGCGCCTTGAGATCGATTTCGCGGCGCAGGATTTTCTCTGCGCCGGCAATCGCCAGCTCGGCGACACGACCCCTGAGCTCTTCCCTGGCGCGCGCCGCTTCCTGATCGATTTCGGCCCGCGATCCTGCCAGCACCTTGTCGGCTTCGACCTTGGCTTGCGCCTTCGCTTCCTCGATGATCTGCAAGCCGCGTTTCTCCGCTTGCGCAAGAACATCGGCCGCCTTTTCCTTGCCTTCACGCATGGATTCGGTGGCATGCCTCATGGCGCGGTCGAGATCGGCCTTGCCGCGCTCGGCAGCTTCGAGCCCATCGGCGATTCTTTTCGCACGTTCGTCGAGCGCCCTGACAATCGGCGGCCACACGAATTTCATCGTGAACCAGGCGAGCAGGAAAAATACGACGATCTGGGCGAACAGTGTTGCGTTCAAATTCACTGTTGTATCCCCTTCAAAAAATTAATCACAGGGAACGGCGTGCCTCAGACCTTGAACGGGTTGGCAAAGGCAAACATCATGGCGATACCGACGCCGATCAGGAAGGCCGCGTCGATCAGGCCGGCGAGCAGGAACATTTTTGTTTGCAGGTCGTTCATCAATTCCGGCTGGCGCGCGGAAGCCTCGATGAATTTTCCTCCCATCAGACCGATGCCGATACAGGCGCCAATCGCACCCAGACCGATGATCAGACCGGTAGCCAGCGCAACAAGACCAAGTGTTAATTCCATGACAACTCCTTTGATTGACAAGTAGATATTGAAACTGCGGTGAAACAGGAATCATGGCCGCCGCCCTGGGCGACAACCGGAAAACGGCGCATCTCCTTAATGGCTCTCATGCGCCTGGCCGACATAGACCAGCGTCAGCATCATGAAAATGAACGCTTGCAACGTCACGATCAGGATATGGAAGATGGCCCAGCCCAGCCCGGCGATGATATGTCCGATCCAGAGCAGCCCGCCGGTGACCATCGAGGGCCCGCCCCAGGCAGCGCCCATCAACGCAATCAGCATGAAAAGCAGCTCGCCAGCGTACATGTTGCCGAAAAGCCGCATGCCATGCGAAATCGTTTTGGCCAGAAATTCGATGATCTGCATCAGGAAGTTGACCGGATAGAGCAGGGGATGGCTGCCGAACGGCGCCGTAAAGAGTTCGTGCACCCATCCGCCCAAACCCTTGATCTTGACGTTGTAGTAGATGCAGACGAGCAATACGCCGATCGACATGCCCAGGGTGCCGTTCAGGTCGGCAGTCGCCACCACGCGCAGATACGCATGCGGATCGCCGGCAGCGGCAGCCCAGAGGCGCGGCAGCAGATCAACGGGGAGAAAATCCATCGAATTCATCAGGAAGATCCAGATGAACACGGTCAGCGCCAGCGGCGCGACGAATTTTCGCGATTCGGCACTGTGGACGATGCCTTTGGCCTGGTTGTTGACCATCTCCAGAATGATTTCCAGCGCCGCCTGGGTACGCCCCGGAACGCCGGAAGTCACGTTCTTCGCAATGCGACGCATGAAGAGGAGCGCCAGAACTCCGATCACGATGGAGAAAAAGATCGTGTCGAGGTTCAGGATGGAGAAATCGACGATTTTTGCTTGTGGATGGCCCGAGGTGTTCATTTGGGCCAGGTGGTGAACGATGTATTCGCTCGCCGTTGTCGCGTGCGCTTCGGAACCGGTTGCCATGTTTTAGGGTTTCTTCCAAAAAGCGATAAAAGCGGCTTGTAAGCTCAACACCAGCCCGGCAAGGAAGCCTGGCCAGTGCAGTCCGGGGTAAGTTTTTACGGCCGCCACCAAAAGCGCTATTGTAGCGGCGATTTTGATGAACTCACCGATAAAGAAATTGACCGGCCAGGAAGAAGCGGAGACGGCAGATACGCCTTGTTCCGGACGCGCGCGATGCGCAAGAAGGTTCAAGCGCAAAGCAAAAAGGAAATTGGGCAAGACACAGGCCCCTCCTCCCAGCGCCGCGGACACTCCTCCTTCGATCCCGGCAAATATTCCAGCCAATGCCGCCGCCAACACAACCGCGCCTATTTGCAGATAAATTGCTCTGAACATGGCGCGTGATCGTAAAAGCGCGGGGCGCTGACCTTTGATTGCACAAAGACGTCTACTATAAGACCAGAAAAAAACGGAGTCAAATGCTTTCTCGCATATTTTTTACAGCGGGAAGAAAGCCGCGCCCGCCGCCAGTTCCCGCCCGCAATCCCGGCCATTCTGTATCATGCGCGTTCGGGAGTTCCCGAAAAGGAAAAGCCTCGATGGATGAACGGCAAAAATGGATTGCGCAATGGTGGAAGCAAAACGCCTTGCACGCGCAGCATGTCCCGATGGCCTTGCGGCTGGCGGGAATCCCGCCTTCCCGCCAGGATTGGCGCCTGTGGATCGAGCGCCTGCTATTGTGGCTTGGCGTTGCGGCGCTCCTCGCAGGATTGATTTTTTTCGTGGCCGCGAACTGGTCGGGAATGGGACGTTTTGGAAAGTTCGCGCTGGTCGAATTGACCCTCATCGCTTCTCTTGCGGCGTATGTGTGGGGCTCTCATCTTCGCTACGGAAATGCCGCGCTGTTGGCCGCAAGCCTGGCAGTCGGCGCATTGCTGGCCTTGATCGGGCAGACCTATCAGACGGGGGCCAATACCTACGAACTGTTTCTCGCCTGGGCATTGCTGATCCTTCCCTGGGTGCTGGCGGCACGCCTGCCGGCCTTGTGGGTTCTGTGGCTGGCAATCCTGCATGTGGCGTATGTCTTTCATATGCAAGTGTTCGACGCCTTATGGGGCTTCTCCCCGAAATTCGAAGGCAGCACGGCAGTCGTAATCCTGTTTGATGCCTGCGCGCTGGCGGCGTGGGAATATCTGGCCGGAAATGGCCGGCCCTGGATGCGTGGCCGCTGGACACCGAGGTTGCTGGCCCTGGCAACGGGAGGCACGGCGACGGCGCTGGCGGTTTCCCTGTTCCTGGATTCCCGCGATGCAAATGAAATTTACTTTCTGCTCTACCCTCTCGTATTGACCGGCATATACGGCGTCTATCGTTACCGGATCCCCGATCCTTTCATGCTGGCAGGTAGTGCATTGAGCCTTATCGTGGTGGCAAACACCGGGCTTGGCCGTCTTCTTCTCGATCGCCCCCATGGCAATGAAACGGCTGCCTTTTTCCTGCTGGTGCTGTTTTCCATGCTCGCCACGGCAGGCGCTGCCTGGTGGTTGCGGCAGGTTGCCAGGGAACAGGCTGAAACGCACGAAGAGGATTTGCCATGAAATTTTTCCTGCCCCGGGAGAATCCCGAAACTCTTTGGCAGATATTGTCCGGCGCAGGGCTGGTACAAGGAGAAATGCCGCTTGATCCAGCGAGAGCGCACGGCGACCGCTCGCCCTGGTTCGTCAAACTGATGCTGGGCGCAGCGGCGTGGCTTTCGGCATTCTTCTTCCTGATTTTTATTACATCGTTCATGGGCCCCTTGCTCCAGAACGAATGGGTGCGCGCAATCCTTGGAATCATGGCCTGTGGATCGGCGGCCCTGTATTTCCGCAAAACCCCGTCTTCGGCATTTATCGACCAGATCCTTTTTATCCTGGCGCTTTTGGGCCAGGGGCTGGTACTGAGCGTCATCTGGGACAGTTGGCGAAGCACATACGAGTTCCCTTATCTCCCCTGGCTGCTGACAGCCCTTTTCGAGGCTGCCGTCCTGATGGCAATCCCGTATCTGCCGAGCCGTTTCCTGAGCGCCCTGGCCATCCTCGCCTCCTTGTATTGCGCAGCATTCCAGGGTTTTCCTGCCCTGTTCATGGCGCTCTGCCTGGCCTTGCTGGCCCTGGTATTGCATGGACAATGGCGCTCGCCCAGGCTTTGGCCCGTCGTTGCGCAGGCCCTGGCCCTGGTCCCGCTCATCATCGTGACGGAGCACAGCATTTTTCCGATGCAGGGGGGGATCTTCGCCGAGTTCGCCGAGAGCGGCGGCCTTGAAACCCTAGGGAGGATCGCCCTGATCGCCGTCTGGCTGGGCCTCGCCGCCAGCCAGTTGAAGCAGGTCGCGGAAAAACCATTGCTCCCGAAAAATCTCTGCATCGCGCTGCTCACGCTGCTTCCCGTGGCAGGAACCCTGCAAATGCCGAACGCCTCGTATGCGCTGGCCGTCTTCTTCCTCGGCTTCTCGCAACGGGACAAACTCCTGGAAGGCATCGGCATCGTCGAGTTGCTCTGGTCGATCGGCCATTACTACTACGCGCTTGAGGATAGCCTGCTGTCCAAATCGCTGACGCTCTCCGCGCTGGGCGCCGTGCTGCTGCTCTTCCGTGCGGCCAGCCGCCATTACCTTCCGGAACGCAACGAAGGAGAAAAGGCATGAGTCTTTCCAGGGCAAATCCGCGCGTCCTTGTCGCCGTTCTTGCCGGCATCCTCATTCTGGCGCTCCTCAACGGGAACATCCTTCAGAAGGAACGCCTCATCGAACAAGGGCGCGCGATCCTGCTGCAACTGGCGCCGGTCGACCCGCGCTCGCTGATGCAGGGAGATTACATGGCGCTGCGTTTTGCGCTGGCGAATGAACTCCGCGACAAGGCCAGCAGGGGTGAAATGCTCATCCTGAAACTCGACGAAAACAATGTCGCGCATTTCGAGCGCATCGACGAGGGGCATTCCGTCTTGCAAGCCGATGAAATCCGGTTCCGGTATCGCCTGCCCAATGCCTTTTTCCTGGAAGAAGGACAGGGAAAAATCTACGAATCGGCCCGTTACGGCGAGTTTCGCGTTGCCGATGACGGCAGCGCCGTCCTCACGCAATTGCGTGACAGCGCGTTCAATGTGCCCTCGCGCAGTGCAGCGCCGGATTGAACGATCCGTTCAACCGATGAATTCCGTCGTGCCCTGCTCATTCCGGGCAGGCTATTCGCCGTCTTCGCCGTAGTATTCGTATTGCGTCGGCGCTTCGCCTTTGCTTGCAATCACACGCGGGTATCGCGTCCTTGCGAGCTTTGTGCCGATACTGCTCAGTTTCACCCGGAAGAACCATTGATCCCCATAGTCGAACAGAAACAACAGCGCATGTCCAACATTCGGAAATGCCTGTGATACGGGAATTTTCTTGACGCCGAGAGAACGGGAGCCAGAGCCAGTCTCGCCGATGTCGGCGAACAACTCGTACTTGGGGTAGGCATCTCGCATTTTCGATGGCGTAAGGCCGCTGTAAAAGCCAAACGCGTGATCGAACTCAAAGTCAAAGGACGCCATGATCGCCTCGGCCAATTGATAGAGCGATTTCGATGCTTCGATTTCTATATCACGGCAGATTGACAATCGATCCAAAAGCGCAGCCCGGAAGATCAAGGTTTCATTCGATTTCATGCAAATCTCCTACTCCGGAAATCCTGTACGGTCATCATGAATGGCGAGCTCCTTCGCACGCCGCCTGGCTCTTGCAGACTACATACATCACGGCGAAAAGGAAACCACTTCCGCCGCCAGCCTCCGGAACGCATCTTCCGACAGATCATTCGTCATCAACTGCCGCGCGCTGGCGAGTTGGGGAAAATTCTTATGCTGCGAGCGCGCGTAGAGCGGGTCGTAGTGGCGGGAGATAAGTTCCCCGAACAGCTCCGGCAGATTGCGTTCATGCGCCCAGCCTTGCCAGCGGGTCAGCGTGGCGCGGTCGACGAAACCGCGCAGACGCTGGAGCCTGGCCGCAAGCGTGGCGGGATCGTCGCCCAGCCAGGCATAGTCCTCAAGCAGATAGTCGAGCCGCGCTTCCTGCGCGGCGTGGATCTCGATGCACGGCGCGGCGCGCACCGCTTCGATCAGCGCTTCGGGCACGGCGCGGACTCCGATCTTCCGGCTTTCGGCTTCGACATAGACCGGCTTCTCCGGATCGAAACCTTCGATCCGTTCGGCGATGCAGGTTTCAAACCATTTTTGCGTCGGCTGTCCGCGATCCGGCAGGCTGCCGAGCACGGATCCCCGGTGCGCGGCCAGGGCTTCGAGATCGAGCGTCTGCTCCCCCCGCGCGGCCAGCGCCGCGAGCAAGCGCGTCTTGCCGCTGCCGGTCGCGCCGCAGATCACGCGCCACTGAAGCCTTGCGCTCTGGCTCGCCAGCAAGTCGAGGACATATCTTCGCCACGTCTTGTACCCTCCCGTGAGTTGCCTGGCACGCCAGCCGATCAGGTTGAACCACAGCGCGGCGCTCTGGCTCCGCATCCCGCCGCGCCAGCAATAGACGAGAGGGCGCCAGTGCTTGGGGCGGTCGCCGAAATGCGTCTCCAGCATCGCGGCGATATTCCTTGCCACCATCCCCGCGCCCAGCTTCCTGGCCTCGAACGCAGATCGCGTATAGAGCAGGCCGACTTCGTGACGCTCCTCGTCGCTCAACACAGGACAATTCAACGCGCCGGGGATATGATCTTCCATGAACTCGGCGGGAGAGCGGACATCGACGATCTCGTCGTAATCCGCGCGTTCTTCGAGCGCACTGGAAAGATCAAAGGACAACAGTGAAGACATAGGAAAAAACATGAGTGAAAAAATCAGATTGACGGAATTCTCGCATGGGGGCGGTTGCGGCTGCAAAATCGCGCCCGCCGTGCTCAATGAAATGCTGTCGCGCCTCCCCGCCGGAATTGCGCCGCCGGAACTGCTCATCGGAACCCGGACGAGCGACGACGCGGCGGTCTACCAACTGAACGAACAACAGGCCCTGATCGCGACAACGGATTTCTTCATGCCCATCGTCGACGATCCCTTCGACTTCGGACGCATCGCGGCGGCCAACGCGCTTTCGGACATCTACGCCATGGGCGGCTCGCCGATCCTCGCGCTGGCGCTCGTCGGAATGCCCATCGCCAAACTGCCGCTGGAACTCATTGCCCGCGTGCTCGAAGGCGGCGCGAGCATCTGCCAGGAAGCGGGCATCCCGGTCGCAGGCGGACATTCCATCGACAGCGTCGAACCAATCTACGGCCTCGCCGCAATGGGACTCGCGCATCCGCAAAAAGTGAAAAGCAACGCGGGCGCCAGGCCGGGAGACGTGCTGATCCTGGGCAAGCCGCTGGGCATCGGAATCCTGAGCGCGGCGCAAAAATCGGGGCGGCTGGATGATGCCGCCTATGCCGCGATGATCGCCCTCACCACCCAACTGAACCGCATCGGCGCAAAGCTCGGCCTGCGCGACGACGTACACGCAATGACCGACGTCACCGGTTTCGGCCTGCTCGGCCACCTGCTCGAACTCTGCCGCGCTTCGGCCTGCCGCGCCGAACTCCCCTTCGAGGCGCTGCCGCTGATCGAAGCGGCTCGCGCGCTGGCGCAGGAAGGAACCAAAACGGGCGCTTCAGCGCGGAACTGGTCCTCCTACGGCGAAGAAGTAGAACTGCGCGACATCGCCCCCTGGCAACAAATCCTCCTCACCGACCCCCAAACCAGCGGCGGCCTCCTCGTCGCCTGCGCCCCGGAATCCGCAAGCGAAGTGCTCGGACTTTTCCACGCGGAAGGCTATGGCGCAGCGGCAGAAGTGGGGCGCTTGCGGGAATGGGCTTCGGGGACGCGGGTGGTGGTTCGGGGAGAATAGCCTGGAAAGGCGTTGATTTTCTAAATTACTTAAATAATGTTTCTCTACTGTAGTGTCTGTTAATAAATAATTCTTTAGTCAAATTTAGAATTTCAGGAGGAGAAATGATGGGTTTCGCTGCGCTTATCCCAAGCGATGAGTTCTATTCAATTCCCCTCCGTGGAGGGGTGGCGGCGCAGCCGACAGGGTGGTTGCGTTCATTTCCGGCGCTTTGCGCCGCATTTGAACGCAAAACCACAAACCCCCGCCCCTGCGGGGCACCCCCTTTGAAAAGGGGGCTTTTAATTTCCGGCGCTTCGCGCCGCAAATAAATGAGCGCCGATGGAAGCGGCGGCGGAATCCACCATAATGGCCGCATGAACGCACTTGCCGAACGGATGGGCACGCGCTGGCCCTTGATTCAAGCGCCGATGGCGGGCGCGCAGGGTAGCCGGATGGCGCTGGCCGTCAGCGGCGCCGGCGCGCTCGGATCGCTGCCCTGCGCCATGCTGGCGCCCGATGCCCTGCGCGCCGAACTGGCGTTGCTGGCGGCCAGCGCCCTGCCTTATAACCTCAATTTTTTCTGCCACACGCAACCCGCGCCCGACGCAGCGCGCGAGGCTACATGGCGCGCGGCGCTCAAACCGTATTACGCCGAATTCGGCCTCGACATCGACGCCGTGCCTGCTGGCGCGGGCCGCGTGCCGTTCAGCGCCGAAGCCGCCGAGTTGCTGGCCGAATTCAAGCCGCCGGTGCTCAGTTTTCACTTTGGCCTGCCGGCGCCTGAATTGCTGGCGCGCGTCAAATCCTGGGGCGCTTTCGTGCTGTCCTCGGCCACCACCGTGCGCGAGGCGCGGTGGCTTGAGCAGCACGGCGCCGACGCGGTGATCGCGCAGGGACTGGAGGCGGGCGGTCATCGCGGGCATTTTTTGAGCCACGACCTGAGCGAGCAGCAGGGCAGCTTCGCCCTGCTGCCGCAGATCGTGGCCGCCGTGCGCGTGCCGGTCATCGCCGCTGGCGGCATTGCCGACGCCGCTGGCGTGCGCGCCGCGCTGACGCTGGGCGCGTCCGGGGTGCAGGCGGGCACGGCCTACTTGTGCGCCGATGAAGCCAGCACCTCGCCCCTCTACCGCGCCGCGCTGCAAAGCGAGGCCGCGCGCCACACGGCGCTGACCAACTGTTTCACCGGCGGCCCGGCGCGCGGCATCCTCAACCGCATCATGCGTGAACTTGGCCCCATCAGCCCCGCCGCACCGGCGTTTCCGCTGGCGAGCGCCGCCATCGCGCCGCTGCGCGCTGCCGCTGAAAAAGCGGGCCGCACCGACTTCACGCCGCTGTGGAGCGGCCAGAACAGCAGTCGCTGCATGAGCGCGCCAGCGGCGGAAATCACCCGGATGCTGGCGGCTGGTTTGTCCGGCTAGCGCGGTTTCGATTCAATCAAGTACGTAGGATGGGTAGAGCGTAGCGAAACCCATCGGAATTCCAGATGAAGAAATGACGGGTTTCGCTGCGCTCTACCCATCCTACATAATTGGAGTATCTATGGGCCGGATCAATAATTGCCGAGTGAATAAATTTATTTTCTAAATTTACTTAAAGAATGTTTAACTACTGTAGTGGTTATTATCAAATAATTATTATAGTAATTTAGAAATATAGCAGAAAAAACCTCTTCAGCATAGGTTGGGGTGAGCGAAGCGGAGCCCAACCTATGCGCTATTCTTTAAGTAAATTTAGAAAATAGAAATTCAAAAAACCCGCCAGAGACCCACTCAATCCCGCAACCTCTGAAGGATTCCGTCGAGCTGATCCAGGTCGGAGAAGGAGATTTCGATGCGGCCGTTGCCTTTTTTGCTGGCGCGCAGGGTGACGGGGGCGCCGAGGATGTCGGCGAGTTCTTCCTGGAGGCGCAGGAGGTCGCGGTCTGCGGAAAGGGGTTTTTCGTTTTCGCGCGGTGGTTTTTGCGCGGTCTGCGCAAGGCGTTCGGCGTCGCGCACGGAGAGGCCCTTTTGGGCGATGCGCTGCGCGAGTTGCACCTGTCCCGCGCCGGAAAGCGGCAGCAGGGCGCGGGCGTGGCCCATGTCGATGGCGCCTTCGACCAGCATTTCCTGTACCGGCGGGGCCAACTGCAAGAGGCGCAGGAGGTTGGAAGCTGCCGGGCGCGAGCGGCCCACGGCGTCCGCCGCCTGCTGGTGGGTCATCGAAAATTCGTCGACCAGGCGTTGCAGGCCGAGCGCCTCTTCGATGGGGTTGAGGTTTTCGCGCTGGATGTTTTCGATGAGCGCCATGACGAGCGCCGACTCGTCCGGGATTTCGCGGATCAGCGCCGGGATTTCGGTCAATCCCGCAAGCTGCGCGGCACGCCAGCGGCGTTCGCCGGCGATGATTTCGTAATGCTTGCCGAGGCCATCGAGCGGACGCGCCAGGATCGGCTGCATCAGGCCCTGCGCGCGGATCGAGGCGGCCAGTTCTTCGAGCGATGCCTGGTCCATCCGGGTACGCGGCTGGTATTTTCCCGGTTGCAGGGCATCGACGGGAAGGGCGCGCTGTTCTTCCCTGCCGCCATTGGCTGTGTTGCCGTCGCTGTCGCCGCCGAGGAGCGCGTCGAGTCCGCGCCCCAGTCCTTTCAGTTTTTTCATGCTGTATTGCCTTCCTTGCGCTGCCGCCGTTCGAGAACTTCCTGCGCCAGGGCGAAATACGCCTGGGCGCCACGGGAATTCCGGTCATACGCGAGCGCCGGTTTTCCATACGAGGGCGCTTCGGCAAGCCGGATGTTGCGCGGAACGATGGTTTTGTAAACCTTGTCGCCGAAATGCTTTTCCAGTTCGCCGGAAACCTGCTGCGTCAGGGTCGCGCGCGGGTCGTACATGGTGCGCAGCAAGCCTTCGATTTCGAGCACCGGGTTCAGGTGGGCGCGCACTTTCTTCAGCGTGTTGACGAGGTCGGAGAGTCCTTCGAGCGCGTAGTATTCGCACTGCATCGGGATCATCACCGCCTGCGCCGCCGCCAGTCCATTGACGGTGAGCAGGTTGAGCGCCGGAGGGCAGTCGATGATGATGAAATCGTATTCGCCGGAAACGCCGTCCAGCGCCTGGCGCAGCCGGTATTCGCGGGCCTCCAGTTCGATCAGTTCGATTTCCGCACCCGCCAGTTCGCGGTTGGCCGGCAGGAGGTCGAAGGCGAAGTCGTTGAAGGCGACGCGCAAACGGGCTTCGGCAAAGCTGGCGTTCCCGATCAGCAGTTGATAGACGGTGCGCCGCACATCCTGCTTGACGACGCCGCAGCCGGTGGTGGCGTTGCCCTGTGGGTCGAGGTCGGCCAGCAGCACCCGCTCGCCGAGCAGGGCCAGTCCGGCACAGAGGTTGAGCGCCGTGGTCGTTTTGCCGACACCGCCCTTCTGGTTCGTTACCGCAAGAATTTTCGCCACTTTCCTTACCTTTCCTGCAATTGCAACAGACAACGTTCGGCTTCCACTCCCGGCACCTTCAGCGGATGAAAGGCCGCGACTTCGATGCCTTGCGGCAGCGCGGCGATTTCCGCATCGGGGCGCAATCCCTTCATCGCCCACCATGATCCTCCCGGCAGCAGCAAATGCCGGGTCGGAAGAACGAAACCGGCCAGATCGGCAAAGGCGCGCGAGATGATCGCGGGAAATCTTTCTTCCGGACTAAAGGCTTCGACGCGGGCCGCCTGCACCCTGACATTGCGCAAGCCCAGTTCGATGGCCGCCTGGCGCAGGAAGGCCGCCTTCTTGCCGTTGCTGTCGATCAGCGTCACCGCCATTCGGGGCCGCGCCAGCGCCAATACCAGGCCGGGAATTCCGCCGCCGCTGCCGACATCGAGCAGGCTCGGAGTGTCCGGTTCCAAATAGGGCAAAACCGCCAGCGCATCGAGAAGATGGTGACTGAGCGTTTTTTCTTCCCCCCGGATTGCGGTGAGATTGTAGACGGCATTCCATTTCCGCAACAGTTTTGCGTAAGCAAGCAGCGCCTCCGGGATTTCCGGCGGCAGATCGTCGAGGCCGAGCGCGGCGATTCCTGCCCGCAGGACCTCCAGCGATTCTTCGGGCGCGGTATTTTTGTTCATACCCTGTTCATGCGGCGGAAGGCGTGGAACGGCGCTTCAGATAAACCTGGAGCAGCGAAATCGCCGCCGGGGTCACACCCTGGATGCGGGATGCCTGCCCCAGCGTCTGCGGGCGCTGCTGCGAAAGCTTCTGGCGTACTTCGTGCGAAAGCCCCGGCACTTCGGCGTAGTCGATTTCCGGCGGCAGCCGCGTTTCTTCCTGCGCGCGGCTTCTCTCGACCTCGTTTTTCTGCCGCTCGACATAGCCCTGGTATTTGGCGTGGATTTCGACCTGCTGGATCACTTCAGGAGTGCATTCCGGATCGTCCGGCAGCGCCGACGGCGAAAGATGCGCCAGCGTCCGGTGCGTCACTTCCGGGCGGCGCAAAAGCTCGAAGAGCGAATATTCGCGCTCGATCGGCTTGCCGAGCACGGGAATCGCCGTTTCCGCCGGCAACAGCGCCGGGTTGAGCCAGATGCGGCGCAGGCGCGCTTCTTCGCGGGCAATCGCGTCGCGCTTGCGGCAGAACGCCTCCCAGCGGGCGTCATCGACCAGCCCCAGGGCGCGGCCCTGTTCGGTGAGGCGCAAGTCGGCGTTGTCCTCGCGCAGACTGAGGCGATATTCGGCGCGGCTGGTAAACATCCGGTACGGTTCGGCGACGCCGCGCGTCACCAGGTCATCGACCATGACGCCGAGATAGGCTTCGTCGCGGCGCGGCACCCACGCCTCGCGTCCGGCAGCGTAAAGGGCGGCGTTCGCGCCGGCAAGCAGGCCCTGCGCCGCGGCTTCCTCGTAGCCGGTGGTGCCGTTGATCTGCCCCGCGAAAAAAAGCCCCGCAACCGCCTGCGTTTCCAGCGAGGATTTGAGCGCGCGCGGGTCGAAGTAATCGTATTCGATCGCGTAGCCGGGACGCAGGATGTGACAGTCTTCCAGCCCCTGGATCGAACGCACGAGCCGCAACTGGATATCGAAAGGCAGCGAGGTCGAAATCCCGTTCGGATAGATTTCGTGCGTTTCCAGCCCTTCCGGCTCAAGAAAGACGTTGTGGCTGTCCTTGCCGGCAAAGCGGTGGATCTTGTCTTCGATCGAGGGGCAATAACGTGGGCCGACGCTTTCGATCACGCCGGAATAGAGCGGCGAACGGTCCAGCCCGGAACGGATGATTTCGTGCGTCTGCGCGTTGGTTTGCGCCACCCAGCACGGCAGTTGCTTCGGATGCTGCGCGGCCTCGCCGAGAAAGGAAAAGACCGGCAGCGGGGAATCCGAATGCTGCGCCTGCATCTTGGAAAAGTCGATCGTCTTTCCATCCAGGCGCGGCGGCGTTCCGGTCTTCAGGCGGCCGGCGGGCAACTGCAATTCGCGCAGCCGCGCCGCCAGGGACAGCGCGGGCGGCTCGCCCAGGCGTCCGGCGCGATGATTTTTCAGCCCGACATGGATCAGCCCGTTCAAAAAGGTTCCCGCGCCGAGGACGACGGCGCGCGCCGAAAAGCGGACGCCGAATTGCGTCACCACGCCGCAGACCTGCCCGCCTTCGATGAGCAGATCGTCGCAGCCTTGCGCGAACAGCGAGAGATTCGGCTGGTTTTCCAGCCGCGCGCGAATCTCCCGGCGATAGAGCGCGCGATCCATCTGCGCCCTCGTCGCGCGCACCGCCGGCCCTTTCGAGGCATTCAGGATGCGGAACTGGATTCCCGCCACATCCGCAGCCGATGCCATCGCGCCGCCGAGCGCATCGACTTCCTTGACCAGATGCCCCTTGCCGATTCCGCCGATCGAGGGATTGCAACTCATCGCGCCGAGCGTATCGAGACTGTGCGTCAACAGCAGCGTTTTCCGCCCCATCCGTGCAGCAGCCAGCGCCGCTTCGGTTCCGGCATGGCCGCCGCCGACAACAATGACATCAAAGGAACCGGGAAAATCCATGGAGCGTCTTCGGAGAAAAAGGGGTCAATTTTACGTTATCGGAAAGAAGCTCCACGAACCCCCTGGAATTCTGGCCGCGTTGCACCCCGGATGCCTGGATACCGGTTTCCCGGCTGCGGCGCTTCAGCGAACGCGCAACTCCACGCGCTTTCCTGCGCGATACAACAGGCCGACCAGCTTATCCACGCTGAACCGATCCGTCCTCCGGTGCAAGACCTCGGAAATGCGCGTGCGGGGAATCCCCAATTCGTCGGCCAGCTCCTGCTGTTTCTTGCCGCGTCGACGCAGTTCCTTTTCGAGCGCAATCAGCAGCGTTTCACGCGCCATCATGGCTGCGGCCTCATCCGGCGGAAAACCCAAATCCTCGAACACGTTACCGCAACTGACGGTCATCCTCTCACTCATCTCAATCTCCAATCTGCTTGAATCGTTCCCGTCCCAGGGCGATGTCTTTCGGGCTGGTTTTCTGTGTCTTTTTCTGGAAGGCGTGCAGCACATACACGGCGTTGCCGATGTTGGCCAGATAGAACACACGAAATTGCCCGCCCGTGCGCACAATCACTTCGCGCACTCCTGCGCCGACCGTCTTCATGGGTTTCCAGTCCAGCGGATCAAGTCCTTCCTGCACACGCAGGAGCTGTTTGCCGATTTCGTACCGGGCATTCTCTGGAAAATCCCGGAGACGATCACGGCTATCGCCCATGAAGACAATCGTTTTCATGAGTGAAATGTACAGAATTCACGACATTTTTGTCAAGAATTATGTACATTTCCAAGCTTCACGTCCGGAATCCTTCCGGAAATCCCCCGGTTTTCTTATGCCTTATGAGACTTGAATTTAGCCCGCCAAGGACGTACCCTTTCGCCCATGAGCACCGATTCTTCCCTGAAACGCGCGCAGCTCCTGGAAAAGGAACTTCCGGGAAAGCGCGTCCTGATCGTCGACCGGCATCAGAATGCGCGTGATTCCCTGCGCCTGATGCTTTCCTCGCTGAGCGTCACCAGCGTGATCGGCGCGGCCTCTTCCACCGATGCCCTGCGCCAGGTCAAGGGACATCGCTTCGATATTATCCTTTCGGATTATCTGCTCGACGACCGCGACGGGCAGCAATTGCTTGAGGAATTGCGCCGCCAGCGCATGATTCCGCTATCGACGGTTTTCATGATCCTCACGAGCGAGCGTTCCTATCACAACGTGATTTCGGTTGCCGAACTCACGCCCGACGATTATCTGATCAAGCCCTTCACCACCGACCAGTTGCAGGGGCGAATGCTCAAGGCGCTTTACAAGAAGCTGGTGTTTTCCAGGATTTTCCAGTTCCTCGAAGAAGGTTCCTATCTGGCGGCGGCAAGCGCGTGCGACGCGCTGATCGCCGAAACTCCTTCCTATCGGCTCGAAGCACTGAGGATCAAGGGCGAGACCCTGAACGCGCTCGGCGAATACAAGGATGCCGAGACGCTGTATCGGCAGATACTCGCCGAGCATTCGCTCCCCTGGGCGGAAATGGGAGAGGCCATCGCCCAGCACGGCCTCGGGCAAACGGAAGAAGCACGCGCAACGGCAAGGCGGCTGGTCGAAATCTCGCCGCAATACATGGCGGCCTACGACTTCCTGGCGCAGGTCGAGGAAGAGTTGGGGAATCCGCAGGAAGCGCAGGCGGCCTTGCAGGAAGCGGCGCGCATTTCGCCGAACAATTCCCTGCGCCAGCGCAGCGTCGGGGAAATCGCGATGCGCAACGGCGATTTTGAACGGGCGGAAAAAGCCTATGTCAAGGTGCTCGAACGGAGCCGGGGCTCTTCCCTGCAACAGGTCGACGATTACGCCAACCTCGCCCGCGTGCTGCTCGACCGCAACGCCGCCGATGGCGCGCGCAGGGTGATCCAGGATTTGCGCCGCAACTGGCGCGGCCACAAGGAAGGCGAATACGCCGCGCTGGTGCTCGACAGCCTGTGCAGCGACAAGGAAGGCGAACCCGGCAAGGCCAGGGACGCCTTGAATCAGGCAATGAAAATGCGCGAGGAACTCAGCGCCGAATCCGAAACTTCCGGCACTGCCAGCACGGTGCTCTCGCAGCGCCTCGATGTCGATCTGGCGCACGCCTGCCTTGCCGCCGGAGATGCCGAGGCCGGACGTGGAATCCTGCGTCGCGTCGCCGCCGAAAACAATGAAGACCGCCAGATCATCGCCCGCATCCAGGGCGTTTTCACCCGCACCGGGCAGGAAGAAGCAGGCAAGGCGCTGCTTGAGGAAGTCAGCCGCGAAATCATCTCCATCAACAACGAAGGTGTGATGAAAGCGCGCGCCGGTGATTTTGAAGGCTCGGTCCAACTCCTCGTCGAGGCGGCAGAACGGGTGCCGAACGTGCAATTCCTGGTCAACGCCACAAAGGCCATTCTCACCCTGCTCGACCAGCGCCAATGGGACGCGCAGAAGGCGTCGCAGGCGCAAGGGTATTTGCAAATGGCATGGAAGAAAAATCCGGCGGATCCACGGGTGCTTTCAGCGCGCGAGCTGTATTTGCGCGTGGCCGGGAAATACAGGATTGCGGTTCATCCCCTGAACGGCTGAAGAGGGTTTTGGGCGCCTGGTTTTTTGGGCTCAATTTTCTAAATCTGTTTAAATAATGTTTCGCTACTGTAGTGATTTTCAGCAAATAATTATTTAAACAGATTTAGAAAATTTTCAGGAAAAAGCGCCGCTGCGCTCGCTCCAGACTACGAAGCGCTCGCCAGGCCGACCGCGACCGGTATCGGTTGCAGGGTGTTCAGGAGATCGTGCGGATGAATGCCGACGAGGAAGCCACGGCGTCCGCCGTTGATATAAATCAGCGGCAGATCGAGAACGGTTTTTTCGAGATAGACGGGAAGTTTCTTCTTCGTGCCGAACGGACTGGTTCCGCCGACAAGATAGCCGGTGTGCCGCTTGGCGGCTTCGGGTTTGGCCGGGCTGACTTTCTTGACGCCGATCTGCCGCGCCAGCTCCTTGACCGAAACCTTTCGGTCGCCGTGCATCAGCACGATCAGCGGCTTGCCAAGCTCATCCTCGAACACCAGGGTCTTGATCACGCTGTGTTCGGAAACGTTGAGGGCACGGGACGAAACTTTCGTGCCGCCATGTTCCTCGTAGGTATAAAAATGCACCGAGCACGCAATCCGGTGCTGCCGAAGAAATCGGGTGGCCGGGGTTTCCGGGGCTTGTGAATCTTCCATGATGCGCCTCCAATAGTCTCCACATTTTATTCCCGCCGCGAGGGAATGCGAAGTTTTATGGAGATTCAACGCGCCATTTGAGTCACCCCAACCTGAAGGTTGGGGATTCCTGTACGGGCGGCGTAGGGGCGGGTTTGAAACCCGCCCGTACCACCCGCCCCTACACAATGCGGGGCGCCTTCGGCGCCTGTTACGCCAT